>CZKU01000558.1_pt4 | contig 41936 bp, 45 predicted proteins | sample 1122471 | NCBI WGS metagenome assembly CZKU01 (sample SAMEA3539301, study PRJEB10725) | soil metagenome | biome: tundra; feature: field; material: soil | place: USA | collected 2010-05 | depth 0.15 m | reverse complement strand
CGAGCCGAGGGGCCCACCCTCATCTCTTATGCAGCAAGGCAGCTTCTAGGCGGCCATGATGGCCTCCCTTCCGCGCCGTCGTGGCGCACTATGCCTAGGCGCCGATGCGCCGTCTCTTGCCCGACTTCCGCGGCTTGCCGCGGGCTTCTGGCTTCTGGCTGCTGTGGGCGGGGGCCTGATCAATCGCCTTGGCACCTCGGTGCAGGCGTTCCTGAGCCCAGCCGCAGTGATCGCGATCGTCGGGAGACTCCGCTAAACTCACTGGACCCACGATGCGACGAGGTAACCTCCGCCGGCTTTTGACGAGCCCGGGCGCGTGTTCGTTCGCTCTCCTCGCATGCGCGTGCGGCAACGGGTCCACCGACGGCGGGGCGGCGTCCACTGGGCATCTACTCGTCGACGCGGGCGCATCTCCCGGCGACGACGGGAGCGAGAACGTCATGGACGGCTCCAATGCACCAAAGCCATCCGACGCGACGACGACGGACGGGGCATCGGCGGACGCACAGTCCCCAGATGCGATGCCGGTCGGCCCGCCCGCGATCCGGTACATCGGCCGCTTCGACGTGAGCCAGCCCAGCGCACCGACCGCCGAGTGGTCTGCCAGCGCGATGGAAGCGCGCTTCTCGGGGGCGCAGGTCTCCGTCCGCCTCGGCGGATCGAACAACTACTTCGACGTCGTGCTCGATGGCGTCGTGCAACCAGTTCTCAAGACCGCGGGGCAGCCGTCCTATCCCATTGGCGCAGGGCTCGCCTCGGGCGTGCACGACGTTCTGGTGTTCCGTCGCGACGAGGCGTTCGACAATCCGGCCACGTTCTCGGGATTCGGTTTCGACGCGGGCGCCCTCCTCGCGCCACCCCCGGCTCCCGCACGCCGGATCGAGATCGTCGGGGATTCGATCAGCGCGGGTTACGGCAACGAATGCGGCAACGCGAGCGACGGGTTCGCGGCGGCGACGGAGAACGAGTACATCGCCTACGGGCCGCTGGCTGCACGCGCGCTCAGCGCGGACGTCCACGTCGTCGCTTGGTCAGGCAAGGGCCTCTACCGCAACCTCGACGGTTCGACGACCGAGACGATGCCGATTCTCTGGCAGCGGACGATCCCGACGGACGGCAGCAGTCACTGGGATCCCTCGCAGTGGGTCCCGGACGTCGTCGTGATCAACCTTGGAACGAACGACTACAACTCCGGGGGCGCGGACCCCTCCGCCAACTTCCAGTCGACGTACCTCCAGTTCGTCAAGCAGCTCGAGAGCGCGTACCCGGGAGTGTTCGTCCTTGGCGCCGTGGGCCCGATGCTCGGAGGCTCGAGCTACGCCTCCGTCAAGACGGCCATCTCGAACATCGTGTCGATGCGAACGACGGCGGGCGATGCGCGTGTGCAGCTGGTGGAGTTCCCCACCCAGAACTGCGGCTCGGACGGGTCCGCGTGCGGATGCGACTCCCATCCGAATGCGGCAGAGCACGAGAAGATGGCTACCATCCTCGAGGCTGCGATACACGGCGCGCTCGGATGGTGACCGGTGAAGTGGCGACCACCACCCTCCCCAGGTGCCCGATCAATGCTTACGATGACACCGCCCTTCGGTCGCGATGGGGACGGATAGTCTAGTCGACAGCCGATCGAACGTCGTGCGCATTCTCCCGAACCTCCACCGGGCGAAATCTACCGGCCACCAGTCGACGAGCTACGGGCGTGGAGGCACCCTGCGAGGATCTCGACCTCGACGCGATCGGTAGCTCGGATTACGCGGAACTGCAGTGACGGCAGCTCGAGAATCCCGAACGTCCCGGTCGCGGGTGGATTGGTCGCGCCCTCGGCCGGTGCGCGTAGCAGCGCGGCTGGATTCAAGATCCTTTTCACATCGCCGACGACGAGCTCGAATGCGCGATGGGTACGGCCAGAGCTACTGGCCTAGATCTTTACGGGGACCCCGTTCTGGCGCGCGGCGCGTGCGATGTGGGTGCCGCCCGTGTCGACGCCGTCGCTGCCCGCGTCGCTCGTCCGAGCGCCGGTTACGACGCGTTCCAGTGCAGCGCGGTGCCGTCCGACTTTCGCACCGGTTGCACCTCGGAAGGGCCGATTCTCTCATGTCCGATCGCGAGCCACGATCGTTGGAGGTTCTGCCGCACGCTCGAACCATGCGGTGGCCCGGGACACATCCACGCCGGCGCGCGCGAAACCGGGGAGCACCAGGTCGAGTACCGAGGCGCGTGACGCGCGCTCGATGGCGCCCGCCGATGGGCAGCCGTGCTCCGCTCGCTCGCCCTCCGGGAGGGTGGCGATCTGATCGGACCAGCCCTGCCACTGCGCCCGGAGCATCGGCATGAGCCAGTCTGAAACCAATCGCCGTTCGGCGTCGCCGACGAGAGGCGAGCCAAGGCAGGCCCAGCCAATGCGTGCGTGACGGACCTCGTCTTCCAGCACGCAGCGAAGGCCCTCGCGGATCGGCGCCACCGTGGCGCCCTCGAGACAGAGCTCCAGAAAACTGCACGCCATCGTCTCGTTGATCGAGCACATGCCAATGGCGCGGAGCAGCCGTTGCCCGTCATCGCCGACGCCCGGATAGACCGGCAGGTCGATGGGCTCGGGCCGAGGCGCGGGCACGTCATCGGTCGAATAGGCGCGCGCGAACGCGAGGTAGATGCCGGAATGGTCGATCTCTTCCGCGATCGCACGCGCCGAGAGCTCCACGATTCGCAGATCCGCGCGTAATTCAATCAAGGCTTGGGTCACCGCGGTGAACGCAGACGCTCCTTTCAATTCCAGAGATGCGCGTCGCGCGGCGCTCGAAGCGATGAATCGCCGCGACTCGGCGTCGAGGCGCGCGATCACGGAGGCAGAATCGGACAGCGAGGGGCCATGATGCGGCATCACACGTAGGTGGGCCAACACCCGACCGCACGACTGCCCGCGTCGCACGACAACGTGGCGTCCACGGCGGTGGCGCCGTCGTGTTCGACGCCCGCGTCTTCGGACGCATCCGTTTCCCCGAATTCGAAGCCTGCTTCCGCCGACGAAGACGGAGCATCGGCATCGGAGGGGTCCGGAACGCGTGCATCGTTACCCCCCTCGCTTGCGATGACGGTTCGCGTTCCACCGCAGCCCGCGGAGGCCGAAGAGAGGCCGACCACGACGATCGCGTGAAAAAGCTTCGATCGCGCGCTGACGCCCGACATGATGCGCGCCTCCCATGGCAAGAGTGCCTTACGGAACCGAGCGGTGCAACATCGACGGCCCCGGCCTCGAAGCCCGGGCTTGGAGCCTTGTGAATGCCATGGGCCATCGGAGATGGCTGCCGCGGTGCGAGGACCAGTGGTTGGCGCTGCTTGGCACCCGGCAAATCGGCGTACCGTCGACGAATCCGCACGAATGATGGCGGCCTTATAGACGATCCGGCACGGCGATAGAACCGCGTGACCATCGTTCACCTGCCCTGGTACGGCAATCTGTGGGACGAGCTCTACGTCGGGCCGGAGGTCGTGACGGCGTGCGGCGACGAGGAGGCCGTCAGCTCGCCGGCCCTGGCTGCCGAGGTGGCCAAGTTCGCCGCGGACGCAGGGCCGTCGGGCGCTTGCCCCTGAGGCTTCCGGGATCGCTCGTCAGGGGGTTTAGTCTGGCGCCTACGTCTCAGCCGCCGATCTGCACCGCGTGCCCGACCCACGTCGGCACTTCGCATGCGGCGAGCAGAAAGTCCGCGACGTCGGCGCGCGAGATCGACGAAGGAACCGACTCGATCACGGTCTTTCTCACGTACCGGTGCTGCGCGGGACCGTTCGTTAGCCTTCCGGGACGAGCCACGACCCACTCGAGGCCGCTTGTCCGCACTTGTTCCTCTTGCCGCGCGTGGTCCTCGAACGCGACCTTGAGAATGAAGTCGACCATGAGCCATCGCACGATCGGATTGAGAAGCGGACGGCTCTCCGCCGTACCGAGCGCGCTCAGGACGACGAGGCGCTTTACCCCAGCCTTCTTCATCGCGTCGATCGTGTACCCGGTCCCCTGCGAGAAATAGCGCGGGTTCTCCTTGAAGGAACCGAGGCTCATCGCCGACGCGGTCACGATCACCGCGTCGTGTCCGGGCACGGCCCCCTCCACCGAGGCGGCCTGATGGAAATCGCCTTTCACCTTCCGGAGCTCCGGGTGGTCGAGCGCGAGCTTCTGCGGGTTCCTCGCGAACGCCGTCACCCGGTGCCCCTTGTCGAGCGCCGCGCGCACGGCGAGCGCCCCAGTCCCCTGCGATGCGCCGATGACGAGAATCTTCATTCGCCCTTCTGCTGTTTGGATGCCGCGTTTCGCGGGCTCGTTGTGACGCCGCGGGCCAGCGGCTTCCGGGCCTCGATGGACGGTGGCTGCATGCCTCAGAAACCAGTAACGGGCACGGGAGTATCGGAGAAGGTCGGAGGGTTCTCAACAGCGCATCGACGGAAGTCCCCCGGGAGTCCCTCCAAGTGCGGCCGCCGCCCTTCGCGACGCAAGCTCCGTTACTTCGCTGTCCGCCGCGCTAGAAAGCGGTCGGGGCGCGGTATTGGACTTTCGCGTTCGCCGCGAGCACGAGCTGCGTCGCAGCGAAGAATCCCGAGTGCGGGCCGGACGAAATGGCCTGAAGCATCACCGTCGCCGACGGTGCGATGATCGACCCGACGAAGGGCAGGCACGTTCCGCCGAGAATCGTGCACGAGTCATGACACGAAGGCGATGCGAACCATCCCCGACGCGGCCCTTGATCGAGTCGAGGTCGAACCCCGGTCCGCGTCCGATTGTTGAGCCGGATTGGCTCGAGCTCACGACCAAGAACGCGTGGCAAAGAGCAGACGGGCGTTGATTCTCGTGGCCTTTCGAACCAGCGTCTTCTTGGTGGGCGCTGCCTGTGGAACGGCTCCACAAGGGCCGGGCGGCTCGTCGGAGACCCAGGACGACTCCGGTTCCGGCTCGAGTTCCGGCGGGGCCGCGTCTTCGGGGGGAACCCCCTCCGGTTCGGACGCCGCGGCGTCGTCATCCTCGTCGGGCTCGAGCGGGGCTTCAGGGTCCAGTGGGGCATCGGGGGCAAGCGGGGGGCCGGCGACATTGGGTGGAACCGACGGAGGCATGATGACGGTGCCTGTCGTCTGCGTCGACAAGGCGGCGGCGTCCGGTACCGTCGCGCAACAGTTTGGCTCGGCGCAGATCGGTGCGGGCGTCGCCAAGACGTACTTCCTGCAGAGCAACTGGTGGCAGACGTATGCCAACGAGACCGAGAGCTACGCGGGTCTCTCCTTCACCGTGCACAACCCCCAGGGCGCCTCCGTTCCCCAGAGCAACGGCGCGCCCATGGGCTTTCCGTCGATCTTCATCGGGCAGTACGCGGGCAACTCCACCACCGGGAGCAACCTGCCAAAACAGGTCTCGGCCCTCACGTCCGTCCCGACGATCTACGAGACGAACAACGCGTCGATCGGGATGAGCAACCACAACGCCGCATACGACGTGTGGTTCACGCAAAACGGCACGCCGCTGCCGAGCAGCCAGAGTAACCCGGGCACCGGCGGCGCCTACCTGATGGTGTGGATGTTCAAGCCGACGGATCGCCAGCCTCGCGGAAACGACAGCGGGCGCGCGGACCAGACCGTCGCCGGCGTGTCGGGTACCTGGAACGTCTGGGTCGACACGACCGAGCCGCCCTGCGTCTCCTACGTCAGCACGACGCCGCTCGACGGCCTGGCGTTCGACCTCAACCAGTTCATCAAAGACGCCGTGGCCAAGCGCTATGGCGTCACGAACTCCATGTACTTGAGCATCGTATTCGGCGGGTTCGAGATCTGGGGCGGCGCCGATGGCATGCAGCTGAGCCAATTCTGCGCGACCGTCAACTAGGCGAGGCGCGTAGGTCGGTCAGCCGACCGGGTAGAAGAACTCTTCCCGCGTGATCTTCCCGTTCACCACGGTGAAAAGCCCGACCTCGTCCATGGTAAATCGCTTGCCGCTCGGCTTGTTGGTGATGTCGTAGAGGAAGCGCACCGCGAAGCGGTCGTCGTGCGGGTAGGGGCCGAACACCTCCGCCTTGTGGACGGTGTGGTTGTCGGTCCACCACTTGCTCTTCCCGCGGATCGCCTCGAGGCCCTTGGCGGTGCGATCGCCGCCCGGCGGAGCGGCCGCTTCGACGCTCAGGGCGTCCTTGGCGAAAAGGGTGTCGAGGCACTCCTCGTTCTTTCCCTCCTTGCACAGCTCGACGTACTTCTTCGCGATTTCGTTTGCGGTCATGGTCTCACTCCGGGGTTGGTACGGTACGCCATCCGATGCTGCGTCCAGTCACTGAGTAGCGTTTTTCTACGGCCCAGCCGTCGCCAGCTCCACCGCTTCCAGGAGCGTTTGGAAATCGAACGGCTTGCGCAGGAACGCGGTGTACCCCTGGCACCGCGCGCGGACCACCGACTCCGGCACGGCGGTCATCATGATGACCGGAACGGCGGCGAGCTTCGGGTCCGCGCGCATTGCCTTGAGGACTCCGGCGCCATCCAGCAGTGGCATCATGAAATCGAGGAGCACCAGATCCGGCGGATGCTCCGCCATGATCTCGAGACCCTGCTTCCCGTTGGCGGCGCTGAGTGCAAGAAAACCAATGTCCGACAGAGTTGAGGTCAGCACGTCCGCCAGACCAAACTCGTCATCGACGATGACGATCGTCTTCATCCCCGCCTTCTCTTCGGCTTCGGCTTGGTCCGGGCCCTTCGGCTCCCTGGTTTCTGCGATCGCGCGCGTGGCGTTTCGTGCGCCACGCCTGTCATGAGCTCTTCCGCCCCATCGAGAGAATCCACGACGTCCAGGCCGTGGCTCGTGAGGCAAAACTCGCAGATGGCAGGGTCGAACTCCGAGTCGCGCAGTTTGATGACCGACAGCGTCCGGCGCAGCTGCGCGCGCAGCTCGACGAACCGCATGAGGAGCATGTTCTCGATGAGCGGCGAGAGCCCACGCAGCGGGACGGCGATCTGGGGCGAGAAGATCTGGTGCAGCTCGGCCGCATACACCGTCGTGACCCCACGGGCTTGCAGCTCGCGGTTCAGGGCCGCGAAGAACTGAGGAACGCGCTCCGGATGGGGCGAGGCACTCTCCAGCGCGTTGAAGCCGTCGACGAAGAGGCGCTTCGCGCCGAGCCGATCGACGGACTCGAGGATGCGCCAGCCGATGGCGTCGAGCGTGCTCTCGACCGGCGATTGCCAGACCAGCTCGACGTCGCCGCCGTCGTACTTGGCGGCGAGGTCGATCCCGACGCCTCTGCTTTTGGCCAGCACCCGCTCCGGCGTCTCGTAGAAGGAGAAGAGGAGCCCCTTCTCCATGGCCGTGGAGCACGCGAGAAAGCGATAGCCGACGACCGTCTTGCCGACGCCGCTGGGGCCCAGGATCATGGTAGTCGACATAGCGAGCAGTCCGCCGCCGATCATCGCGTCGAGCCGCGGGATGCCGATGGTCAGCCGGCTCGAGCCGCTATCTTCGCAGGAAGTGGCCGAGGAGGACTCGAGACGCGGATAGACGCGGATCCCGTCGTCGCTGATCTCGAACGAGTGCAAGCCCCGCTGATAGCGACTGCCCCGGAACTTCTGCACCTGCAGCTCCCGTTGCGCGCGGACGCCGAAGATGCGATCGCTCAGGCGGACGAGGCCGTCGACCATCGTGTGGATGGGCTGGACCGCTCCGTCGCCGCTCGTACCACTCGAGAGCAGAAAGAACGTGCAGGTCCCGAGCACGGCCTGCACCTGAAGCTCGTGCACGAACTTCTTGAACTCGCGATCGCTTTCCGCGGACTCCCCCACGGCGACGAAACCGTCGAGGACGACCACGTTCGCGCTCTGCGCGTGCAGCTCCCTGCGAAGCAGATCGAGCAGCGCCCGCAGGCCTCCCTCCTCGAGGACGCGGAACCCGCTCACGTAAGTAAGGTGCTCGGGGATCGCCGCAGCGTCGAAGAAGGACATGTCCTGCAGGTGCTGCAGGAGGCGCGCGTGCGACTCGGCGAGAAGGGTGACGTAAAGGACTCGCTGGCCGTCCTTCGCGCGGTGGAAGCAGATCTGGCTGGCGAGGATCGTCTTCCCGGCCCCCGGGGCCCCTTCGACGATGTAGACGCCGCCGGCGAAGAAGCCGCCGTTGAGGACCTGGTCGAGGCCCGGGATGCCGCTCGTGAACCTGGGGAGGTGCGTTACGAATTCGTGTGCGCTCATCGTGGAGTCTCGTGTATCACCCGCGGCAGGCTCGCGGTGAAGACCGAACCGACACCCGGCCGGCTCTCCACGGTGATTTCCCCCCGGTGTGCGACCAGGAGCTGCCGCGTGATCCACAGCCCGAGACCGAAGCCCGGCTTCGACCCGCGCGGGACGACCGCGCGCTCGAAGCGCTCGAAGATGCGGGACCGCTCGTCCTCGGAGATCCCCGCGCCGTAATCGCGGACTTCGATCGTCGCGTCCTTGCCGGTGCACGTGACGGAGGTCTCGACGGGGCGACCGGCGCCGTACTTGATGGCGTTCGACATCAGGTTCATGGTGATCTGCTCGAGCGCGACCCGATCCCACGTCCCGACCACGCCCGGCTCGATTGACAGGCGCAGTTCGCATCGGGCGCGCTCGGCCTCGGCGGAGAGATCGCGTACCACGTCACTCACGACGTCGCTCAGGCTCACGATGTCCCGGTCGACGTGGAAATCGCCCGTCGCCAGGCGCTTGACGTCCAGCAGCGTCGTCGCACGGCGGACGAAGGTGCGTGTCTGGCGTTCGAGCGTCGAAAGACAAGGCTTGATCCAGGGTGGCGGATCCTGCTCGCGCTCTGCCTTGTAGATCATGTTGCTCGCGCTGACGACGATGGCTCCCATCGGGTTACGCAGCTCGTGGGCCACTATCGAGATGAACTCGTCGCGCGCGGCGACGGCGGCGCTGAGGTCCCGGATCGTCTGCAGGGCCGTGCCGTACTCCAGCCGGAGCCGCTGGACCTCGGCGCGCAGATTGTCGAGCTCGTCGCCGAGAGTCGACGCAGGGGTGGGCGCAGCGGCATCCGCGGTCTGACTCGTCATCGGTTCCCGACCTGGGAAGGACGCACAGTTCGTACCATCGTGGGCGAATTCCTCCGGTACGGGCAGACCTGGGGCCGTCAGGAACGGAAGCCAAAAGGTGGCGACCGACCGCACGGTTGCTGAGCGCACCATGTGTGCCTCGTGCCGTTAGGGTTGATGGGGATGATTTCGGTCGCGCTGAAGCGCCGTTTGCCTACCAAGAACGCCGTCGAGCACCGCCGATGCTTCGGCGCGGGTCAGGAGGCGGAGGGCGCGACGAGGGTGAGGGGGCGCAAGTTGGTCGCTGGGGCACTATTCGGCGGCTGTCCGTTCAAACTGGAAAAGCGTGGGGCAAAAAAGTGAAGCAAGAGTTTGGCGGCATGCGAAAGCATCCGTCGCGGCTTGCGGCGAACCGCGACGAATGGGCGGCGCGGTGAGCGGCGGGTGACGACTTCCGCGAACGCCAGGTCGCGATGTGAGCTTCAAAAGACCCGTCCAGGCCCGCTATTCCGGACCAAACCCCGTCCATTCACCCCGTCCATCGGGTTGCCCACGGCGACCTCACCTGGCCGCCGCCGCCTTCGGCACCGTGAGTCCGATCTCGACCGAGCCGTCCTCGAACCGAGCCGAGACATGAAGCTCGCCGCCGAGGGCCTCGATGTACCGGCGCAACGTACTCATGTTGAGGTCTTCGCGCCGTTCCATCTTCGAGACCGTCGGCTGGCGGATGCCGAGCCGACCTGCGATGTCGACCTGAGAGATGTTCCCCCGCTTCTCTCGAAGCTCGCGGAGCAGTCTCACACGCGCAGGCTCGGTTCGCTTGCGCGTACGAAACAGTCGAGTGATCCGCTCGACGAGTAGCGTCGCGTCCTGGAGGAACTCGTCCGGCCCCTCACCGAAGCCCTCCGATGGGGTCGAGGACAGGCCGAACCCGAGATCGGGACGGAACTCGATCGTCAACGACTGCTTGCCCTTCTTCACGTCGATGAACCAGGCCCCAGCGCCGCGCGACGGCTCATCGACGGACACGACGACCCCAGGCACCTGCTTGCGAACCAGGCGGACGAGGCTTTCGATGCTCTTCTTGGGCGTCATGGCTTCTTCTTCTCGAACACGTTCTTCGCGTCGCCCCCCGGCTTGTCCAGAAGGACCCGGCCCGTGCTGACGGCCTCGATGCAGATGGCCCCGTTTTCCGCGATGAACGTGCTGTGGTCGATGCTTCGGAACCGCTTCACGTCGGGTCGGCCCTTCACATCCCGCATGCTGTCGTCTTGCGGCGAGTACATGCGTCCGTCCGTCAGCCAGCCCGAAGGATTGTAGGGCACGCCGGACAACTCATCCTCCACGGCCCTGAGCGTCTCGGAGAGCTGTGTTCGGGCCGCGTCGAAGCTGGAGGCGCGGGGAAGCTGCAGAGGAAAACATTCTTCCGGACCGCCGCCTTCTTGGCTGAGCCTCTTGCCCACCGAGGCCCGGTGACTATCTCACTATCCCGGCGAGCCGAGGGAACGCGCGCATCCGGTAATTAAGATCGTGGGGACTGGATGAGGCAAAGAGGACGGCCACTCAACCGCGGCCGTCGTGAGGCGCTCAACGGCCCAGCAGTCGGGGCCTCTTCACGAACGTGAGCGCGCCACCGGCAGCCGGATCACCTTCGCCGCTTGCTCGTTCGCCGGCACCTCGATGACCCTCGCCTGGAGCTGCACATGGTCCGGCAAGACGACGACACGATCGTGAAGCTGCGACGGGATGACCGAGACGGCGCGGCAGACGAGGAAGTCGGTGATGCCGAGGGCAAAGCGGTAGCGGACGAGAAGCTCGGGCTGGCCGACCTCGACGAGCAGGCGGCCGGCGGGGTCGGAGGTCGTCACCGCGCCGTGCCGACGGCAGAACGAGCACTGGCACGCGCGAAGCTGGAGGACGCTCGGGTCGAGCGACGTCTCGAGCGCAACTTTGAGGTTGCCGCAGTGGCAGCCGCCACGGAGGACCGTCATCATCGGCGGTCAGCTCCGCGGGTCCCTCAGCGGCCGATGTTCTCCCCGCGGCCCCGGCGTGATGTGCACGAGCAGCGCAGGCTCCACCACACTCAAGCGGTGCCACTCGCCCTTCCGAACGATGCAAGCGTCGCCAGGGCCGAGTTCGATCGGCGCGTCCGGGTCCGAGTCTCCCTCAGCCCCGTCGCGTGTGCCCGGGGCCTCGGCCGTCACCTCCAGGTGGAGGCGCCGGGAATCGACCTTGACTGGACTGAGGCTTGGCGGAGTCCAGGCAATGCGATGACTCAGCTCAGGGAGGAGTTACCTTGGGAACTCCGAACAGGGTCGAGGCGCCGGGAATCGAACCCCGAACGGGCGCCGTCGGGCTTCGTCAGCGATTCCGCCGGTTTCTTTGCATTCGCCTGAGAATTTGGCGGCTTGTGAGGGGTAGGCGAGGGGCGCGGCCATCGACGGTGCTAGGACTACAGGGAGAGGCGCGATGAGAAGCGAGGGCCGGCGATGTTCCTGATCCTGATGGTGGTCGGGCTCGCGGGGCTGGCGATGCTGGCGGTTCCTGCCCTTACTCGACATGGCGCCCCCCCGCCGGGGCATCCGACCAATGCCCACGCCGGCACGCTCGGTCACGGCGCACACGGGGCCGGCGTCGTCCGAGGCGTCACCCTCCGGCAGGGTCACCCCACCGCCCCCACCGCGAAGTGCGCGGCCGACGCCGCCGAGGGAGGTTCCAGCGCGGCCATGCTTCCCGGCGACGCCGCGCGCGTCGGTCCCGCTGGCTTTGCGCGCTGGCTTCCGTCCCCGCGAGGCGTGTTCACTCTCCTGGCACTCTACGGTGCCTTCGCGAACGCGTTCGTCGAGGTCTTCCATTCGACACGACTCGTGGCGGCCCTCGCGGCCGTGATTCCCACGGCGCTCGTCGACCGATGGATGGTGCGGCCGCTGTGGAACCTGGTCTTCAAGCTCCAGGCCACGCCCAGCGCGCCGCTCGGGGCGCTCGTCTTCAACGACGCGGTGGCGGTCGTCCCCTTTCGCAACGGTCGCGGCGTCGTGTCCACCCATCGCGATGGGAGAGTCGTTCAGTTGGCGGCGCGCCTCTGCGACGAGCAGACCACCCTGGCCGTGAAGGTCGGAGATCGCTTGCGCATCGAGGAGGTCGACTCCGGGCGCGAGCGCGTCACGGTTTCGGTGCTCCACGCGGAATAGGCGTATGACCTTACCCGGCTAGCGTCTTGCTCGTGTGCCGATAGGAGTCGTCATGGTCGCGTTGATCATCGCTGGGGCCGCGGTCGTCGCCGTCCTCCTCTTCACGTCGCTCATCGTCACCACGTTCCTCCGGAGCGTGGATGCCGGCGCCATCTTGCTGGCGAGCCGCGGGCGTAACCTCCAGATCTATCGTGGCCCCTGCAAGGCCTTGATCGTCCCTGTGATCACCCAGGTCCGCTCGATCCCGGCACAGGCCATCAACGTCGACATCGAGATCACCGATCAGACCGCCGACATCGACGGCACCGGGCGCCCCGCGCCGGTCAAGGTCACGGTTCGCGCGTCGGCGATCGTGAGCGTCGGCGAGGACGAGGCGATGGTGAACACCGCCGCCAACAAGTTCTTCTCCAAACCAGGAATGGAGCAGCTCTCGACGCTGACGGACGTGCTCTCGTCCGCCGGTCGTCGCGCCATCAACCTGCTCAAGCACGACCAGCTCTTCAACGCCCGCTCGGGGACGAGCGCGACCGCGGCCCTCGCCGCGGGCCCGAGCCCATCTACGTCGAGCACCGCCCTCGCGGTCGCCCCGCCGCGGGACCTCGCTCTACCGGCGCACAACGATGACGACGAGCTCGCCGTGATCATCAAGGACGCCTGCTCGCGCGAGCTGCTCGACCTCGGCCTCTCCTTCAACAGTCTCAACATCAAGGCCGTGCTCAGCGAGGTCGCAGACGCCCGCCGCCGTGAGTCGGCCGCCCGCGCCAAGGCCGACGCCGACGTCGTGACGGCTCAGGAAGAGCAGCGCGCGCGCATCGCGCAGCTCGAGGCGGCGCAGAAGATCAACGATCAGGAGCGCGCGCTCAACATGCAGATCGCGTCCAACGGGGCGGCGATCGCCCGCGCCGAGGCCGAGAAGCAGGGCGCTATGCGCCAGCAGCGCGAGGCGGAGCTCAACGCCAACCAGATTACCAAAGCCCGCGCCGACGCCGAGCAGAGTGTCATCCAGCAGGAGGCCGAGGGCCGCGGTCAAGCCGTCCGCATTCGCGCCATTGCAGAGGCCGAAGCGGCCGCGATCACGTTGAAGGCGCACGCCTTGATCGAGTCGGGCGGGGCCTATCTCGACCTGCGGCGGCTCGAGCTCGCGCCCGAGCTCACGCGCGAGATCGCCGGAGCCCTCGCCAACAGCCAGTTCGTCAATTTCGGCGCTGGGTCTGGAGGTGGGGACTCACACGGCGCCGTCGCCACGGGCTCCGACGACATTCTGCGCGTCGTCCAGACGCTCATGGCGGCGAAGGTCATCACCGGCCCGGCGTTCGGGGTCGGGTCGCCGCCGGCCGCCGGGTCGAGCCCGCCGCCGCCCCCGCAGGTCCGGCGCCGCGAACCCTGACCACGGGCCGTGCGAAGAGCCGCTCGTCGGTTTCGCCCCGTCACACCAGATCCTCGCAGAAGGAGGTCATCCCGGATGAAACGCAAGCGTAGTTACGCCGCGGTGGATGTCGAACAACTCTACGTGGAGGCGCTTCTGCCGCTGCTGACGCCCGGTTCGAAGAACGCCGACCAAGCTGGAAGCACGAACCATCGTGGCCAGATCGCGCGACGCCGCGGTGCCAGGTGCGAGCCGCGCGCGCAACCGCTCGAACGTGCGCTTCCAGAACGTGCCCTTTGAAGCCGAGTTCCACCGCGAAGCGCCTCGTGTTCACCCACAACGAGCTGAAGGTACTCGACGGGCCGTTCGCCGAGTCGAAGGAGCTCCTCGGTGGCTTCGCGGTGTTGGACCTGCCGGACATGGACGACGCGATCGGCATGTGCCGCCGCTACGCGGAGATCCTGGGCGGCACGCTAGAGATCGACGTTCGCCTCGTCGACCCGGACGACGGCTGAACGCCGCACCGAGTTCCCATCACCGAGCGCGATCGGTCCCGGGGAGCACGTCGTCGAGCGGATCGATCGCCGCCTCCTTCTCGGCCGCGGCCGGGAGTCCGGCATTGCCGCCGCTACTCGCGGCTCAGGCCACGAGCGCTCACCCGGGTCCGGCATCGTGCAGCAAGCAGCTCGTTCCGTTGCATCCCGGCGCCAGTGACGAGCCGCACATCCACTCGCCGCCGTTACACGACGCGGAGCCGGCGGGATCGTTGCCGCAGCAATGGCTTGTGTCGTTGCCGAAGCAGAGGGGCGCCGTACCCGTGCACGTCCCTGCTTCACTCGAGGCGTCCTCGGTCCCCGAGTCCTTCGTCCCGGCGCCGCAGATCGGGCAGGACACGGGGTTCGGCCGGCACGACCACGCGCCGTTCAGGCACTCGTCGGCGGCGTACTTGGTGCCACAGCACCCGTCACAGACAACCGGTGGATTCCCCACGCACGCCGAGGCGTCCTTGGAGGCATCGTCCCCCGAGTCCGTCACCCCGGCATCGCAAATCGCACAGGCCTCGCCGAGCGGCTGGCACGCCCACGTGCCGTCGAGGCAGGCGTCGGCAGCGTACTTGCGGCCACAACATCCGTCGCAAACGAGCGGCGGAAGTCCGGTGCACGTCGCCGAGTCGCTGGATGCATCCCCCATCCCCGCATCTCCGCCCGTGGAACTCGACGAGCTACAAGCCGAGACGAGGAGCGGAATGAGGAGAGCCGAGAACAGGAGATTGCGCATCGATGACTCCACCAGCAATGTCCGTACCGCCGAGTCGTCGGCGCCAGAAACAGGCGTGTCCCGGCGCGCGCTCGGCTCCGCAGGCGCCCGGAGCCCCGATCGTCGGCGCCCGTTTCGAGGACCCCCCGGATCACGGTGTCGCGACCGTGTCGACGGCAGGCACACGGTGACACAACTTCGATGAACCAGGCTGGAACTCGACGTTACGGGAGCCGCCGCCCGGGCATCGGTCTCGGATCGCGTCGCCTCAGAGGCGCTCGCGGGCGTCCGTCTCGATGGTTGCGTCGACCTCTCGAGCGGCGTCGTCGGGGATGCCATACCACTGCTGCGCCCACTCCCCCCACGACAGGGCAAACGGCTCGGGCCACGTGTCTTTCACCCAGAGGTTCGATCGCAGGAACGCTTTGGCGCAGTGAAAGTAGCAGCGGCGGATGCGGACACGGATGGCTAGGGGAGGCGCGACTTGCGCAGCCACGCCGCCGACGTCGGCCACCATCCTCACGGCGTCCTTCACGTCGTCGGGTGGCGTCGCGACCTTCGGATCACCACCGAACGCGTGGATCGCGTATCCCGCCGCCGGCAAGGGCCAGCCGTTGCCCACGCTCACTCCGAGCCCGGGAGCGGTCATGATCACCGGAACGGTTCAGCGCTCGTCCACGGGCGATGGCTGGGCGGCGATAGGGCTCTCCATCTCTCGTCAACGGCCAGACGTCGATCACGTTCAACGCAGTCAGCGGCGGAAGTCCGAACCCGCTCGGCACCAGAGATCTGATTGGACTGCAGTGGCGATTCGTCGCCCCGGAGGACTCGTCCGCCGGGTGCACGCCGAACGCGACGCTGAGCGGGGTGGTATTCACGAACCCCTGACCGGGTGGTGTTTCTATATTCGACCCGCGTCGCCCGGGCGCGGGCGCGCGCCGTTTGTCGTTCAGAAGTAAGCCATCCGCGAATCACGGGCCCTCCGCAAGTCCCGAGGTGCCTCCGGCCTACTACGTTCGTAAACGGACTACGTTCCATCCCGAGATCGTTCGCGAGGGCGGGAGCGGGTTACCGTAGGGCCGACTGCCGCCATCGGGTCGCAGGCCAACGGAACGACGATGGGCTACTCTGGAAGCGCACGACCATGTCCCGCCACGGACGCCGCTTCGCTGCCCTCGCGGTCGCCTGGCTCGGATGCACCCCGATCGCGTCCCCGACGAGAAGACCCGGGGAGCACGCGCTCGAGCCGATCCCCGATGTGTCGCCCCCGCAGCCCGCTGCCGATGCGGTCCTGGACGCGGCCCCTGCGCCGGTGCAGGCGATGGAGCAGCCCGCCGAAGCGTCGACTCCTGGGCCTCCTACCTTCGATCCCTCTGCTCCTTGGCCGCCCCGCGCAGCGCCGCACGAGACGGCCAGGGACACCGAGCGCCGCCGGCTCTTGGGGTCGCCCGCCGACGTGCACACCCCCGAGGGCGCAGCGCGCGGGTACCTGGTCGATCGTCATTGCCCGAACTACGCCCACGACGACTTTGTCGCCGTCACCGGAACGGGAAGGAAGCACATCCCGCAGCTCGGACAGGGTTCGCCCTCGCTCGGCAAGCGGCCGTCCGAGGAGATGGAGTTCTGGGCCTTCGTCAGCGGCGTGCGCCGCGCCACCGCGGTCTCATCGATCCACGCGGCCGCGACGTCTGCTCCGTGCTTCGGCACGGACGAAGACGCCGTAATCCTGTACCTCCACGATTGGAGGCAAGTCGATCAGGCCATCCGCAACGTCGGCTCGTGGCTCGCAGCCCACGATTGGTACGGTGACGTCATTCTCTTGCCGCAGCCCATCCCCGGGCCAGCATATTCGAAGTAGCTCGAGGGGCAGTTCGGGCGACGTCCCCTCGCTCCACTCGCTCATCCTCGAGCTCGCCCGCTACGGATCAGGGCGAAGTCTCGGGCCGTCGAAGTTGCCTTTTGCGTGCCCATGCTCGAAGCCGTCCTCGTGCTCGCCGCCCGTTCTGGCTACTTCCGGGACCACCGAGAAATCCAGGGCGTCGACGCTGCGCAGATGCCCGACGGTGAAACGTCGACGTGAAGTCGGCTCTTTCCGACGATCATCCCACTCCTCGTCCGTGGACGTCGATGGTCATCGTCGCCCCGCGCGTGCCGGTTCGCTTCGCCTTCACTCGCGCACGAAGCGTCGCGCCCCGGTCTGTCCACCACGCGCGCGCGCGGCGGCGACGTCGTACTTGCCAGCATCGGCGCACGCGGAGCAAGGCCGCACGCAGGGCCTGGGCCGACGCGGGGCGATCCTCGCGCCGCTTGGCGAGGCACGCCAGGATGAGCGCCTCGAGATCCGGAGGAACGGCTCGATGACGCCCCTCTGGCGGAGCCCCCCCCGACGAGCTCGACATCGGCGGCAAGTACGAGCCCCGAACGTTAGTGCACGGCATGGTCAACGCTCCGGGCGTTCAGACCGCAAGAGGGTATAGTGAACCGAAGGGGGTCCGGCTGCGCCGGCGATGCGTGAACGATGGCGACACCACGGCGAATCGACCGTGCACCGAAGCTGTCCGTGTGCATGATCGTCAAGGACGAGGAGCCGAACGTCGCCCGAGCGATCGAGAGCGTGCGCGATATCGCGTTCGAGGTCATCGTCGTCGACACGGGATCGAGCGATCGAACGGTCGCGATCGCGCGCGAGCGGGGGGCCAAGGTCGGCACGTTCGCGTGGTCGGGCAGCTTCTCGGACGCGAGGAACCATGCGCTCGCGCTCGCGACGGGCGACTGGATCCTCACGCTCGACGCGGACGAAGCGGCGACCGATCGGTTCCGGGCGGACTGGGCTCGAACGGTCGCGACGGCCCGAGCCGACGGCCTTTCCATCCCGGTCGACAACATCGGCGAGACGGCGAGCCTCGCGGTCACCCGGCTGACGCGCCTCTTTCGCAACGGGCGCGGCTACGCGTACACGGGCAAGATCCACGAAGACATCGGCCCGTCGATCCGGGCGGCGGGCAAGGTTGTCGCGGAGGCGGACCTGCCGCTCGCCCACTATGGGTACACCCAGCGCGAAGGCGCCCGCAAAGATCGCCTGAAACGAAATATCGACCTGCTCCAGGCCGAGCACGCGGCCGATCCGGGCAACGCCCGTTACTGGCATTACCTCGCGCTCGAGCACGCTCGGTCAGACGATCACGAGGCTGCTCTTCCGCTGCTCGAAAAGGTGATCGCGGAGCGACCGCGGGAGGCCCTCGCGGGATGGTCGGCCAGCCTCCTCTCCGATGTCTCGGAAAAGCGCGGCGCGACGGCGCGCGCCTGGGCCGCCGCGCGCTTCGGCCTCGGGACGGGCACCGGGAAGGTGATGTGCCTCGTCCGGATGGGCACGATCGCCGTCGCCGAAGGGGATCCCGTCACGCCCGAGTGGTGCGCGAACGCGCTCCTCCGCATCGAGCGCGCCGCATTCGACTTCGCGCAGCGCCGGTCCACGGCGCTCCACCTCCGCGCCGCCGCCCTCTGGGAAGGCGGCGACCGCGACGCCGCGCTCGCCGCGTGGCTCGCCGGCGTCCGGGAGTTCCCGGACGACGGCTTCCTCGCCGATCAGTACGTCCGACGACTTGAGCTGCTGCGCGGGGGCGTTCGGGGTGGACTCGAGGCGATGCGCGCTGCGGGCACGCTCGTCGTGGCGGCCGCGGCGGTCGGCAGTTTCGTGCGGGCTGCCGACTGGCCGCGCGCGATGCAGCTCGCGGCGCGCTGCCCGGCGCAGAGTCTGTACTCCGCACACGCCTTCCTGCGGACGGGTCGGGTCGACGAAGCCCTCGGTGTCTTCGCCCAGCAGGGCGAAGCCGGGGCGCTCGCGATGCTCCTCTGCGCGCTCGAAGCCCGCGACGAGGCTCTGCTCTCCCGCACGCTCGCCGGGGCCTCGCCCGTCTGGCAGCGTGCCGCGCGGCTCATCGCGCGTGACGAGCCGGTGCCCGCGTCCCTCGACTGGCTCGTGTGGCACTGGGCGCGGGTATGGACGAGCTTTCGCGGAGACGCCTTCGGAGATCGGCTCATGGCGCTCGGAGCGGGCGACCCGTACGACCGCGACGCACGACGCGCCAAGGTGCTGTTCGAAGCCGGACGCGTTCCGGAGGCGCTCGAGAGCGCGCTTCCCCTCGCCGGCCACCCGGACGCGGACGAGGTCGTCGGCCTGGTCGCAGAAAGTCGCGGTGAGCCGGCCCTGGCGGCGGAGTTCCTCGAACGACGCGCCGAGGCGGGCGACGCTCCCGTACGGGTGTATCGACGCGGGGCGCAGGTGCTCGTCAAGCTCGGTCGCGGCGAAGCCGCGCGGCGCCTGTGGGCGCTCGGCGAGAAGGCACGGCCCGATTCCCGCCTCTGGCAGAGCCCCCACCGGGACGCGCTACGGTGAGTTGGCCGGCGGATGCGGCGGGCCGCCCGCTGCCGCCGATCGAACGCCGAGCAGAGTGCTCCGATAGGGCGCGAGGTTGTGGTGACGAAGAATTCGTTTTCGACTGATTCGTTGGTACAGACGGGGCGGCAAAGGCCGAGGGCCAGCATACCGCGTCGGCCCGGGCGATTCGCGGGTGACAGGGACAGCGGCAGGCGCGAACCTCGCCGGTATGCTCGCGATCCTTCGGGCCGTCGTTGGTGCGCTGCTCGCATCGCTGCGGCCTCGGGCGAGCCTGATCGCGGAGAACCTCTCACGTCACTCCGCAGCACTTCTTGTATTTCTTGCCGGACCCGCACGAACACGGATCGGTTGTGGCCGACCTTCGCCGTTCGCCTCTCGATTCCACCGCGCGGCGCGCCGACGATCCGTCCAGCTAGGCCCTGCATGACGGTCGAACGGCGCGCGAATCGCTCGCGATAGCGGGGGTGCCGGCTCTGGAACGCCGCCCAGAGCTGCTCAAGGCGCTCGCGGTGTCTCTCGTGTTCCGGCTCGAGGGAGGCTTGCCCGGAATTGTCGACGCGAACCGCTCCCGGGTGGGCGTCGAAGTCGAACGCGGCGAAGGGGTTGTCGCCATACGCCGGGAAGACGCAGCCCTCGTCGATGTCGATCGCGAACGCAGCGATGCCGTCGAGCGCGGCGGCCGCCTTCGCGTGGCTCTCGCCGCGCAGCCACGCGTCGCGGACGGGAGAGCCTCGCGCGACCACCAACGTCTGGCGATCGCCGTCCGTCGAGAGCACGATGGCGGTGCGGCAATCGCAGCCGGGCGTGGGACAGGTGAAGGCCCAGATCCACTTCGGGACATCGCCCACGAGGTCGATGAGCCCGGCTTCGGACGTATCAAGCGTCCGCACGATCTCGTCACCCACTTCGATTGCCTGCACGACATGCAGGATCCGAAGGGCGCCGCGAGGCGCGTCCGCGAGGCGCTGGCGACGGACGGAACGTGGATGATCGTGGAGCCGTTCGCCGAGATCGCCGGAGGAGAACCACAACGTCGTCGGGCGCGTCTACGACTCGGCCTCGACGCTGCTCTGCGTCCCGCACTCCCTCGCCTACCAGGGCCCGGCGATGGGCGCGCAGCAAGGTCTCGGGCTTGACCAGCAGCAGGGCGTGGCGCCACTTGGGAAGGAATCCCGCGAGCAGCACGAGCAGGCCTCGCTCGTGGAATCCTGAGCGATCGTGCGGCGGAGGAGGGAAGTAGCCAGAACAGGGCCCAACGGCTGTGGATCGGAGACGCGCGGCAATCCGCGTGACGCTGGCGGCCGTCCGGGGTACTCCGCGAGACGTGCGCAAGCTGCAGATCGATCATCTGACCGAATATCGCTTCGCATCCGCGGTGACGGTGCTCCCGCACCGGATACTGCTCAGACCGCGAGAGAGCCACGTCTTGCGCATCGAGTCGTCGTCGCTCGCCATCTCGCCCGCGCACGGCATCCGCTGGAAACGAGACGCGTTCGACAACTCGATGGCGATCGCGACGTTCGTTGCGCCCACCGCCACGCTCACCATCTCGAGCCGCGTGATCATCGCGCATCACGACGAGACACCGCTCGATTTCGTAGTCGAGGAGCACGCGGCCTTTCACCCGTTCACCTACCTCGCCGACGAAAGCACCGATCTCGCTCCGCTCTTGCCAATGGCCTGGCCGAACGACCGCCCCCAGGTCGATCGCTGGTTGCGGAGCCTCGCGCTCGGCTCGAGCCGCATGGAAACGTTCACGCTGCTCGACCGGCTGAACCGCGCCATCTATCGCGACTTCCGCTACGAGGGACGCGAAGAGCCCGGTGTGCAGTCACCGGCGCTGACGCTGTCCCGCCGGAGTGGCTCCTGTCGCGACTTCGCCGCGCTTTTCCTCGACGCGTGTCGCCACCTGGGCCTCGCGAGCCGCTTCGTCAGCGGATACCACACCAGCTATGCGACCGAAGGCTCCGGCTCGACGCACGCGTGGGCGGAAGTGTATCTGCCGGGACCGGGATGGAAGGGTTTCGATCCGACCGCCGGTCTCGTCACCGGCAGCGAGCACATCCCGGTCGCCGTCTCGCGCCATCCGGAGATGGTGCCGCCGGTGGCGGGCAGCTACCTGGGCCCCCCCGAACCGCGCCCGACGCTCAATGTCTACGTCCGCGTGCTTCCCATCTGATCTGCAGCCGCGACGCGCAAGGACGCGTCGATCGTCCGGGCGAAGGGCTCCATCCAATCAGGGCTGGCTCCCGTCTGCGCCGCTGGGCGGTGGGCACGAGGGTCGGATCGACCGTCAGCCCCTCATTCGCGCGACCAGGCGCTCGAGCTCACTGCGCATCCGCTCTTTGGGTGCATGAAAGCGCGCGCCATGCCCGGGCAGAACCCACTCGAACGCGAAGTCGAGGAGCTTGGCCATCGAGCGCGTCTGCTCCGACCAAGAGTGCCAGCAGACGCTGCGGCCGGCCTCGAGGCGCTTCCCGTCGGCGCTTCCCCACAAGTGATCGCCCGTGAAGAGAACCTGCTCACGGTAGAGCAGCACGGCGCTTCCCCGTGTGTGCCCCGGGACAGGGATCGCGAGCAGGTCGGGCGCGAGCACGATGGGGTCGTTGCCATGGAGCTTTCGCTCGACCTCGAGCAGCGGCCCGCGCGCGTCGTCGGCGTGTATGACGCGTTCGCAGGCGAAGCGTCGCGCGAACAGCGAATGGTCGGCGACGTCGTCCACGTGGCTCAGGAACATCGTGCGCACACCGCCCAGGGCCTCGAGGCCGTCCATTAGCGGACGCGCGGCCCGTGGAGAATCGACGAGGACGTTGCCGCTCTCGCGGACGACGAGGTAGCTGGCGGCGCCGTACGAACTCTCCGACGCGTAGCCGCAATACAGAACGTCGCTCAGGATGGGGTCGGGCAAAGCGCCGACGGCGTCGCGCACGGGGACCTTGCTCGCCGTGCCGATGGCGCTCGTGGGGCACGAGACCAGGGCCATCTTCGCGCGTAAGGCATCGGCCTCCGAGCTCGGCTGGCAGCCCACGACGGAGAGGCCGACCGCGTCGGATCGTGCGAAGACTCGAGGCGCGAGGGTCCGGCACGTCGCGCAGTCAATGCAAGAGGAGTCGACGAAGAAGTCGCCGGGAGCGTTCTCGGGCAGCCGATCCGACAGTCGCGCCATGATCGTGGTTAGCACGCGGGCCGGCGGCCCCCACGCACGAGTTCATAGTCGTCGAGAGGGACCTCGGTCTCACCGTCAACGCCAATCTCGATGGGCGACTTCGACACCGTGGTCCCCCGCATCGTCGCCACGTACCGCTCGGGGTCGTACCCGCCGTCGTCAACCTTCAGTCGACCACAATGGGCGGGGCGACGTCGAATGCCGCTTCGCGTTCAGGGACGATACTCAAAGGTGTCCATGAGCGACGGATTGGTCGGCGTAACGAGAAACTCCTCGTAGCGCGTATCGCCCATGAGATAGACTTCGAAAAACGAGAGCCCGTAGCGTGCGACGTACGCGTCGGTTGTGGCGCTGCCGAGGGGGTTGAGGCCAACGGCATGGCCGTCGTTGGGAACATCGTCAGCGCTCAGCTGAGTGTTGTAATTGAAGAGAGCCACAAAGGCGGGGGTCGTCGACGGAATTTGGTTGTACAGTCCAACGTATCCACCTCCGTAGGCATCGTTATCCATGCCGATGATGCCGATCGGCAGCGTGTCATTTGATACCGAAGTTGAGCCAATCGGGCTGAGTCCCAGAGCTGCTTTGAGGCGCGCGTTGCCACCGGTGCCTGCGACAGTCAATGCTCCGGCTCCACCGAAGGAGTGGCCCATGACCGCCAAGTTTTGAGGATTGAGGAGGCCAGCGATTGGACTGCCTGTTCTGGTGTTTTCCGAAACGAGGATATCCAAAGCTTGTTCCAGTGCCGTCGCCCGCGCCTCCGGCGCCGCCCCGTAGTCCACCGGATCAATGACTACGAATATGAACCCATGGGATGCGAGCAAGCGCCCCCAATCCGGAAGATTGGAGAGTTGCGTGGGGACCCCGTTGACGGTGTCGATCCACGGGTCCGAAGCGAAGTCCGAATCGTCGCCCGGAATGAGCACGATGCCAGGAGATTTGCTGGGCGCATTCTTTGGATAGAAGATCAGCGGCACCGCCCTCGGCCCCGAGCCTGACGGGGATATTGGCGCTGTGCTCGTGTCGCAGCACAAGCTGCTGCCGTTTGGGATCAGCGATTGAGCAAGCGAATAGGATTGCACCGTGTACGGGCCTAGCGTGGAGGCCGATGTCGCTGTCGGCGCAGTTCCGGAACCGCCGGAGTCGGGCGTTCGGCCGGAGTCGGGCGTTCGGCCGGAGTCGAGCGTTCCGCCGGAGTCGGGCGTACCCGAACCGCCGGCGTCGGGCGTTCCGATCGTGCCGCCTGATGCCGTATAGACGCGAAGCTCGCCAACCGAGATGTACGTCGCCGAGCCACCCGGAGATCCATCGATGCGAATGCCATCGCCGGTCACCGCCGGGAACGTGAAGGTGTACGTTTCGTAATTCACGCTGTCATGACCAGCATAGGCCGGGCTCGAGGTCGCACCCGCGACGTTGACCCACGTGCCGTTCTGTCGAACTTGCACTCGTAGCGAGTTGAACCAACCGCCGTCATCGAACTGCATTCCATCTTCGAAGACTAGCTCGACAACACTTTTCGGCGAGCTGAAGGTGTATCCAATCCAATCATCGGTGCGAGTCGCACCGGTGTACGTGTCGTATTCTCGGCTGAAATCCGATGAATTCTTGGCCGGGTAGACGCCGTCGTGAATCACGCTGAGACTCTTGTTGCCACCGCCGGTCGGCGCCGTAATCAAGGCGATCGCGGTGCCATTGGCGGTCACGTCGGTGTTGCCGGTCGACGGAGCGTAGACACGCAGTTCGCCGACCGAAATGAACGTGGCCGAGCCGCCTGGGGTTCCGTCGATCCGTATGCCGTCGCCAGAGATGGTGGGGAAAGTAAACGTGTACGTTTCGTAGCTGGCGTTATCGTGTCCCGCATACGCGGGGCTCGCGGTTGCATTGGGAACATTTACCCAAGTCCCGCTCTGCCGCACCTGCGCGTGCAGCGAGCTGAACCAACCGCCGTCACTGAACTGGATGCCGTCCTGAAAGACCAGGCCCGCAAAACTTTGCGTTGTGCTGAACGTGTACCCTATCCAGTCTTCTGTTCGAGTTACTCCCGTATAGGTATCGTACTGTTGGCTACTGTTGGTGGAGTTGATTGCCGGGTAAACTCCATCGTGAATCACATTGAGACTTTTGTTGCCTCCACCCGTCGGCGCCGTGACGAGCGCAATAGGGGTGCCAGCGGCCGTGATATCGCTGCTGCTTGAAAGAGAGCTGGCGCTCGATGACGGGGAGCGCTCACCGTCCGTTGCCGAACACGCGGCACCAGCTCCAAGCAAGATGAACAAGACGACCGCACGCGAACGATTGTTCGTCGATGTAGTGTCTTGTGGCCCAGACTTACGTCGCATCATTGTTCACCTCTCGTTGGGCGTGCGTTCTCGAAAGTACGCGGCGGCTTGGTTTCTAAACAAGGAAGTAGGACCACCGTTCTGCCGAAGCTCTCGCCCAGACTCACTGCAGCGCTGATGTCGCTACAGAGGCCGCGAAAATACTGTGCGGTCTTATGAACGCAAACAAGAAGGGCGCCGGGAAGAACGAGTTGCTCGCTCAGCTAATGGATTGAATGTCGTATTCTCCGCTTGTTCCCAAGGTTCGTAGAATGGTGCATCGACTCGCATTCGCGTGCGGAATTTGGACGAATTCGGCTTGCGTGCCCTCGATCGTCTTGCCGAGGCCCAACCGGAGTCGTGCAATGCGAATACATGAGCCTTCGGCAGTGCGCGCATTGCCCACACGCGCTGACGCACGAGAGGAGTACCCAATCGGGACGTGCGCCTGTTCGGGCCGCCGTAGCAGATTCAGGATCCTGTCCCGGGCAATGTATTCGATGCGTTGATCGTTCATCATGGATGGCCCCCTACGACGCACCAGCACGCCTGCGCCACCCGTAACGCCCGGCTCTCTTGGCGCTTGGCCCATCGCGCAGCGCGCATCGCTCCTGTCCGGAGCGCACCGAGACTGACCGCCGGTGCAAAGTCGTGTCCAAGGGTCTTCGCGTGAAAAGGGGCCATTGGGAGTGGAACTCGTTGCGCGAAAGCGACTCACCGGGCGTCCCGCCGCAAACAGGTGCCACAGCCATGGCTCACCGCCGATGTTGAATCCGCGCGCGATATATCCCATCGAGCCGCCCCAACCGATGTAAGTGCGCGGCGTGTGCTTCTGGTATTGGGCGATGGACCGCGCGACGGCCGGGCGGGTCGCGGGATCGCCTCGCGTGAGCAGAATGGCGTTGCGCGCGAGCCACGCCGAGCGCTTGAGCGAAGGGACGGTCTTGCTCAGCCGCGCGAGGCGGGGGCAGGCGCTCGTAAGGAGATGGGCGATACTTGCCATACGTCTTGAGGGCTGCGTTGAGCGGCTGTCCGATGCGGTGCAGGTTCACCATGAGGTCGCGACCCGTCACGGCGTCGAGCGTCGTGCTCGCGATGAGGTCGGCGCCGCGTTCGTCGGCGCCGCCCCGGATGAGGTGCCAGCCCGCTTCGATGCGGAGCCTCGGCTTGTCGTTATCGGCGAGCGTTCGCGACCGCCTCCCCGAGGCGCAGATGGTTACGCTCCTGCCGCTCGTCGTCCATGCCGGCGAGGAGCGCGTCTCGAAGGGCGCTGCTGCTTAAGCGATAGCCGTCCTGCTCCGCATAGAGGACATCGTGCTCGGCGAGCTCGTCGAGCAGAGCCAGCACGCCGCCGCCGTCCGAGGTGGGCGCGAGCAGGGCGCAGAGCTCGAACGTCGATTGCTGGCGCTGGAGGCTCAGGCACTCTGCGAGGATTCGAGCCGACTCGGCGAGGGAGGAGAGGCGGATGGCGTCGCCTAGCGCCGCCGGCAGCGCCGCGTCCGGCAGCTGGTCGGGGAGCGTCCAGATGCCGGCCGCGTACTGGATGACCCCTCGGGCGAGGAGCTGGGGGGCGCCGACAACACGGGGCAGCTCGGAAGTGGTCCGCTGACGTGCACGGGCGGCAACGCCGGATCCTGTTCCGAGGTGCCCATTCCGGTGCCCGGTCTCACGAACGTGACCGCGCTCACGGCGGGCGACAGCTTCGCCTGCGCGCTGCTCTCGAACGGCACCGTCGATTGCACCGGCACCTCCGGCTTCACGTGCGCCCGGCCCATGCGCCGTACGGGTGCGCCGTCACGTTGAGGTGCAGCACACGGCGCCGGTCGAGCGAGAGTACGAAAAAGGCGTAGAGGACATTGCACGTGACCGTGGGCGCGACGCAAGTCGGCTCGCCGCAGGCGCCCGCGAAATCCATATTTAGATGAATAGCGCCTGTTCCTCGTACGCCATGTGCTCGAGAAGCCGATCGAGAGCCTGGCCAACGCGCTCCGGGTTCAAGCAGGGATTGACCAGCGCGTCATACAGCTCCCCGTGCTCGGCGGCATGCCGCTCGTCGATGATCTCCGCTCGCGCGGGTCCTGCCGCGTCGCCTGCCTCAGGGAACCCCTTGAGGAGCCGCTCTTCGCAGCGGTTATGCGTCCGAAGCGCGCCCGCAAGGCGACTCATGCAAGCGGCAGGGCCGTCATCGTCCTCCGGTTGGCCCATGGGAACGCGTTCGATCGCGACGCGGGCTTCCGCGATCAGCGCTCGCAGCTCGGTGTGCTGGGTGAGAAGTTGCGTCCGAATGGGAATGGCAATCATTGGCGACGGTCGCGAGTTCATCGCGCCGAAGCGTACAGCAAGGCTCATGCCATTCGAACGTCACGCCGTCCCCGACGAGCCGTCACGCAGCGAAGGCGATGCGGGGCGGTTCTGCATCCGTCGACCGGCCATGGAGCCGAACCGCGCGGAGGGTCGCCGGGCGACATGACGACGGGCGGCCTGTCCGCGATGCAGAGTTTGCGTCGGCCTGAAAAGCTGTCGCCGAGGTCCGTGTCAGACGAGCCAGCAACTGGCCAATCGCGTCGGCCCGCGAGAGGCGCGAATCGAGGACGTCTCCCGTCTCCGGCGTCCTCCGCGCGGGCGTCTGACGCCCCTTGCGACGGTCACCTCACTCTGCAATGATCCAATCGGCTCCCATGTCTTCGCTCGCCGCCTCGCTCGCCGCCGTTCTCGGCGCCGACAACGTCCTCATCGGCGACGCGATCGGCGATGACTACAGCCACGACGAGGGCCTCGGGCCGCACGGCCAGATGCCGATCGCCGTCGTGCGTCCCTACACGGTCGACGTGGTGTGCCACACGCTCGCCTGGGCGAGCGAACACGGCATTCCCGTCACCGCGCGCGGCGCCGGAACCGGGCTTTGCGGCGGCTGCAAGCCGAGGCCGAACGGCATCGTCGTCTCCTTCGAACGCATGCAGCAAATCCTCGAGATCGACGCCGATAACCATGTCGCCGTCGTCGACGCGGGCGTAAGCTTGGGGGCGCTGAACGTCGCGGCCGCCGAGAAGGGGCTCGTCTACCCGGTCTTCCCGGGCGAGACGAGCGCGACTTTGGGCGGTAACGTCGCGACGAATGCCGGTGGGATGCGCGCCGTCAAATACGGCGTCACGCGGCACCACGTGCTCGGCCTCGAGGCCGCGCTTGCGACCGGCGAGACGATCAAGACGGGCGGCAAGTTCGTCAAGACATCGACCGGATACGATCTCACGCAGCTCATCATCGGCTCCGAGGGCACGCTCGCCCTCGTGACGCAGGCCACGCTCAAGCTCGTGCCGCTGCTGCGCCACAGCGCGACGCTGCTCTCGCCGTTCCGTACGCTGGCCCAAGCCGCCGGTGCGGTGCCCGCGCTCATCGTCGGCGGTGTCGGGCCGCTGCTCGTCGAGTACATCGACCGGATGACGATGTTGGCCATCACCGCGCAGAGCGGCATATCCCTCGGGATCGCCGACGAGATTCAGGCGAAGACCGAGGCGTACCTGCTGGTCGTCGTCGAGGGACGAACCGCCGAGCGGGTCGACGAGGACACGCAGCTCGCGGGGGGGATCCTCGGAGAGCACGGCGCGATGGACGTCTTCATGCTGCCGGCGAGTGCCGCGACGCAACTCGTAGAGGCGCGGGAAAGGAGCTTTTGGGCGGCCAAACGAACGGGCGCAACCGAGGTCGTCGACGTCGTGGTCCCGCGCGCGTCGCTCCCGTCCTACATACAGCGCGTGCGCGCGATCGCCGACAAGCATCAGACGATGATTCCAGGATGCGGCCACGCGGGAGACGGCAATGTGCACCTCGCCGTCTTCGAGCGCGACGCCGACAAGCGCTACGCGCTGATGCGCGATCTGTTCGAGGCCGGGCGGGAGCTCGGGGGCGTCATCTCCGGCGAGCACGGCGTCGGGGTCGACAAGAGGCGCTACTATATGGAGCTCGAGGATCCTGCAAAGGTCGCGCTTCTTCGTCGCATCAAGAAGGCGTTCGATCCGAAGGGGATTTTGAATCCCGGTACGATTTTCGAAGAAGTCGAAGAGAGTCGAGGGTCGCCATGAACGGTGCAGAGCTCATGATGCAGACGTTCCTAGCCAACGGCGTGGAGCTCGTCGTCGGCAACCCTGGGACGTCGGAGATGCAGTTCATCGCGGCGCTGGACTCGGTCCCGCAGATTCGCGCGGTCCTGGCGCTCTTCGAGGGGGTGGCGACGGGCGCGGCGGATGGGTATGGGCGCATGGCCGACAAGCCGGCCGCGACGCTCCTTCATCTGGGCCCCGGTCTCGGCAATGGCCTCGCGAACCTGCACAATGCGCGGCGCGCCCACACGCCCATCGTGAACGTGGTGGGCGAGCACGCGACGTTTCACCGCAAGTACGACCCGCCGCTCTACTCGGACATCGAGTCGATCGCGCGGGGCGCGTCCGAGTGGACGCGCACGATTGAGTCGGTCGCGACGCTCAGTGGGGACGTCGCGGCTGCCGTCGCCGCGTCACTCGAAGCCCCGGGCAAGGTCACGACGCTGGTGCTGCCGGCGGACGTGGCGTGGAGCGACGCGACCGGCGAGACGAAGAAGGCCACGGTGACCAAGGCGTCACGGGTTTCGCAAGCCGTCGTCGACGAGATCGCGAAGATCCTGAAGAGCGGCGAGCCCGCGGCCCTTCTGCTCAACGGTCGCGCGCTGCGCGAGCCCGCGCTCCGCGTCGCGAGCCGCATCGGAAGGCGCGCAGGGGCGAGGGTCCTCTGCGACACGTTCCCGGCCCGTCTCGAGCGCGGGGCCGGACGGCCCGTCGTCGAACGCCTGCCCTACATCCCGCAGATGATCCTTTCGCTCATCGCGGACGTGAAACACCTCATCCTGGTGTCGGCGCGGGCGCCCGTCTCGTTCTTCGCCTTCCCGCATGGGCCGAGCACGGCAGTGCCGGAAGGATGCCAGGTCCACACGCTGGCCGCCGAGGGCGACGACGCGCTCGCGGCGCTCGAGCGTCTCGCCGACGCGCTTGGGGCGTCCGGCGAGCCGAACCTTGAGCTCGTGCGCATTCCGCCTCCCCCCACGGGTGGCGCGATCGAGCCCGACTCGCTCGGCGCCGCGCTCGGAGCCACCTTGCCCGAGAATGCGATCGTGGTCGATGAGTCCAATACCGTCGGTTACCTCGCTCCCATGGGGACGGCAGGGTGCGCGCCCCACGACTGGCTGTGCCTGACGGGCGGCTCGATCGGCATGGGTCTCCCGGTGGCCACGGGCGCTGCCCTCGCGTGCCCGGACCGTCGCGTGATCGCGCTCGATGGCGACGGCAGCGCGATGTACACGATCCAGGCGCTCTGGACGCAGGCTCGCGAGAAGCTCAACATCACCAACGTCATCCTCGCCAACCGCTCCTACGCGATCCTAAACCTCGAGATGATGCGCATGGGGCTCGGCCAGCCGGGCCCAGTCGCGAAGCAGATGCTCGATTTAACGAATCCCGCGCTGGACTTCGTCTCGATGGGCAAATCGATGGGCGTGCCGTCGTGCCGCGTCACCACGGCGGACGCGCTCGTCGACGAGCTCCGGCGCTCGTACGCAACCGAGGGGCCGACGCTGATCGAGGCGCTGATCCAGCTCTAGCCGGCGATGCGTGGGAGAAGAGGATCGTTCAGGCACTCCGACATACGGCGCGACCGGTCGCGGCTTCTATTCGGATGCGGAAGGCCACGATCCCCCGGTTCATCGCCTGCGATCCATCGGACGGACTCCGACGTCCTCCGTGGCGCTTGCTCAGGATCGAAAGCGCCGCCGACTTCTCCCGATCATCCAGCTCTTCGTACAGCCCCTGCAGGATGGCGCTCCGCCAGCTTCCCGTCGCGGCGTCGTACTCGTCCACCTCGAAGCAGACGGCGGGGTTCTTCCGCATGACGCGAATCTTTTGCCCTTCGGTCGTCAGCACGAAGAGTGCGTTGCCTTCGCGCGCGTAGATGAGGGGCACGACGTACGTCCCCTCATCGTCATGGCAGCCGATGCGCCCGACCGTCTGTTCATCGAGAAAGCGGTCGATCTCGTCGCGTGTGAGCTCGATCATATCCGCGCTCTTCTTAGCGCCCCGAAGGCGTTTGTGGCCAGGGGATTGTCCCCATCGTTTGAACCGTGCAATTCGCGCTGGCTGTCTTGGCCAGGTCGAGCTCGCAGAAGGGGGTCCTGTGGTGGGCGGCCCATCACCGGAACAGGCGGCCCTCGCGGCCACCTCGAAGCCCACGGCGGAGCTCGTTCGCGGACGCCGCGACTATTTCACTGCGCGGCGGGGCACGTACGTGCAGAGCGGATCTTCGGCGAACACGTCGCCCGTGGTCGACCACGCGCGGGCACGCGAGCCGCCGCAAATCTCGTGCATTTCGCAGACGCCGCACCGGCCGCCGAACGTCGTGGGGCGGCGCATTTGCGTGAACATCGGCGCGGTTCGATAGATCTCCACCAGGTCGCACGAACGGACGTTTCCTGCCGCGACCGGGAGGAAGCCCGATGGTGTGACGTCGCCCGTATCGGAGACGAAAAGGATGCCGTTGCCGTCACGAATACCGAATGCGGCGTGCGTTGCGTTCTGCACCGCGAGCCTTCGGCGTTCCACCACGACACGCCGGAACTGCGGCGCCTCGGTCGTCGTGACCACCGGGTATCCGCGCCCGCTCGGGAGATCGGCGGCCCACTCCAGCAGTCTTTCGGCGCGTGCGGCGTCGATCGGTTGCAGAACGCTGCCTCGTCCTACGGAGACCAGAAAGAACAGGCTCCAGCGCGCGGCGCGAAGGTCGGCGGCCAGCGCGTGGATGCTCGGTGCGTCATCGACGGTCTCGGCGCTGACCAGTGTGTTGACCTGGACCATCAGGGCCACGTCCGCCGCCGCCCGGGCGGCTTCGATGGTTCGGTCGAAGCAGCCCGGCACGCCGCGCAGCGCGTCGTGCCGGGCGGAGGTCGCCCCATCGAGGCTCAGCGAGATCGCGTCAACGCCGGCGCCCTTGAATTGGCGGATGACCTCGGGGGTCAGCTTGGGCGTGGCGCTCGGTGAGACGGAGACGCGCAGGCCGACCGATCGGGCGTACGCCACAAGTTCGAAGAGATCCGAGCGTTCGAGCGGATCGCCGCCGGTCAGAACGATGTGCGGCTTCGGATCGCCGAAGGAGGCGACGCGCTCGAGCAGCGCGAGCCCTTCGTCGTGCGTCAGCTCGTTGGGGTCGGCGGAGGGGGACGCCTCGGCGCGACAGTGCCGGCACGCGAGGCCGCAAGCGCGGGTGATTTCCCAGTACACCCGCTGGGGCGCGCGGTCGAAAGATAGATTCACGGCTCCGGAATACGCACGGCGCGTGCCGTAGGGGAAAGGAAGGGGCGTTGGGTAACGCTTCGCTATCTTCTCTTCTTCTTTCCTGTCGCCCGTACAGAAGGCGGCGCCCCCCCCGGCGCGACTTCTTCGCGTCTACGCAAGGCTTGCGCGCCCGGCCCTTACTCGCTCGGCGCGGGGTTCTGAGGCCCCGTACTGTCCCAAGCTCGATCCGCAGGGCTTCCGGCCGAATTGCGTTCGCTGCGAAGGCCTGGGTTGGTAGGGGGCGATGGCGGAGCGCAAGTACGACTGCACTCAGCGTCGCTTACGCCGGAACGGCTGGGCGCAACCCGCCGGCCGAGGAGAGCGCGAAGGCGCCGAGCATGCCGAGGGCCATGAGGCCGTCACGCAGCCCCACTGCGGGTGTGCCTGTACCCGTCAGCGAGGGTACGACCATCATGTGGCAGTTCAGCCACAAGCCAAGCAGCTGGGTCGCGACGACTGCACCGAGGATGTGCGACGAGCCGCGGCTCTTGGGGTGCAAAAGGATGACGAACGGCACGACGAAGACGAAGGCCACCACGCTGAGCACCACCCCGGTGCTCCGGCGGAGGGCGAAGGCCACCTCGTCCGGCAGGTTGCCGTACCAGATGGTCAGGTACTGCGACCAGAAGAGGTAGCCCCAGAAGATCGAGAGCGCGAGCGTGAAGGCGCTCACGTCGCGGCGCTCGGCCTCGTCGAGCTTCCTTTGGTGGAGTGCGAGGAGCGTCACCACCCCGGTGCCCGCGATGAACGCGCTCATGAACACGTAGGGTCCGACCAGTGTGCTCTGAAAGGAGGGGTCCGGCCCGAGCACGAAATCGAATCCCCAAAAGGAAAGTACGACGGCGTAGAGGAGACAATAGGCCACGGATACGGCGACACTCGGCTTGTCGCCGGCGAGCCGACCGGGGCGGAGCTTGAGGTAAGCGAAGCCGAAGAGCATGGCGCTCAGCACCAGCTGCCGCACCACGACAAGGAGGACGCGGGGCCAGCCCACGCCGGGAAGCCACGGGGCGAGGCCGGCGCCCGCCAGGATGACGACGAGCACAAGCAGTGCAACCGGCGTGAAACCGATCTGAATAGCCGCGAGCGCGGAGAGCGGGCGCGCCCAGCCTGCATCGACGATCTGGAAGAAGGCCCGGAAGGCCAGGGCGCCTGCGGCGGCTCCCGCGAAGAATAGCCAGCTCGCAATCAGCGCACCAAAGGTGCGCGGCGAATCGCTGCGCAGTCCGGTGGCGAACGCAATCACACCAATCGCGACGGCACCCAGAGCCGCTCGCGCCAATCCGCGACCGAGGGCGATCTGGACCCCACTCAACCAGTCCGTCATGGCGTACCTCCTTCGGGGGTGGCGCCGGCCCCGTTTCCCGTGCAGCCCTCTTTCTGAAGCGAGCGAATGTGAGCGACGAGATCCCACCGGTCCCGCGAGGTCAGGCCCTCGCGCATGGTCGGCATCGCCCGCCCTCCCGCGGTGAGCGTCCCGTAAAGGAAGCCGTCCGTTCGCCCGCAAATGAAGTAATGGCGCAGGTTCGGCGCTTGAGGAAACTTCGCCGAGACCGGGCCGTCGCCGCGCGCGTCGATGCCGTGGCAGGGGACGCAGTGCAGCGCGTAAGTCTTCGCACCACGCGCGGCCGCGACGGCGTCTAGGGGGGTGGGGCTCTTCAGGTCGGTAACATCGTCGCGGTCTTCGAGGATCTCCACCCCGCCCAGCGGGATGGAGCCAACGGGCGCCTTGCGGGCCTCGGCGAGCGGCTGCACGGCCGCCTGCTGCTCCATGCTCGCCGGCCAGCGGCCTTTGCTGTTGCACGCTGCCACCGCGAGACAGCACGGAACCAGCCAGCCGCGCGCCGTCACGACAGCACCTCGACCGCATGGGAGAGAGAGGCTCGGATCGCGCCTTTGCGCTCCTCGGAGTAACCCGCCACCGGTACGACGATCACGATCCGCTCGCTCGTAACTTGCTCGCGCGCCCGCCGCGAGAACCACCGGCGCGTGAAGGCCGACAGGATGACGAAGGCGCTGAAGTTGACGACGCCCGCGAAGAGCATCGTGAGCTCGAACATGATGACGCCGAACGCCGTCCAAGAGACGATGGGCTTCCCGCCGACGACGAGGCCCATTGCTTTCGACGTGACGACCTGGAACGCAATGGCGGAGCCGAGCCCGCTCAAGCCGCCCACGAGCGCGACCACGCCGAGTGCCCGCCAGGGGCCCGGATGACCGGTCTGGTGGATGACCGGAAACGGCGCCGGACTCGCCACGCGCGCCGTGGCTACCCCTGCGTCGTGCAGCGTACGCAGCGCCTCCTCCGCGGCGTCCGGATCGGCGAAGACGGCGACCAGGTCGTCACGTCGCACGGGTCACCTCGTGCCCATGCGCGGGATCCCCCCGGGTCGTCGCGCCGGCAGCGTGCTCGCCTTGCATGGTCTCGGCGATGGACATGGAGGGCAAGATCTTGATGAAGAGCAAGAAGAGCGTGACGAACATGCCGAAGCCCCCGAGACAGATGCACACCTCGCGCGGCGTCGGCGTGTAGTTGCGCCAGGCGTACGAATCGTAGCCGTGGGCCAGCGTCGTCACGATGAACATGAAGCGTTCGAACCACATGCCGATGGTGACCAGCACCGACAGGACGACCAGCGTCGCCAGGCTTCGGCGCACTCGCCTCCAGAAGATCGCCAGCGGCGCGACGCTGTTGCAGAGTACGACCAGCCAGAAGACGGGTGCGTACGTTCCCGTGGCGCGCCACCGGAAGACCTCCGACTCGGCCGCGCTGCCCCGGTAGAAGGCCATGAAGAACTCGGTCGCATAGACGAAGGTCATGACCAGGGACATGCTGAGCATGAGCTTTGCGAGCAGATCGAAGTGCTCGGGCTTGATGTAGTGCTCGAGTTTGTAACCGCGGCGCAGCCCACCGAGCAGGAGGATGGCCATGGCGACGCCGGAGAAGATGGCACCCGCCACGAAATAGGGCGGGAAGATCGCCGAATGCCAGCCGGGGCTCAGCGTCATGGCGAAGTCCCACGACACGACGCTGTGGACGGAGACCGCGAGCGGGATTACGACCGCCGCAAAGATCGGATAAGCCTTCTCGAAGAGCCCCCACTCTCCATCGGTCCCCGAAAACCCCAGCGAGAGGATCCGGTAGAGCGGCCGGCGCCATCCCCGGACCCGGCGCGAGAGCAGCGCGAAATCCGGGAGCATGCCCATGTAGAGGAAGAGCGCGCTCACCGTGACGTAGGAGCAGACGGCGAACACGTCCCATTCGAGAGGGGAGCGGACGTTTGGCCACAGGCCACGCTGGTTCGGATAGGGCAGAAGGAAGAAGGCCAACCAAGCGCGGCCGAGATGGATCACGGGGTAGACGCCGGCGGTGAGGATGGCGATGACGGTCATCGCCTCGGCGGAGCGGCCCACGGCGGCGCGCAAGGGCGAGCGGGTGAAGAAGAGGATCGCCGAGACCAGCGTGCCGGAGTGGCTGACGCCGATGAAGAACACGAAGCTCGTGATGAGCGACCCCCACATCACCGTCCCATTGAGGCCGGTGATGCCGAGCCCCTCTCTCAGCATCTGGCTCAAGGCCCAACCGCCGAGGGCCGTCAGGCTGACGGCACCCAGCAGCCCCAGCCAGTAGTACCCAGAGGTATCGGCCATGCTGGCGAGCGTATCGCGCTCGATCCGCGTGATCGGGCTCGGTTCGCCGACGGCGGCCGTGAGCGAATTCGCGTCAGTCATGTTCCCGCCTTGTCTGCGCGGCGCGCGAGATAGACGACGCCTGGCTGCGTGTTGAGCTCCTCGAGAAGGTGATACGCGCGACCGTCGGCTGCCCAGCGTGAGGCCTCGGATGCCGGGTCCTTGAGGTCGCCGAAGACGATGGCGCGAGCCGGGCAGGTCGAGACGCACGCCGGCACGATCTCGCCGTCGCGTATTGCGCGCCCCTCGAACTTCGCTTGCTCTTCGCCGGCGCGGATGCGTTGCACGCAGAGCGTGCACTTTTCCGTGACCCCGCGTTCGCGTACCGTCACGTCCGGATTGAGCCGAAGGCTCGCACGCGGCTCATGGGGATGGTCGAAGAAGTTGAAGCTGCGGGCGTTGTAGGGGCAGTTGTTCTCGCAGTACCTCGTGCCGACGCAGCGGGCGTAGACCATCGCATTGAGCCCCTCCGGCGTGTGGAACGTGGCGTAGGTGGGACAGACCTGTTCGCAGGGAGCGTTGGAGCAATGCTGGCACATGACCGGGAGAAAGGAGGCCGTGGTCACGTCGTCGCAGGTATCGAAGAACGGCTGGACGTGCAGCCAGCTCATGTCGCGTCCGCGTGAGACCTCCAACGCGCCCACGATCGCGATGTTGTTCTCGACGTAACATGCGGCCTCGCACGCCCCGCAGCCGGTGCAGCGGTCCAGGTCGATGGCCAGGGCCCATCGATGGTGGGGGTGCTCCACCGGCGGGTACATCGAAGGGGTCGGCGGCGCGAGCGGGAGGCTGCGGGATGCCTTGCCGACGCGGCGCGCGAGCGGGCGCCCGTGCTGGGAGTGATCTTTTCTGGGAAATAGCTCTGCCTTCCGCCCCGTGGACCGCACCTGGACGCGCGTCGCGAAGGCGAGTGTCGGGCTTCGGTCTTCGAAGAGGGGGGCCGCGTACCCGATGGGCACGGCGACGACCCCCTCGCGCACGCTGGGGGTGACGTAAACTGGTAGGTCCGTGCGACCCGGCGCGGCGTCGACCGTGACGAGATCGCCGGTCTGGACGCCAAGCCTCGCCGCGGTCGCCGTGTGCAACTCGACCCAGCCGCTCCACGAGATGCCCGTGAGGGGATCGGGTATCTCCTGGAGCAGATCGCCCTTCGGCAGCAGACCGTAGGGGTGGCGCAGCGTGGGCGCGACGACGAGCGGGAGCCCGTCGGGCGGTCCCCGGAGCGAAAACGGTGCGATAGCCACGAGCGCGTCCTCGGCCAGCGCGACGGGCTCGGGTGCGATCTTGGCGAAGCGGCCGCCGTGCTCGATCTCCTTTTCGTCGAACGATCTGCGCACGGCATCGGCGAAGGTTCCGGCGGGCAACCCCGCAGTCGCCCCGAGGGCGCGCGCCGCGTCGAGCAGGACATCGGCAGCCGCGCGAGTGGGGAGCAGCGGGGTCATGGCTGGCTGCTGGATCCCCGTGACGCCCGCGCGGGGGGCGTCATCCGACCAGGTCTCGAGGAAGTGGTGATCGGGCAGCACCAGATGCGCCGCGCGCGCGGTCTCGTCGAGGTAGTTCGTAAAGGCCGCCACGAACGGCACGCGGTCCAACGCTGTGCGAAGCGCGCCGAAGGCCGTGCCGAAGCCGAGCGGGTTGGCGTGGTGCAGAAGGAGTGCCCCGACCTCGCCCGCCGCGGCGCGACGACCGAGCTCCGCGAGGTCCATCGACGGCCCCGCCCACGCTTCCTTCGGGCGCGGGATGAACTGGACGGTGCTCCCTAGGTTGCCTGCGACCGTGTTCAGGACGAAAATCGCCTCAGCGAGCGTGGCGGCGTTGTCGCCGGCCACGGCCCGCCCTGGCTCCAGGCAGAGGCTCGGGCGGCTGAGCGCAAACTCATCGGCGAGTCTGCGGAAGGTTTCCGCGGTGAGCCCGGTGCGCGATACGACCGTCGCCGCGTCGTACGAGGCAAGGCGGCTCCGCAACGCAACCTGCACGTTCGGTGGGAGCGCGCTCGCCGCTGGTCCCGCGAGGTCCAACACGGCCCGCGCCAGGCCGAGCACAAGGACAGCCTCGCTCCCGGGCACGACGGATAGCCACTCGTCTGCAGCGGCGGCCGTGAGCGATAGGCGCGGGCCCACGTAGACGAAGCGCCCGCCACTGGCCCTGAGGTCCGCGAGGTCGCGGGCGTGCTCGACGGGCGATCCCTCCTCGACGAAATCGCGACCGATGGAAAGGAGAAGACGCGCAGCGGCCAGGTCGTAGACCGGCGTCGCGTCGGTCCGGAACGCGCGCTGGGTGCCCTCCTGCGCCCAAGGGCGCGAAAGCGGATCGAAGGTCACGACCTGGCTTGGCTGCTGTCCGAGCGCCGTGAGCCAGGCACGCATGAGATTTCCCATGCTCCCCCGCTCGGGGCGGGACAGAAGGACAATGAGCTTCTTGCCATCGCGCGCTTGCCGAAGCCCGGCAGCGAGTGACTGTCCTGCCTGTTCCCAAGAGACCTCGCCTGGCCCGGCGCGGGGCATTTCGAGTCGGTCGGGCGCGTACAGGCCCTCGATCGCCGCCTGGCCCTGGGGGCAGAGGGCACCGCGGCTCAGCGGATGCTCCGCGTTTCCTTCGAGCGAGATCACGCGTCCGTCGCGCACGCGCGCAGTCACGCCGCAGGAGGCCGGGCACTCCCGGCAGATCGTCCGGTAGTAACGGGCAACGCCGGGCATGGCGTCGTCCGGGGGCGCGGCGGAGGGAACGAGATAGCGGGGCAACCGCTCCGAGCAGCCTGTGACGAGGTTTACGCCGAGCGCTCCAACCGCGGCTCCAAGGAATCCACGTCGTGTCGTGTCCATTCGGCAACTCCCTCGCGCTCACTTGTGGCACGCCAGACATTCATGCGTGGCGTGGCGCTGCTCGTGACATGAAAGGCAACGGCCCATGGTGAATGGCCGGTCCTGCGTCACCGTCTTCATCGCAGCCACATCGCCGTGACACTCCGAGCAAGCGACTTCTGCTCGGACATGCATTCGATGTGAAAAGTAGATGTAGTCGGGGAGGTAGAAGACCCGATTCCACCTCAGTGATTCCCCGGCTTCGAAACGCGTGGCGAGCGTCTGGATCGCGGGACTGTCCTTGGCCACGAACTTGTGGCAGCCCATGCACTTTCGCCCAGACGGCAATCCAGCAACGGGACTCTTGTCCGCGTAGACGTGGCAGTCGAGGCAGGGCATGCCGTATTTGCCGGCATGGATTGTATGGTCGAAGGGCACCTCGCCGACCGCACCCGCGGGCGGGGCCGCCGCGGACGACAGCGGTGCGGTGAGATCGGGGGTCTGTGAGCGCGCTAGCGTGGCGACCAGGCCGACGACGAGTGCACCGGAAGCCAAGAGTATGAGGCGGCGACGACGCCGTCCTTCACGACTTTCGATCGCCGGCACCGGCGGCATCTGACGGCCGACGGTGGAGCCTGTCAACGAGTTTCCGACACGGGATGAACTCCCATTTGCCGAACATTCGATTGCGAAGCGACCTCGGCGTGGCTCGCCTATCCAGATGTCGGCCGGAGCGGGACCGGCAGAGACCGCCTACCGCGAAGCACACCGCCTACCGCGAAGCACAGAGAAGGGGCGGTCATCGCGCTCCGTCAGCGGCTGATCGAGAAGCTCACGGTTGCCGGGGCCCCGGCCGTCACCGTCACGTTCTGGTCGGCGGCCTTGAGCTTCGGATTCCATACCGCGACGGCGTACGTGCCCGCCGGCACGTTCTTGATCGTGAAGGTGCCGCTGCCGTCAATGACCGCGTGGTAGGGGTTCTGACCGACGAAGATGTAGCCGAGCATCTCTGGGTGGATACTGCAAAGCTCGCTGTACGATACGTTCGTCTTCTTGAACGTGTAGCTGCGAGTCTCGCCGGGAGGAAACGTGCCGAGATTGAAACCTTCGTTGTCCGGCGAGAAGACGTTGTGTCCCACGGTGTCGTGGTTCCCGAAGTCAACCGTGTCACCGGCGGTGATCGCCGCGATCCGGGGGATGAACTGCATACCCTTCTGGTCGATGACGGCCTTGGATGGCGTGTAGTTGCCGGGGACATTCCTCAGGTAAACGACCGTGTCCCCGAGGTATTTGGCGACGGACGCGGTGACCTTGCCGGTGATGGAAGCGCCGCTGTCGGCGAGCGCCGGCGTCGAAAAGCAGGGCGCCAGCGCGAAGGCAACCGCGAGAGGAGCGAGGACCTTGCCCAGGAGGCGCGTGGGTGTGCGGACGCTTGGAATCATGGTTGTTTCCTTTGGGAGTCGAATGAGTGCATTGCGAGAAATGTGCCCGGTGCGTCGACTCACCCCGGCCTCACCGTGTTGGACGGGCCTGGGGCAGTCTGGATTCATCCCATCGGCGCGTTGCGAGTGTCTCACGATCTGGCGCGCAAGCTGTCGCGAAGAATCGTCGCGCAGCGAAGTGGCACCCGACCCTCATTGATGCGCCTGCTTGACCGTATTAGTCGCTTCGACTCGGGCACGGACGTTGGATTTGCGTATCCGCGCATATTGTGCGCGGTGCACCGTGGAACACGAAACGTAGTGTCACCAGTGGACGTTGACCGCTTCGCTCGGCATCCGCTACAAGTTGCGCGCAGTGCGTTGAGCGCACATTGCCGGATTGACCCGAAAGAGGAAGTGACTATGCGACCGAAACGCAAGGGGACTCTGCTGTTTGCCGCGCTCGCGGGCGTCGCCGTATACTTCGTTGCACTGTCCGAGGCGCGGGCGGTACCGAGCTTCTCGCGCAAGTACAAGACGAGTTGTCAGACGTGCCACACGGTCTACCCGGTGCTCAATGCCTTCGGGGAGGCGTTTCGGCGCGATGGCTATCGATTCCCGAGCGCCAACGGGAGCCTCGACAGTGACGTCGAGAAAGCCGCCGCAATCGAACTCGGGCAAGAGCAATACAAGGACCTCTTCCCGTCCGCGGTATGGCCCGACAAGATCGTCGAGGCCGTACCGCTTTCGGTTTGGCTCAATGGCGGCGTCCCGATAAACCTGCCGGGATCCGCCGCGAACGACGCGGCGGGCAATACGTTCACTTGGGGCGGCATCGTGGCCGAGATGCACATCTTCGGCGCCGGCGCCTTCAACGACACTCTGACGTACATGGCCCAACTCACGCTGGAGTCCGACTTCGGAGACCCTCCGGGCACGTTCGATATCGAGACCGCCTACCTCTTGTGGAACGACATCGTCGGCCCGGGGCATCTTGTCAACCTTTGGGTGGGCCGTCTGTTCGCTCCGCAGCTCACAAGCTTCGGGTTGCACAGCTCCTATCTGAACGACTCGGTGATGCCGGGCGTTTCCGTCGGTGGCCTCTACAACCCGAGCGCGGGCTTTACGCTGGGTCAAGGGCACACAGACGGCGCTGAACTCAACGGCATCGCCGTGCACCGCTTGGGCTACTCGCTTGGATGGGTCGCGTCGTCGAGCGCCTCGGGGCTCTCCCCACCCGATGCGCAAGACGTCTACGCGCACATTGGCGTCAAGGCGGGCGGCATGGCGCTCGACGGGGAAGGCGCAGGCGGAACGACCACTTTGGACACGCTAAGGCCGTGGGCCGAGACGTCGATCACGTTCGACGTCTTCGGCTATCACGGGTTCGAGCGACTCGACAACGGCACCGGCACCGTCGCCGGTGGAACGCCGATCCCGGTGAGGCAGGGTGATCCGGTCAATGCCCTGGGTGCGCTGATCCACGCCCAGGTTGGGTCTCTCGTTCTAACGGCGGGCGTCAACTTCGAGCGCCACGAGCGCCCGTATCAAGGAAGCCCGGCGACGACGGACCCGAATGGGAACATCATCAATGGCGTGGCGGACCGGACGAGCGGGACCGCCGTCGTCCAGTACGACGAGATCAACTACATCGTGTGGCCCTGGTTCGTCCCCGGCGTGCGTGCGGAGTACACGAATGCGACGGTCGAGGGCGGCAACGGCGCTCAGTTGCTGCGCATCATTCCGGGTATTGCGGTGCTCGCACGGCCGAACATCAGAGTCGTCCTGAGCGGTGACCTGGAGTGGGCGAGTAACTTGCCAACGGTCGGTGACTGGGGTCCCGCGGGCGGGCTGGTCGTTCCGAACGCTGGACAGAGCAAGTTCGAGGCGGAACAGATCAACGCTACCGTTGGCGTCGCCTTTTAGCGGACGAACTCGCGCTGCGATCCGGCGCTCGCGCACGA
>CZKU01000020.1_pt1 | contig 49403 bp, 49 predicted proteins | sample 1122471 | NCBI WGS metagenome assembly CZKU01 (sample SAMEA3539301, study PRJEB10725) | soil metagenome | biome: tundra; feature: field; material: soil | place: USA | collected 2010-05 | depth 0.15 m | reverse complement strand
CCCCTGCACTCCGATGAGGATCCCGTTGCACGAACGTGAACAGCGACTTGCACGCGACCCAAGACGACCCTGCATCCGTGTGAAGTGCGGCCTACCCAGGCGTGAAAGGCGGTCTTCACACGGGTGCTCCCCAGGGTTCATCGCGATGAAGGATCGATCACCCTAGGATCGATCCTACCCTACCCATGGGTGCCCACCCGGCGGAGCATATGTGAAGACCGATCTGCACGCGAGGGTAGGTGTCCTTGCACGACGATCGATCCCGGGTTGCAGGGTTGGGTAGACGCATCTTCACTGTCGTGAAGCCCGACCTTGTCACGTGTGAAAGCTCCCTTTCACATGTGCGAAGAGGAGGTTGCCACGGCGTGAAGACCGGGCATACCAGCGATCAAGTCTCGATTTCCCCTCCGCGCGGGATCGAGCGTGGTGATTTCCCGTTTGATCTCGGGAGATTCGCAGGTCTCCCGGGCTGGAAGATGCCGACGGGCAGTGCCGCGCCGAGCGCCGACCGCGAACGTCACGATGAGAACTACACCCTGTCGTGAGACGTCTAGCTGCACTCCGACTCCGAGGGAACGAGCCCGTCCCGACACCCTCAGCTCTCGGCGAGGAGCGCCCGCAGCTCCGCGGGGCTCACAGCATATTTGGAGCAGCAGAAATCGCACGACAACTCGATGGGCTTGTCATCGGCGCTCAGTTCGATGAGGTCCGTTCGTGGCAGAGTGGCCAGAGTGGCGAGCACGCGCTCCGCGCTGCAGCGGCAACGCCAGGCGAGCGGGCACTCCTCGAGGAGCGTGAACGGCATGCCGTACAGGATCTCGTCCATCAGCGGCGACGTCGCCGCGTCGAGCTTCGCGAGCACCGGGCCGATGTTCTCGAAGTCGCGCAGGCGCTCGGCCATGATCGCCAGGGGTCCACGGCCCACTTCGGGCAAGAGCTGGACGACGTAGCCGCCCGCGGCCACGACGTGGTCGTCGCCCAGCACGCAGGCAATCGCCAGCATGGATACGACCTGCTCTGACTCCTGTAGATAGACCATGAGCGCCTGCGACATGGTGCCGCCCACTGGCACCTCTACCACCCCGCGGTGCAGTTCCCCGTTGTGGAGCGTGCGCACCATCTCCAGCGTGCCCCCCTTGGTCGGCGCCGCGGCGTTCTTGTCCTTGCGCGTGAGCAGACCGCGCGCGCCACCGTCGGGATGCGAGTCGCCGACCCAGAGGCAGGTGCCATCGGCGCTGCGCAGCAGACCCTGAACGCGATGCGTGGGGGCCATGGTCTCGCGCACGAGGATCGTGCCCGTAACCAGATCCGCGAGGTGCACGGCCTCGGCGCCCCACAGCGATCGCGTCGCCAGCATGCGGCGCATGGTGTCGGTCGTGCGCACGGCGATGACGCGGAAGGCGCCGTCGTCGGTCACCGCCCGCAGGGCGTTGTCGCTGGATTTCAGCTCGGCCATGCAAGCCTCGACAGGGACCAGCGGCCTAGCATGCCCGGCGTGGCGCGCACGCGGAAGGGCACGCCGGGCGGACCGACTCGTCTTCGTCAACCTCCCCCGAGGCGCAGACCCCCGTTGGATGCCAGCGGTTCGAAGGCGACGCGGGCGTCGTGTCCTTCGGCTTCACGGGCAACGAGGTTGAAGCGGGTCCCGACGACGCCATCATCGAGTGGTTCGACGATGCCGGCATGCGTGAGTCGTGCGGCCCCGGTTCGTGATGAAGTGCATTCGGAGCCCGGAGGGACATGTTCCGAGAGGCCGGAGCACATCTCGCGAGTGAAGGTCGGTTTTCGCCGGTCGTGGCGTGGCTTCAGCGTTTGGGCGGCACACATGACCATGGTCCATTTAGCAAAGACTCGGGCACTCGCGTTGGGAAGGTAGCCCGGGTTCCCGACTGAAGACCACGACGCGCGCGTGGCCGGATGGTGCCGTAACGGAACCGCAATCAGGCAGTCTTGCCCTCGCCGTGCATCGTGGCAGATCCGTGAAGTGGCCGGGACGGCCTACTTGATGCCCATGTGCAGCGGATCCGTCGGCGCCGGAGCCGCGGTCGCCTTGGGCTCTGCAGATGCGACGGTTGTCAAGGACAGGGGCTTGGGCAGGGCGCCGGTATGCTTGCCCGCACCCGGCTTCGCAGCCAGCGGCGCGACGGAAGGTGCAGCCGATTCAGCCGCGCCTTCCGTTGAGGGCGGAGAGAGGACAACCGGCGCCGGGGTCGATACCGCGAGCGGAAGCGGAGCAGCGCGCGGCGAGGGCGCGGCGGTAGGCGCACCGGCAGGAGGCGGGGCTCGCCCTCCGAAGAGCGCGAACCCGACGACGAGCGCAGCCACGCCCAGAACGCCAGCGACTGCGTAAGGCGGCACGCGCCGCCTCGGGACGCCCGCCGCCCGTGTGTTCCCCCACGCTTCATGCGATCGCACCTCGGACCGCGCGGCCGCCTTCGCAGACGAGGGTGACGACGGGATCGCGTCCGTCGACGCCAGGTTGTCGGTGGGCGGCGCGCCGGACAGGTCGAGGATGCGCGTCGCGCGCTCCGCCGACCGTGCCGCGTCGGGCGCGAAGGCCACGAGCGCGCGCGCGAGCTCGGCCACGTCGCCGAAGCGCTCGATCCGATCCTTCGCCGTGCAGCGGGCGATCACTTGCTCGAGCTCCGCCGGCACGTCGGGGCGTAGAGCGCGCAGGCTCGGCAGCGGCGACTGAAGGATCTTCGCGACGATCTCGGGCATCGTGTCGCCCGTGAACGGGGGTGAGCCGACGAGCGCTTCGTAGAGCACGATGCCCAGCGACCACACGTCGGAACGATGGTCGACGTGCTTGGCCGACACGAGCTGCTCGGGCGACATGTAATGCGGCGACCCCATCACGGCCTGCGTGCTGGTGATGCCGCCGGTGCCGATGGGGGCCTTCGAGATTCCGAAATCGAGAACCTTCACGCTCACCGAGTGATCCGGCTGCTGCGCCAGGAAGAGGTTCGCCGGCTTCAGGTCGCGGTGCACGATCCCGGCGGCGTGGGCTTCGGCGAGCGCCTCGCACGCCTGCAAGACATACCGCGCCGCCTCGGACGGCGATACCGCCGGCTCCGAGCGGATGCGCTCTGCAAGGTCGCGGCCCTCAAGATACTCCATGACCATGTAGGGGGGAGCCCCCGTGTCGAGCTCGCCCACTTCGATGACGCGCACAACGTGCTCGCTGTGGATTTTCGCAGCAGCGCGAGCCTCGCGCGAGAACCGCGCCACGATCTCGGGGCTGGCGAGCGCCCCGGGCAGAAGGAACTTGATGGCCACGCGGCGCTCGAGCTGCATGTCGGTGGCGGCTACCACGACGCCCATCCCCCCCTCGCCGAGGACGCGATCGATCCGGTACTTGCGTCCCACCACGTCGCCGACGGATACCGGTACGGTCATGGCCAGACAAGCACGATACCGGATCTTGATCGCGCCGCCGAGCTGTGTGCGAGGATTGTACTGTGGAGAGTCATGCGCGAAGGACTCCTTAGAAGAATCGCGTGCGCGTGCGCCTGGGTCGTCTTGCCGGCGCTCATACCCACCGCAGCGCAAGCACAGCCCAAGAGGCCCGCCTCGCCGAGCGCGACGGGCACGCCCCGATCCCCGTCATTACCGCCCGGCCTCAGACCCCTCTCCGAGACACTCGCAGGCGACGCGAAGGCCGACTACGACGCGGGCAAGCTGCTCATCGGCGATGGGGACTTCGTCGGGGCCGAGGTGAAGTTCAGGAGCGCTTACGACCGTTCCAACGATCCGCGCCTGCTCTGGAACGTCGCCGCGTGCGAGAAGAACCAGCGGCACTATGCGCGCACGCTCACGCTGCTGCGGGAGTACGTCGCGGGCGGCGGCGCTCTCTTGACCGACGTCGACCGCGCGGAGGCCAAGACGCTCATCGACACGATCGAGGCGTTCACGGTAAAGCTGACAATCGCCGTGAGCGAACCGGGGGCCAGCATCACCCTCGACGACGACAATGTCGGCACCTCACCCCTGCCCGCCCCAGTGGTTGTCGACATCGGCTCGCGCAAGATCGTCGTCAAGAAGCCCGGCTACCGAGATTTCTCCCAGACCCTGCCCATCGGGGGCAGCGCCGAGGCGCACATCGAGGTCGCGCTCCTGGCCGAAGTTCACGAGGGCAAGGTCACCGTGACCACGGTCACGGGCGCCGCGATCTTGATCGACGGTCGGCGCGTCGGCGCGGGGCACTTCGAGGGCACGCTCGAGAGCGGCGGCCACACGCTCCGCGTCGAGGCCCGAGGGATGCACCCCTACCAGAGTGAGGTCACGATCGCCGACGACGAGAATCGAAGCGTCGACGTACCTCTCGAGAGGGAGTACGTCCCGCCACCGCCCGAGGACAAGGGCCCGGGCTTCGAGCTGGGTCTTCAGTACGGACCCGGCGTGAAGTTGCACGGCGACAGGCCGTTGGAGCAGATGGTGCGGGTCGACGTCGGGTGGCGGCCCGGATGGTCGACGAACCTCGGCCTGTACTTCGAGGTCGGCGACATCGCGGCGGCGAGCGTTTGCGGTACGAGCCTGCACGGTCCCTCGTCGACGACGCCGACCGACCTCGATATCCGCTACTCGTTCCAGAGCTGCATGTACGCGAAGGCCGGCTTCCAGATCGCCGTGCACCTGCTGCCTGCGCACAGGTTCGACCCGTGGATCGCATTCGAGCCCGGCTTCCGCCTCACGTTCTTCCACTACAAGCAGTTCGATCCCCTGGGCGAACAGCAGAACGTCTCCGACGACAGTGGCCCGACGCCGGGCCTCGACCTCGGCGTTCGCGTTGGGCTCGATTGGCACCCCGTGGCCGCTTACCGGCCTTGGGCCATCGGACCGTACGCCTCGCTGGTCGTCACACCGCTCGCGAATGAGAACCCGGCGCAGAACAACAACAGCAACAACAATGGCGGGAACAACAATCTGCAGCCGAGCAACAACGACAAGACCAACGACGGCCCGGCGTCGTACGTGTCGCTCTTCTTCGGTCTCCGCACATCGCTGGCCTTTTGATACGAGGTGAACGTGATACGCCGAGCTCACATCGCTCTCGTCCGTCTCGCCCTCCTTTCACTGGGTCTGGGCTCGACGGAATGCGTCTCGGGGCCCGACCCGTCGCGGGGCGGCGCCGTCGTGGGCGTACAGGTCGACCCCTCCAACAGCGGCGGTGGCGGATACACGCAAGGAATTGTACTGGGCTCGAGCGCGGTCTACACCGCGTTCTTCGGGAACCTCGCGCGCCTCCGATTTGATGGGAGCGGATCGAGCGTGGGTCTGTTCAACGAGAACACATCCGTCCTTGAACTCGCCGTCGCAGCCGAGGATGGCTCGGTGTGGTGGGCCGGGGGAAACGGCATCAGCACGGGGTGCGCGATGGGCGGCCCGCTGATGGGGCTATGGACCAGCAGCGACGCGGCGTTCCTCACGACCCGTTCGAATGCGGCGCCCGCCGCATTGGTGTGCTCCACGAACAACGGGACAACCCCGTCGGGCCCGCAAACGAGTTACGGGCTCGTCGCCGACGACACGTGGGTCGTCGTGGCGATTGCATCGGCCGGCACGCCGACGTCGGGCGCGTCGAACTTGCCCGACCAGCAGGGTTGGCCGGGCTCGCAGTTCGCACCGAGTCCGAGCGCCGACGCGAGCCTCTTGCGCTTCGACCGGCAAAACGCGTCGGCTCCGATGCAGCCCCTCGCGGGCGTCTCGTCGCTCGCGACAGCGTTGACGGCTCACGTGCTCGCGCAAAGCACGGAGGAGGTCTACTGGCTCGACGCCTCGAGCGCGGCCGCGGACAGCGTGATGCGCGCCTCGAAGAGCCAGTGGTCCGCGGGGCAGGTCGTGGCCACTGCGGCTTCGAACACCCTGACGGGAATCGCCGCGAACGATCAGTACGTGGCTTGGGCGACGTCGGCGCAGCCGACGCCGGGCGCAACCGGCTGCGCCGTGTTCACTAGCCACGCCGACGGGCCGCCGGCGAAGATCTACGATGGCTCGAACGCGCCGTTCCTCTGCTGGAGCATGGCCGTCGACGACGCGTACGCCTACTTCGCCATGACCACGGTGGTCGAGCAGTTCCCTGGTGACACAGGCGGACCGACGTACATGGTGGGGACGGGGCTCGGACGCGTACCTCTCGCGGGAGGGGCGCTGCAGACGGTGCCGCTTGCGTCGAGTCGCTGGTATGGAGCGCGGCGGGTCCTGGTGGACGAGCAGTACGTCTACGCAGTCGACCCGAGCTTCGTGGTGCGCGTGGACAAGAGCGCGTTCGGGGGATGAGCAGTCTGCAGCCGCGTCGCTGAAGGCGTCGCCGCATTCGACGCGGACGTGGCCTTCAGCGACGGCGCGTACCCGACGGCGCTCGTCGTCTGGCAGGGGGCAGGACCCCAAACGGGCACGAACGGCCTCTATTCTGTGGCGTAGCACTGACGCCCGCTCCTCTGTCGTTGGGGGGCTTGCTCCGCGCCGTCACCCGACTCGCGATCCTCGTCTCCCCTTCCGAGTCGCACCTGCATGCTGTCGCGCCCATGGTGGCCCTCGTAGTCGCCGACCGGACGCTGTGCGACTCGTTGTCGGCTTTGATGCATGGCGCGGGCCGAGTGGTAGGGGGCGACGACAACATTCCGGTCGCCGCAGTGCCGACGCGAGACCTGTGGCTAGGCCTGCAGTGGCCGGGCTGCGTACCAGGACGAGGGACGATGCCGCCGCCGTCCGCACGTGTCCTCGTGGCCGCGCCGACGAGCGTGTTTCTCACGCTGCAGGTCCGGCTCGGCACTCCGGCGTACCGGTCGCTCCCCAGTAGGACTCAGTCCACCGGGCAGCCGCGGCTCCCGGCAACGCCACGACCGCGTTCTCGATGCGAAACGAGGGTCGCGCCCGGGCCCTCGAGGCCGTGCCCTCGAGGTGCGTCAACCCATCGCCGCGCCTTCCCAGCGGAGCTGGATGGTCGTGATGAGCTCGTCCTCCCAAGCTTTCGTCGAGAACCACGCTCTCGTCCTGGTTGCGCCGGCGACCTCGAGCAGCCGCTCGAAGAAGCCGAGTGTTTGGTGGCTTGCGGCTTCTTCGGCTCGGGGCCCCATCCCGTAGGCGACGATGATGACCGCCTCTCCGTCGCACAGGTCGGCGATCTGCAGCGCGTCGTAGTCGAAGAAGCTCGCGCGCAGGACCCGAAACCGCATCAGCGTCTCGCGCGCGTCGCCCACGGCGATGAGATTGGCGTGCGTCTGCGAGAGCCAGTCGATCTGCGCGCGGCCCCAGGCCCGCACGAGGTCGAGATTGGGCGTGATCTCATTGAGGATCGCGAGCCCCATGCGCTCGAAGGTTTCCATCGGATACCAGTCGGCCGGCTCGATGCGTTGCGACAAGAACACCAGATCGTCCGCGGTCAGGTGGCGCGACCAGTCGACCCCCTTTTGTGCGCGCAGCATCCGCACGTAGTCGACAAAAAGGGTTCCTTTGACTTGACCGAACATGCGCGGAATCGCTTTATCATAGAACGGATAGGGCACCGCGGCTCGCGGGTGCACTCGCTTTCGCGGTTGCTCCCCAATGGTGATGAGTCCGGCGCCGGCGTCGTCGCCCTCGCGGGTCCGCAAGGCGGCTTCGCCGGCATGACCAGCTCAATCCTTCAGGCAGTCGAGCACGGCGAGCGACGGTTTCACTTGGCGGTGCAGCCCGCGTACGCCCCAGCCCCGCCCCCGTCGGGCCCGGGCCCACCCGGTCCTCCGCCTGGGCTCACCGCGCAGAGCTGCAGGGTCAACGACCCGCACGTCTGGAGAACACATTTCTTGAGCTCCCCCGCGTCGGACTTTGCGCCGCATTCGTCGTCGGTCCGGCAGATCGGGACATTCTGGGTGCCCGTGCACGACGCCAAGCACGACGTGGCCCCCTGAACGCCGAGCGACGGGAAGTTCCCGCAGCACACGGCGCCGCCCGCGCAATCGGCGGCCTCCTTGCAGCCGATACTCGTCGCGGGGGGCGAGCAGCTGCCGTTCGGCGCAACGCACCTTCGCGTTCCGCCGGCGTCGGCGTTTTCGACGCAACAGTAGTCGGTGTTCGTATTGCAAGTGCTGCTACCGCAAGGGAGCATCAAGGGCTCGGAGCATTGGGCGCCACCGTCCACCGATACGCATAAGGAGGGGCCGCCGCCGCCGTCTCCCCCGTCGCCCGAGCCGCCGCTGCTGCTCGCGCTGCCGTCCTCGGGTGCCCCGTCGCCGCCGCTGCCGCTGCTTCCACCGGAGCCGCCGCTCGAACTTCCGCTACCGGAGCTGCCTCCACTTCCACTCCCGGAAGTCGCATCGGATCCGCCGTCGCTGCCCTTTCCCGGCGCCGCCGAGGTACCACCGCAATGGGCAAGCGCGAACGGCACCGCAGAAACGAGCGGCGCGAGATTTAGCCATCGGGCACGCGTCCTCATGAGGCCCTCCAAAAGCAGGTGGGTGCACTCTACGACTCGCGCCCGCGCTACGTGCGTCTCAAAGAGGCATCCCGTCACCCCACGCGCAGCTTCGGACCCCAAAGCGCACGAGGTGCTTCACGAAAGGCGGTCGATCGCCGTCGGTTGCTTCGGCTCCTCGGACAACAACACGCCGCCGGTACCGTCACCGCCAATCCGCTCGACGGAAGCGTCACCGACACCGTCGACAGCTCCGTCCCTAATGGGGCTCGAATTTCATTCGTTCCCTTACCTGTCTCAGCAGCCGGAGTGGACGGTTCAGTACGGCGCGGGGATGGGCTATCCGCTCGTCGGCCCGAACGGTCTCATGATGAATGTTCACTACCTCAATGTCACCGCCCAGCCGGTCACCCCACACGTGACGATCACCATCTATCCGGCCACGCCGCGCGCCGTCACGACGCGCGTGGGATCGCTCTTCCTCAACAACGACGGGATCATCGTCCCGGCCATGACCACCACGCCCACGGCCGTGTCCGCGAGCCGCACGCCGATCACGGACGAGGACTTTACGATCTTCACCAACTGGAGCCACATGCACCAGTACTCCACCGACTTCCGGGCGAGCGCGAACGGCTCGGTCTTCTACGAAGAGACCGCGTGGGCGCCGCGGCGCGGGACTCGCGCGAGAACGGCGGGAAGCCGTCCGTTTGCGCGAGCCGCATTCGGAGTCGCTCTAGCCCGACGCCGCCCTCGCGCCTGGCGATCTCGTCTATCCGAACACAACGATGCCGATGGTCTTCCGCGGCAATCCTCCCGAGCCGAGCCGAGCCGAGCCGAGCCGAGCCGAGCCGAGCTCGTGCGCAGAGTCGTGGTCCACGGCCCGGGCAACGTGCCGGGCGACGAGACGGACCCGGAAGACTCGACGGGCGAGATCCTCCTGGACCTCGAGACCGTCGGCTCCGTCGCGCCCGGCGCCAAGATCGTCGTCTACTTCACCGAGTTCACCGAGCAACGCCGGGTCGACGCGCTCCACGCGATCGTCCACGACGCCGTCAACAAGCCGTCGGTGATCTCGATCAGCTACGGGAACCCGGAGACGAGCTCGGACGCCGCGAGCGCCGATCAGCGCGGGAGCCTCTGGACGTTCAGCGCCATCGAACAGGCGAGCATGGCGTTCCAGGACGCGGCGCTGAAGAACATCACGATCTGCGTCGCCTCGGGCGACGGCGGCTCTTCGGACGGTGTCGGTGACGGCCTGGCGCACGTCGACTTCCCGTCGTCGAGCCCGTACGTCCTCGGCTGCGGCGGCACGCACCTCGTCGTGTCGCGAGGGGTCCTCAAGGGCGAGAGCGTCTGGAACAACGGCCGCCAGGGGGGCGCCGATCGAGCGGTTCGTGTTGCCGAAGACCGGAGTCGGCAGCGCCGGGGTGGGAGTCGCGCGGATCGGCGCGGGCTCGCGAGCCGACGGGCCCGGACACAGCTGATCGCACCGAGCGGCGAGTGGCCCGGGGGCGTCGAACCCGGTGACGTGTCGGAGACCCGTATTTCGATCTGATCGCAGGGACCTCGACCGGCGCCATCATCGCCGCGGCCCTCGCGCGGCGCGCCATCGATACAGGCAGCTGCGGCCCATCTCTTGCTCAGGAATCGGCGGAGGAGGTTCGCCATGGTGAAGATCGGGATGCTCAATGGCCTTCGCGTGCGCGAGGTCATGACCGAGGCGCTGCTGCTCTTGCGCGCCGAGATGCCCGTCGACGAGGCGTGGCAAATTCTGCATGACGGCGGCGTGAGCGGTGCGCCCGTTCTCGACGCGAGAGGCCGCCTCGTCGGCGTGATATCGAACTACGACCTCGCGGATCCACGCCGTCGTGTCCCGAACGAGACGACGCTCGTGCGAGACGTGATGACGCGCCTCGTCTACGCCGTACGTGCCGGCGATTCGGTGCTCGCCGCGGTTCGCCTGATGATCGACGAGAAGATCCATCGCGTCGTCGCGGTGAACGACGACGGGAGCATCGCTGGCGTCATCGTCCCGATGGACATCTTGCGCGTCCTCGCCCGTAAGGAAGTCGGCCGCCTAGAGTACATCGACTTGCGCTCGCTCGCCGGCGGTTGACGAGCTCAATGGGTCCCCTCGACTACCGGGCCCGTCGCGGGTCACCGTCGGCGGCCGCGTGAGCCCCGCGGGCGTCGTCGAGAGCCCATTGCAGCTCTTGCTCGAGCAGCTCCGGATCCACAGGCTTGACCAGGTAAGCAACCGCTCCGCCCGCGAGTCCGGCGATGACCCGCTCCGGCGCCGTCTCGTGCTCCGGGTGGCGTCGTCGTCGTCCTCCACGACCAGGACCCGACCCCGGGCGCGCCGATTCTTCGATCACCTGCGCGCGCAGGTTTTCGTTCTCGTCGGGGCCCGGCCTTCGCGCTTCATCTCGTTGGCGACGGTGCGCACGACCGCCGCCTGGATCCGAGCCGCGCGATGAACCGATTGTTCGTCCTTCACCCGCCACCTCCTGCCTTTTGACCACACCGCCAAGTCCCGCTCCAGGGACCGTTGGTGAGTTCCATCTGCCGTGGCGCGTTCTATGCAAAGTCGTGGAGCCGGAGGCAAAAGACAATGAGTCCTTTGGTTGCGGCAGTCGGCGCTTGCGCGTTCATGGTGGGTTTCATCGTGGTCTTTGGCGTGCTGCCGGGTCTCCGCGCCAAGCATCATTGACCTTCGACGAACGAATTGCGCCACCGAGCAATTCGTTCGCGCAGAGGTCGATCGCACCTCGATCGGCGCACTGACGCAGAGATCGCCATGGCGGTTCGGGAGGTTCGGGGCGCCGTCAGACGCCGAATGGATAGGCGTCGGGGAGCTCGCCACCTCGGGCGCGCGGCGACCCTTCGAGGGGCCTCACGGCGCTCGTCTCGTCGAACCATATGTACTCGTCGAACTGCTGCGGGAGGCTGGCGTAGAACTAGTGGCTCTCGCGCTCCGTTTCGGGTCGGTACACGGGACCCGATGACGACGAGATCGGGAAGGACGGGACCTATCAACCCGTCACGGTGCTCGGACTCGACGACACGAGCCTGTACGGTCGTCCGTCGCTCATCGACGGGCACATCGAGGACATCTACGCGGAGAACGGCTTCGTCGTCGTCAAGGACGAGGAGTACGCCAAGCTGGAGAACCCGGCGATGGGCACGACCTTCGAGCTCAACGACAACCGGGGCGTCATCGTGGGCGTCGCGAAGGTGCCCGCGAGCGGTCTCTTCGGCATACCGACGCTCTACACGACGTTCAGCCGCGCGGTTCAGTACATCCCGTCGATGCGGTACACGGTTTCGTTCATCCTCATCGAGCCCCGGAGCGATGCGGCGATCCCTCACATCCAGGACGAGATACATCGCCTCGGCTACGACGCGGTCACCGAGCAAGGCCTCATCGGCAGCGCGATGCTCGTCGACGCGGCGATGATCCAGGGAGGTCACGAATCGCGTGCGGAAGGCTCGCGCACGGCGCAAGACCTGCGCGTCTGCGTGCGGATTGCACGGGGGGCGTGAGTCCTTGCGCCTTCGAACGCACGTGTCGCCGCGCCGCGTGATCCAGGCACGAACCCTGCTCTTCGGACGGCACGGAGTCGACGACGACTTCAGAGCGGTCCAACCCTTTGCAACGACGGACGAGCCATGAATTCGAGTCCGGACATCCGCCACATTCTCGTGGCCCACGACTTCAGCGAATTCTCCGACGCAGCGCTCGACTACGGACTTGCCCTCGCCGCGAAGTTCGGCGCCCGGGTGACCGTGGTTCACGTCTACGACGTCCCGAGCCTTGGCGCGCCCGAGGTGCTCATCCTCGCGACCGACTGGACCAAGCAGTTCGGCGTCGTCGCCCGCGAGTCGCTCGACCAGGTCGTCGCGCAGACGCGCGAACGAGGGGTTGCCGTCGAGGCGGTCTTGCGCCGCGGCACGGCCTGGCGCGAGGTCGTCGCGGTCGCCGAAGAAGTGAAGGCCGACTTGATCGTCGTCGGCACCGAGGGCCGCCGCGGCGTGACGCGAGCCCTGCTCGGCAGCGTGGCCGAGAGAATCGTCCGGATGGCGACGTGCCCGGTCCTCGTGGCCCGGCGTCCGACTTCGAAGGCCCCTTCATCCTCATCGGCCCTGCCCGACCCGTCCGAGCGCTGACACCGCGCATGGCGCTTTCCTCCATCGCCATCCGTCTGTTCGACGTCCGAGCCGGCGAGGGCAGACGCAAAGTCGTCGGGTTCGCAGCGCTGCTCCTGCTCGTCATCGGTGCGCACACGATCCTCGAGACGGCCCGTGACGCTCTCCTGCTGACCGGACCCGGGGCGAAGGCGCTCGGGGTCGTGTACATCGCCATCGCCGCCTTCACGCTCCCCGCAGCGACGCTCGCCGCGCGAGCGGGAGAGCGCCTGGGCCAGCGCCGGACGCTAGGGGCGATCCTGGCCGTCGCGGTCCTCGGGCCGCTCCTGCTCTTCGTGCTGCCGGCGAGCCACGCGGCTGCCATGTGCACCTACGTCCTCAGCGGCGTACTCAGCTCCATCATCGTGCCCCAGTTCTGGACGCTCGTGGGCACCGTACTGACCCTCTCGGAGGGCCGTCGCCTCTTCGGCCTGATCTCGGCCGGCGGGATCGTGGGGGCGGTCCTGGGCTCCACTGCGGCGAGCGCGACCCTGCTCGTGCTTCCCGTCAAGGGGCTGCTGCTCGTCTCGTCGTTCGTCTTCGTCCTCGCCATCACCGCCCTCGTCACCCAGAAGGTCGTCGAACGCGCGCAAGCGCCGGGGCCGGCTCGGCGGATCCCTATCGCGGCTTCCCTTCGAGCCTTCCGGGAGCAGCCGTTCCTGGCGCGCGTGGCGCTTGTCGTGTTCCTGTCGACCGCAACCTTCCTCGCGCTCGACTACCTGTTCAAGTCGACCGTCGCCCGCGCCATGCCCGGCGTCCGGGTCGGGCCGTTCGTGGCGCACTACTACCTGGCGCTCAACTGCGCGTCCCTCGTCGTTCAGCTGCTGGTGACGGGACCGGTCATCCGCCGGCTGGGCGTCCTGCCCGCGCTCGTCCTGACGCCGTTCCTCTTGGCCCTCAGCGCGGTGGTGTCGTTTGTCGCCGGCGGGGCCCTCGCCGGTGTGCTGCTCATCAAGGGACTCGACGGGAGCCTTCGCTATTCGATCCATCGCGTCACGTCCGAGCTGATGTACCTGCCGGTGCCGACGAGCGCCCGGCTGCGCACCAAACCGCTGATCGACGGAGCCCTCGGGCGGATGGCGCAGACCGTGACGGGTGCAGGACTCCTCGCGCTCGGAAGCACCAGTCTCCTCGGTCCGCGTCCGCTGGCGGCGATCGTCGCGACGCTCGGGTGCGCGTGGCTCGCGACCGTCTGGACGATGCGGCGACCGTATCTGCGCCTCCTGCGGAATGCCGTGATGGCGGGGGCGCTCGACGCCTCGGACAATCCGGAGCCCCTCGACCTCGAGACGGCGCAGATGCTCGTGCAGCGCCTCGCGAGCAACGACGCCCTCGACGTCGAGGGCGCCATGTCCGCGCTCTCTCGGCGCGGACGCGCCGGCTTCGTCCCCGCGCTCGTGCTCCTCCACCGGGACGAGGGAATCCTCGTCCAGGCGCTCGAGATCTTCGGCGCGTCGCCGCGCTCCGACTGGTTCGCGCCGGCTCGACGGCTCCTCGACGATCCGCGCGAGACGGTGCGGATGGCGACGGCCCGTGCTCTTGCCCGACACGCGCAGCTCGACCCGTCCCGGCTGGCGAACGACGTCGGACGGCGCATGCGCGGGTACGCGGTCGTGCGGCTGGCCACGGAAGACCGCACGACGGAGGTCGTCAAGCACGCGGCCGTCGAGACCATTCTGGCCAAGGACGACGAGGTGGGCGAGTCCGGCAGGCTCGGGATGCTCGCCGCCATCGCCGACGCCGCGCCCAACCCGCGCCTCTGGCCACTCCTGCGGCGCATCACGCGCGAGCCGCAGCGTTCCCGCGAGCGATCGGAGCTCGTAGCCAAGGCCGCGTCGCGCCAGCAGGACCGGACCCTCGTGCCCCACCTCGTCTCCCTCCTGTCCGAGCGCGAGGGCCGGGAGGACGTCCGGGCCGCGCTCACGACGTTCGGCGATCTCGCCCTCGCGGAGGTGTGGCGAACGTTGCGCGATCCCTCGCGCGATCGGCGGTTGCGCCTGCACATGGCGAAGACCCTCGCGCGGTTCGGTACGAGACGCGCCGCGGATTGCCTGCTCGAGGAGATCGAGACCGAGCGCGACCGACGTGCCGGCTCCAAGGCAATCCGCGCCCTTGTCGTGCTCGTCACGAATCGCCGAATCTTCGTGGATCGCGGGCGAGCCGAGCGCCTCTGCTGCTCGCACCTGGAGCAGCACTTCCGCTATCTCGCCTTGCTCCACGCTTTCGAGGGGCCCGCCCTTCCGGCGAGCGCCGCGACGAGGGACCTTCTGCTCGAACTGCTTCACGAGAAGGCCTCGCAAGCGCTGGCGCGGGCGTTTCAGCTGCTCCAGATCGCCCACCCCCGGCAAGGCGTTCATCACGCGTACCTCGCCAGTCGCTCCGACGACCCCTACGCCCGGGCGAACGCCGCGGAGCTGCTCGATGCATTCCTACGACGACGCGATCAGCAGAGATTGCGTGCGCTCTTCCGATTGGCCACCGACGACCTCGCTCCCGCCGAGCGCGTCGAGCGAGCGCGATCGGCGGTCCCGCGCGTCGCGCAGACGCGCGAGGAGGCGGTGGCGGCGCTTCTCGGCGGACAGGACGCCATGCTCGTGGCGCTCGGTCAGCGCGCGCCAGCTCCGCCGGAGCCCACGCCGCTCCTCCTCGCGATGACCCCTCCGGCGCGCGCGAGCTGACGCATGCGGGACATCCGAACCGAGCGCATCACGCGCGAGCTCTTCGTCTCGACCGCCGGCGGGCACCTCGGCATCGTCGACCCCTGGATGATGGACCGGCTGACGGGGATCCTCGAGGAGGAGGAGGCCGCGGCGGGTGAGTCCATCTTCCGGGCGGGGGACGCGCCGGACGCCTACTACTTCCTCCTGCAAGGGCGCGTCGAGCTCGTGCGCGAGGGCCGGTCGGTCGCGGAGACCATCGACGGTCGGAGGGCCTTCGGAATCCTGGAAGTGCTCGCGCAGCACCCGCGGACGTCCTCGGCGTCGGCCAGCGGGCCGGTGAAGCTCATGAGGATCCGTGCGAACGCGTGGTTCGGGCTCCTCGAGGACAGATTTCAGCTCGCTCTCATGTCGGTGCTCGCCCTCGTGCGGTCGGTCTCGGCCCTCGAAGAGCAGCGCTGGGCGGCGGGGGACTGGGCGCCTTCGCCGCCTCCCGCCATCGCGGAGTCCCGCCGGCGTCTCGATCTCGTCGAGCGCCTGCGGCTCTTGAGGGCGACGGCGCCGCTCCGGGGCTCCGGCGTGCAACCGCTCAGCGATCTGGCAAGCCTGACCGACGAGGTCGAACTCGCATCGGGAGAGCCGTTGTTCGAGCGAGATCGACGGCGCGACCGCGTGTTCGTCCTGATCGACGGGAGCGTCGAGGCCCGAAAGCGGACGCCGCAGGTGACGTGGCGGGGTGGAGCGGGGCAGATCGTCTGCGGCGTCGGGGCTCTCGCCGCGATAGGTCAGGACTGGGAAGCCAGCGCGCTCGCTCCGACCCGCGCGCTCACCTTCCGCGTCGACGACTGGATCGATCTCATGGAAGAGAACTTCGAGTTCGTGCGATCGACGCTCGCCACCCTCGCGCAGGAGCACGAACGCCTCATCGAGCGAACGTGAGCGAGCGGGAAGGCGGTCGCGCCGTCAGGCGCGGTCGGCGAGGATGTCCGCGAGCATCACGCGCATCTTCATTCGCGCCCGGTGCGCGCGCTGTCGGAGGGCTTCGGCGGATATTCCGAGAATGTCGGCCGCGTCCTCGGCGCTCAACTCCTCGAGATCGCGCAAGACGAGCGCGGCTCGGTGATCCGCGTCGAGCTCATCGAGCGCTTCGCGGACGCGCCGGATGACCCTCTTGGCGTCGACCAGCTCGTCTGCGCTCTCCGCCTGGTCGCCACCCGTGGCTCCGACATCGGCGAAGCGAGGCATGAGCACGTCGATGGACTCCAGCGGACGGCGTCTGGCCGATCGCTGGCGCATGAGCGCTTCGTTCACCGCGATGCGATAGAGCCACGTTCCGAATCGTGATTCGCCGTGGAACGAGCCGATCGCGCGGTGCGCATGGAGGAACGTGTCCTGCGCGATCTCTTCGGCATCGCTGGCGTTGCGCGACATCCGGAAGGCCAGGCGGTAGATGCGGTCCCTGTACCGCGCAACGAGGACGACGAATGCGTTGCGCGCTCCTCTTCGTGCGTCATCGGCAAGGGCTTCGTCGGAGGTCGCGCTTTCGGTCGTGGGGCCGGCGAGAGTCATCGGGAAGATGCTCGATGCAACGGGAGGACCAGCGCCCTCCACCTCGATCTCGGGGTCGTGGCACGCCACGGGGGCGCACCTGGTGCGCGAGCACGCAACGTTCGCGCGATCGAGAAGACCGGCGCGGTCGTCGATCAGGGCTCCCTGCGCCGTGTTCCAGCGAGGAGCCTGCGCAAGCGGAGCTCGATCTCGTACGGCATCTGGACGTCCGTCGCGCGGCGGACCAGCGCGGGAAGGACCAGGTAGTCGTGCACGAGCCGCGCACACCGTTCGCAGGACGCGACATGGGCCTCGAGGGCGCGTCGCGCATCGTCCGGGAGCGTCCCGGCGGCGCAATCGTCCAGCAGCGCTGGGCACTCGTCGCAACGGAGCTCGCTCATCGCGCTCTCGCTCAGAACTCGCCGCTGAGGGTGAGCGAGCCGCCGCTCGCGCCGGGCGCCGGCATGACGCCGACCCATACCGACGGAGCCTCGTCCTTGTGATGCAGGTGCGGAACGATGACGCCGACGGTGGCTCCGGCCAGGGACCCAGCGATGACGTCGGTCGGAAAGTGCTGGCCGGCGCGGACGCGCTCGTAGCTCACGAACGACGTCAGCGCGGTCGCGACCGCGAGGGTGATCCACGGTCTCGCCGAGTGCCGATCGCGCGCGAACGCCAGGTACGTCGCCGTCGCGCCGATCGCCGCGATCGTCGAGGCGTGGCCCGAGAAGAAGGAGAGCTGGAGGTCGGTCGAGCACGACGCATTCGCGGCGGCCGTCGAGCAGTTCAAGTAGTCGATCGGGCGCGGGCGCCTGACCGCGATCTTCGTGATGTCGGTGAGGAGCTCGATCTGCGCGATGGTCTCGGCATAGAGCACCGCGTCGACGAGGAAGGCGTCCCATCCGTGCCGCTCCGCGGACAGGAACGGATCGAGCACGGCAAAACCGATCGCCGTGAAGAGTCCGATGGTCGAGTACGTTCCGGCGTGGGGGTCGATGGTCTGCGTCACGGTCCCGCGGTCGATGGGTAAGAGATTGCTCGTCGGGCCGGGCTGCGTCGGCCGAATCTCGCCGCTGCTCAAGACGAGGCCGAGGAGGGCCGCGATGCTGCCGCCACCGATCGTGAACATCCCGTCCATGACGGGGTCGATCACGAAGTGCTGCCCTGGTTCCAGCACCGGCGGGGCCGGCGGCGGAGTCGGCGCCGCGGGGGGCGGGCTGGCCGATTGTGCCAGCGCCGGCGACGGCGACAAGAGGACGACGGCGGGGAGGACACACAGAGCAGCGAAGCGTACGGCCTTCATGAGCCTTGAGATGCCGTCGGGTCGCTGGCGTGACCGAAGAAAGAGCGGCGCGTGGGTGCGAACTCGAGGGCCGCCGACGCCACTATTCGCAGAACGCCTCGTCGACGGGTCCGCCGGCTGCGGTCCCGGTCGATTCGCAGCGCTTCCTGGCGGGGCAGTCGCTCGTGAACGTGCAGTCACGCTGGCATCCCGAGACGTGACCGTCGCGGCGCACGAAGAAGTACTCGCCCGGCGGGCACTCGGCCCGGACGCTCGCCGGGAGCGAGGCCGGGGCGGCGGGCACGTGGGAGCACCCCGCCGCGCCGATCGCTTGGCTCCGATGCACCATCGCCTGCTCGCAGGTTTCGTCCGCCTGCGACCAGGACTCGATGTGCGCGCGAGCATTGCCCACCGCGCGATCGACCTGGCCATCTCCGTTCCCGGCCGCGCGTAGCCAGCAACGAAGCTGGGAGAGGAATTCCACGCAAGGTTCCGGCAGCACGGGCGATAGGTCCGCCTCCACGGCAGGGACACCGGAGTCCGGCGCTTGCGAGCCGACGACGGTCGGGGTGGCCGTGCTCATCGTCCTGCAAGAGACCGCCGTCAGCGCAGCGAGCATGCACGCATTCCAGCAATGGCGATCGGGGTCCATGAAGCGTGGGATGCCGGGTCGTCGCGATCGTGACCGCCGCAAGCCAGGTCATCGACGTCCTTGCGAGCAGCGTGGACGCCGATCCGGTCACGCCAGCGCCCGCCCTGGCATCTGACGCACCGTGCACCTCGATCCGCCCTTCGTGCGCCCGTTCGTCGTGGGCTGTCTCGCGAAGCCGGGGCGAGTCCTCGTGGCGGTGGAGCGAGGTCCGTCATGAGGAGCCATGCTGTCCTCCTCGCCGTCGCGCTGGGTCTCGTCTCGAAGGCCGCTCGCGCAGACACGCCAGAGGCAGTGTCGGCACCCTCGCAGCCCTCTCCGAAGCGCGCGGTGCCCGACTTCGACGGCCGGGGTCCCGAGCCGACGACGGCCGGCGACGTGGCGCTCTGGGTTCCGCGCGTCGTGCTGTCGCCGCTCTACTTCGTGAGCGAGTACGTGATCCGGCTGCCGCTATCGCTCGCGGTCCCCGCTGCCGAGCGAGCGGACCTGCCGCGGAAGGTCTACGACTTCTTCACCTTCGGTCCCGAGCACAAGGCAGGCTTCGCGCCCGTCGGTTATTACGACTTCGGGTTCAACCCGAGCATTGGCCTCTATGCCTTCTGGAACGACGCAGGCTTCAAGGGCGACGACTGGCACGCGCACGTCGAGGCGTGGCCGACCGACTGGCTCGCGGGCTCGCTCACCGACCACATCCAGATCGACGCGCACCATGCAGTGCAGTTCCGCGTGGAGGGGATCCGCCGGCCGGACCATGTCTTTTACGGCATCGGGCCCGATACGCGGCAGTCAAGCCAGAGCCGGTACGGGGAGGACGTCTTCAACGGAGGGGCCACCTACGAATGGCGCTTCTGGCGGGCGAGCCGCTTCCAGACGGGTGTCGGGCTGCGCGCGGCGAGCCTGTACGACGGGCACTATGGCTCCGATCCGAGCCTGACCCGGGAGGCGGCGACCCACGCATTCCCGCTCCCCCCGGGCTTCGGCGGAGGCTACACGGCCGAGTCCAACCGCGCCGTCCTCATCGTCGACACGCGTAACCCGCGACCCGCGCCCGGATCGGGGTTGCGGGCGGAGCTCCTCGGAGAGCAAGACAGCGAGGTCGGCCACGCGCCGGCGTCGGGGTGGGTGCGGTACGGAGCCTCGGTGGGCAGCTACCTTGATCTCAACCAGCGCGGCCGCGTCATCAGCCTCTCGGTGACGACGCTGTTCACCGATCCCCTCGGCGACCGGCCGGTTCCCTTCACCGAGCTGGCCTCGCTCGGCGGCGACCCGCCCATGCGCGGCTACTACCCGGGCCGGCTCGTCGATCGCAGCGCCATCGCCGCCATGGCCCACTACATGTGGCCGATCGGCCCGTGGCTGGACGGCACGATGCGAGCCGCCGTCGGCAACGTCTTCGACGAGCACCTGCAGGGCTTTCGGCCCGGACGCCTGCGCTTCTCGGGGGACATCGGCATCTCCAGCGTGGGCGTCGGCGAGTACCCCATCGAGCTCATCTTCGGGCTCGGCTCGGAGACCTTCGAGCAAGGCGCCGAGATCGACTCGTTTCGAGCCACCCTCGCGGTAAACCATGGGTTTTGACGGACTTCGCCCCTGGCTCCTCGGCTGCTTGGTGCTCGCGGCATGCGCGCACGAGGAGCGATTGTTTCGGTTGCGTGAGCCGATATGGCGAGACGGCGACCTTCAGTCGGTCACCGCGCGCTGTCACCGCGAGCCGACCCCCAAGGAACCGGCGCACGTCTCCTGCGCTCCGGAGTCCGTTCCGGCGCCGCTGATGTGGGACGGGGCCGACAACCTCTTCTTCCGGCCGCTATCCGAGTCGCTGGGCGTGGTCGTCGGCGGCGAGGCGGTGGACGTCAACAGCCTGGACGAGGTCCCCGACTCCGCGTGGTTCACCAACCGGATCGGTCGGGGCCTAATGACGCCCGAGCAAGTCGCCCTCGGAGCATGCACGGCGGCGACGCTGCTCGACGGGGCCGACGCGTCGGACGAGACGTGGATCATCGACAAGGGCAAGGGCGACGGCTCCACCGACGGCTTCCGCGTGAGCATCCCTGGCCATGGCAAGTACATGTTCAAGGCCGACGACGCCGACACGCCGGAGCACTCCAGCGCCGCCCAGACCGTCGGCACGAAGGTCTATTACGCGGCCGGCTACTACACGAGCTGCGAGCAGGTCGTCGAGTTTCGCCCTTCGGTGCTGAAGCTCAAGCCCGGCCTCCGCTGGAAGCACAACTTCGGAGACGAAGAGGACTTCGACCGGAAGGCGCTCGAGGGCGTGCTCGCGCATTGCCCGAAGCGGGATGGGCTCGTGCGAATGCAGGCGTCGGCCTGGCTCTCCGGCTACGGGCTCGGCGGATTTCAGTACCAGGGAACGCGCGTCGATGACCCGAACGACGTCGTGCCCCACGAGGACCGACGCGAGCTGCGCGGCAAGAGGCTCCTCGACGCCTGGATCGACCGGTACGACGACCGCCGGGGCAACACGCTCGACATGTGGATGGCGGATCGACCCACGGCGCCCGACGCGTCTCCGGGGCACGTCATTCACAACAGCCTCGACACGAGCGAGGCTCTCGGCTCGCTCTGGGCGTGGGACCCCGTCTCGCGACGTCTCGGGTACTCGTACCTCGTCGACTGGGGCGACATGGCGGGCGACTTCGTCACGTTCGGCGCCCGCGTCCGGACGTGGGAGACCGTGCAGACGGCGCCGGGCAAGGCGCTCTTCGCGTACTTCAACGTCGACGACTTCGTCCCGGATCGCTGGAAAAGCGAATATCCCATCGCGGCCTTCAGCCGGATGACCGAGCGCGACGGCGCGTGGATGGGCCGCATCCTCGCGCGGTTCACGCCCGAGGCGGTCCGCACGCTGGCCGAGACAGGGAAGTTCAGCGACCCGGCCAATACCGACTACCTCGAGCGCGTCCTCGAGGGACGCCTGGAGAAGATCCTCGAGCGCTACCTGACTCGTCTGTCTCCGATCGCCGACGTCCACGTCGAAGATGGCGCGCGGCTCTGTGGAGTGGACCTCGCCGAGCTGCGCCGCCTCCGCGACGCCGCAAGCTTCCGCTACACGGCCCGGCGCGTCGACGGCGCGTGGCTCACCGTGGATCGACGCCCGGGGGCTCAGGTCTGCGTGACGCTGGACCATCGAGCGCCCGACGGAGGCATTCCCGACGCGTCGCCGGCGCGCTACGTCCGCGTGCGCATCGAGGACGGCGTCGCCCAGGGACCGCTCGTCGCCCACCTCTACGACCTCGGTCCGGCGCGCGGCTACTTCCTCGCGGGGCTGGAGCGCCCGGATCGATGAGAGCGTTCGTCTGGCTCGGCCTCGGCCTCGCCGCGTGTTCGCCCGCGGAAGTGCGGTTTCCGCTGCGCGCGCCGATCACGCGAGACGACGACCTGCGCGCGGTGACCGCGCCGTGCCACGCAGAGACCACCAAGACGGATCCGAACCACGTGTCGTGCGCACCCGCCGTCTACGTGTCGCCCGAGCTCTGGGACGAGGCGGACAGCGTGTTCTTCCGTCCGCTGACGAACGCACTGGGGCTCGTGACCAGCGGCGAGGCGAGCGACGTCAACAGCCTCGACGAGGTTCCCGACTCGTCCTGGTTCACCAATCGTCTCGGCGCAGGCCCGATGAGCCTCACCGAAGTGCGGCTCGGGGGGTGCGACCCTTCGATGATCCTCGATCCCGAAGCCAGCGCCGACCGGAGCTGGACCATCGACAAGGGCAAGTCGGACGGGAATTCCCCGGGCTTCCGCGTCAACGTGCCGGGCAAAGGGAAGTACCTCTTCAAGCTGGACGGCTCCGGCCAGCCCGAGCTATCGACCGCGGCCGGCGTCATCGGCGCCGCCGCGTACCACGCCGCCGGCTACAACACGACGTGCGAGCAGGTCGTGTACTTCAAGCCTTCGCTGCTGAAGCTGACGCCGGGGCTGCGATACAAGTTCGCGACGCTCGGCGACGAGCGCGACTTCGATCAGACGGCGCTCGAACGCATCGTTCGCGCGGCGCCCCGTCGTGGCGCCACCATCCGGATGGTCGCGTCCGCGTGGCTTCCAGGCCGCGGAATCGGCCCGTTTCGCTACGAGGGGGTGCGGCCGGACGATCCGAACGACGTCGTCCCGCATGAGGACCGTCGCGAACTGCGCGCCAATCGCGTCCTCGCCGCGTGGCTCGGTCACGAGGACACCCACGAGAAGAACAGCGTCGACGTCTGGTTCGCCGATCACCCCGAGAGCCCCGACTCGTCGCCTGGGCACGTCGTGCACTCCTACCTCGACTGGGGCGACTGCCTCGGCACGAACTGGCCGCAGGAAGAGATCACGCGCCGCATGGGCTATTCGTACATCGTCGATTGGGGCGACATTGCCTCCGATTTCGTGCGCCTCGGCATCCCTTCGCGCCCGTGGGAGAACGGTCGCGCGGCCGGGCACGAGCTCTTCGGCTATTTCGACGTCGAGCACTTCGTGCCCGACCGGTGGAAGAACGAATACCCGAATCCCGCATTCACCAGGATGACGGAGCGCGACGCCGCGTGGATGGCGCGCGTCCTCGCGCGATTCACGCCAGAGAGCGTCCGTGCGCTCGCCGAGGCCGGTCGCTTCACCGATCCCGGCAACACCGACTACGTCGAGTCGGTGCTCGAGGGCCGGCTGTCGCGCATCCTCGATCGGTACCTCACGCGGCTATCATCGATCGCGGACGTCCACGTCGAGGGAGACGAGCTGTGCGGAGTGGACCTTGCAGAGCGGCGCGGCGTGCGCGAACCCGGACGATTTCGCTATACCGCGCATATGAACGGTGGCGTTCTTCTACCTGTTGCGGCCGACGAAGGCGCGCGGGTCTGCGTCGCGCTCGTCCACGTTGCAGGCGACGGCGGCGGTCCTGACGACGCGCCGAACCGTTACGTCCGCGTCGTGCTCGAGGACGCAGTCGCGGTCGGCCCGCTGCGGGCATATCTCTACGATCTCGGCCCGGCGCGCGGATACCGATTGGCCGGGATCGAGCGCACGGAGCGGTGAGCGACGCGTGTGATTCGCCTGGGTTCGCAGAAGAAGGAAAATGCCCCGATGCCTAAGAAGACGAAGACGACGCTCCGAACCCGCTCGATCGGCCGCCCGAGTTCGCCGCGCGGTACTTCGCCCATCAAGCTGCCGAGACCGAAGTTCGGCGCCGGCAAGTCACTGGCGGCATCGTTGCAACGACGCCAGACGATCCGCGCGATCAGCAGCAGAAAGCTGCCCCTGCAGCTGCTATCGAACCTGCTCTGGGCGGCGTGCGGCGTGAATCGATTGAAGGGGCCGTTCGAATCGGTCGGAATCACCGCCGCGTCCGCGAGCAACTCGCAGGAGATCGACCTCTTCGTCGCGCTGGAGGACGGCGTCTACCTCTTCGACGCCCGTCGCCACAGGTTGCTTCCTGCGATCACAGGTGACCTTCGCACGATGGGCATCGGACCCGGGCAGAAGGACGTCGCCACGAAGGCGCCCGTGCAGCTCATCTACGTCGTCGACCTTCACCGCCTCTCGCACACATCCGGATTCCAGGAGCCGGGCCTGCAAGATCCCGAGGTCCAGAAGTCCTACTACTTTGTCGATACGGGACTCATCGCCGGTAACGTTTATCTGTTTGCGGCCTCTCAGGGCCTCGCCGCGTGGTTTCACAACTGCGACAAGGCGGGCCTCACGCGGAAGCTGAAGCTGCGCGACGAGCAGCGCGTGCTCTTCGGCCAGACGGTCGGGTACCCAGAACACAACTCGTAGCGTGTCGTCAGGCTGGAGCACCCCAAGGGGGCTCGGGGTGCCTCTCGGCGTGGCGGCTGCGGGTGCGAGTTCGCGTATCGTCCTTGCAGCCGGCCTGGCGGCCGGACCGAGGAGGGACGGAGGACCGTCCCTCCTCGGCGTCGAGAGCCGTCAACGCTCGAAGCGCCCCGTCTTCTCCTGCAACCGGAGGCGATAGAAGGTCGTCCGTCGCTGATCGACGTCGGAGTGAGTGACGGCGTCGGGTCGCGCGGCCTCCGGCTGGCCTTCCGGCGGAAATCGCGCGTTGAAGAGCGCCCTGGCGCGCGCTTCCTCCGCCCCGTAGAGCTCCTCGTAGACGCCCCAGGCGACCACACTTCGCCAGCGCGCCTTGTCACAGACCCTGTCGACCTCGAAGCACACGTTCGGGTTGGCGCGCATGGTGCGGATCTTGAGGCCGTCGCGGGAGTGCGCGTAGACGCACTCTCCGTCGTACGCGTAGGCGACGGGTACGACGTACGTGCGACCTTCGGCGTGGCAGCCGATGCGACCGACTTCTTCGGTTCGGAGCAGATCTTCGATTTCGGTTGGGGTGAGCTGGCCGATCATCGGTGGTGGTCTCCTCTGGGCTCCCGTGTCACTCCGCGGCCGTGCGCGCAGCCCGCTTCTCGACCTCGAGGACGCGTAACGTCGTGCGGACCAGGGCATCGGCGTTGAGGCTGATCGAGTCGATGCCTCTCTCGACCAGGAACGCCGCGAAGTCCGGGAAGTCGCTCGGCGCCTGGCCGCAGATGCCCACCTTGCGCCCGGCCGCGTGCGCGGCCTCGATGAGGTGCGCGCACGACCACTTGACCGCCTCGTTGCGCTCGTCGAAGAGCGGCGCCACGGTCGTCGAGTCCCGGTCGACGCCGAGGGTGAGCTGCGTCAGATCGTTCGACCCGATCGAGAACCCGTCGAAGATCTTGGCGAAGCGCTCGGCGAGGAGGATGTTCGACGGGATCTCCGCCATGACGTACACCTCGAGGCCTTTGTCCCCGCGGACGAGGCCCGCCTCGCGCATCGTCGCGAGCACGCGTTCGCCCTCTTCGGGGGTGCGGCAGAACGGGATCATCAGCTTGAGGTTCGTCAGGCCGAAGACCTCGCGCGCGCGCCAGACCGCGGCGCACTCGAGCATGAACCCCTCCTTGTAGTCCGGGTGGTAATACCGGCTCGCGCCGCGCCACCCGAGCATCGGGTTCTCTTCCGACGGCTCGAACGCGGCGCCCCCCAGGAGGCGAGCGTACTCGTTGGTCTTGAAATCGCTGAAGCGAAGAATGACGGGGCGCGGGTGGAACGCGGCCGCGATCGTGCCGATGCCCTGCGCCAGCCGGTCGACGAAGTAGGCCGTCTTGTCGGAGTAGCCCACCGTCTTCGCGTCTACTTCGCGCTGCACCGCTGCCGGCAGCGTCGCGTACCGCGTCAGGGCGAGCGGGTGCACGCCGACCCAGCCCGCGAACACGAACTCCATCCGCGCGAGGCCGACGCCGTCGCTCGGGAGCATCGCCTGACGGAGCGCATGCTCGGGGTTGCCCGCGTTGAGGAGGATCTGCGTGCGAGGCCGCGCGAGCGTTGCGGGATCGACCTCCTGGACGTCGAAGCGCAGCGTCCCGGGGTAGACCCGGCCGGTCTCCCCCTCCGCGCACGAGAGCGTGATCGAGTCGCCGTCGGCGAGCGCCTCGGTCGCGTGCCCCGTCCCCACGACCGCCGGCAGGCCGAGCTCGCGCGCCACGATCGCCGCGTGCGACGTGCGTCCCCCGCGGTTCGTGATGATGCCCGCTGCGGCCTTCATGAGCGGCTCCCAGTCCGGATCGGTGATCTCGGTCACGAGGATCTCGCCCGGTCGAAAGGCGTCGAGCTTCCGGGGATCGCGCATGATGCGGACCTTGCCCGTCACGATGCCGTCGCCGATCGCCAGCCCTTCGATCACCGGCTTCGCGCGGTCCCGCAGCGCGTAGAGGTGCAGCTTGGGGTGCGCGCGCCGGCTGTGCACGGTCTCGGGGCGCGCTTGCACGACGAAGAGCTTCCCGGTCACGCCGTCCTTGGCCCACTCGATGTCCATCGGCGTGTCGGCGCCGTGCTTGCGCGTGTAGTGGTCTTCGATGATGGCCGCCCAGCGCGCCAGCGTGAGCACGTCGTCGTCGGTCACCGACCAGGTCGCGCGCTCCTTCTCCGTCACGGGCTCGCTCTTCACCTGGCGGTGTCCTTCTTCGTCGTAGACGAGGCGCACCTCCTTGGTCCCGAGCTTCTTCCACACGATGGGCGCGAAGCCGGCCTTCAGCGTCGTCTTGTGCACCACGAACTGGTCGGGCGCGACGCGCCCTTGAACGACGCTCTCGCCGAGGCCGAAGCTCGACGTGACGAAGATGACGCCGCGGTGGCCGCTCTCCGGATCGAGCGTGAAGATGACGCCGGCGCTCGCGCGATCCGAGCGCACCATCTTCTGGACCCCGACCGAGAGCGCGACGCTCATGTGGTCGAAGCCCATGTCCTGCCGGTAGCGGATCGCGCGCGGCGTGAAGAGGCTCGCGAAGCACTGCTTCACTGCGTCCACGACGAAGGGAGCCCCGCGCACGTTGAGGAAGCTCTCCTGCTGGCCGGCGAAGCTGGCGTTCGGCAGATCCTCGGCGGTCGCCGAGGATCGCACGGCGACGTCGGTGGCAGCCTCGCCGTATTTCCGCGACAGCTCCGCGTAGCTCGTCTCGATGTCCCTCACGAGAGCGGCTGGGAGCGCCGCGCGAGACATGGCCGCTCGCAGGGCGTCCGAGCGCTGGACGAGGTCGTCGACGTTCGCCGGGGCGAGACCGGCCAGCGTCTCGCGGATCGTCGCCTCGAGCCCCGCCTCGCGCAAGAAGGCGCGGTATGCGTCCGCGGTGACTGCGAACCCGTCGGGCACCTCCACGCCGAGCGGCGTGACCTCGCGGAGCATCTCTCCGAGCGACGCGTTCTTGCCGCCGACGCTGGCGACGTCGTCGGCCGTCACGTCACGAAACCATCGAGTCGAGTTCATGTTCGGCTTCCTCCGGCGCCAAGGGTGCGCCTCAACGCAATGAATGCACGGTCGCTCGGTCGTCCGATTCGCCTTCCATCGAGGGGCTCGCACGCCCGCGATCGATAAGAGCAGCTACCGGGCCAGGTCGGAGCGGCGTAGGGCGGGCATGGCGGTTGCGATCCGGGTTCCTTCGTGAGCGTCGATCCGCCGCGAAGAAGGAAGAGAGACCAACCATTATGAGCGAGCCCAAGAGTGCAGCCCTTCACGTCGGGCTCTTGACGGGTGGGGGCGACGCGCCCGGCCTCAACGCCGCGGTCCGCGCCTTCTTCCATGCCGCGACCCGGCGAGGGCTCCGCGTGTCGGCGAGCCGCTTCGGCTTCGAGGGCCTCCTCGGACGGGCGGGGGTCTTTTCCGTGCGCGTCGAGGACGTGCGCGGAATTCTACCGCGCGGCGGGAGCATCCTCGGTTGCTCGACGAAGAGCAACCCCTTCGCCCTCGCTGTCGATCGGGCCGCGAAGCTCGACGTCGCCGCTTCCGTCAAGCGACGCCTCATCGACCTCGGCATCGACGCGCTCGTCCTCGCGGGCGGCGATGGCACGATGGGGATCGCTCGCATGCTCGCGGAAGCGGGAGTGTCGTGCGTCGGGATCCCGAAGACGATCGACGGCGATCTCGGGGGAACGGAGCGTACTTGCGGCCTCGACACGGCGGTCGAGACGGCCGCGCACGCGGTCGACGCCCTGCACTCGACCGCCGAGTCCCACAATCGGGTCATGGTCGTCGAGGTCATGGGCCGCAACGCCGGATGGATCGCGCTTCGCGCGGGCATCGCGGGCGGAGCGGACGCGATCCTCATCCCCGAGATCGCATACGACGGCGAGCGCGTGGCAGCGAAGATCCGGGAGCGCGACGCGCTCGGTCTTCGCTTCTCGATCATCGTCATCGGCGAGGGCGCGCAGCCCGTGGGCGGCACGCCCAGCGAGATCGAGCGCGCGCGCCAGGGCCGGCCGCCGCGCCTGGGCGGCGCCGGAGAGCGCCTGGCGCAGGAGCTCGCCGAGGCCGGCATCACGCACGACGTCCGCGTGACCGTCCTCGGCCATCTGCAGCGCGGCGGCGCCCCCGCGGCTTCGGACCGCGTCCTCGCGACGAGGTTCGGCGTCCACGCCGCCGAGCTCTGTGCCGAGCGACGCTTCGGCCGGATGGTCGCGCTTCGCAACGGCGCGATCGAATCGATGACGTTCGACGAGGCGTGCGCCGCCCGTGGGACCGTCGATCCCGGCGGGGATCTCGTTCGCTGCGCACGCGCGATCGGAATCGAGCTCGGCGCGGCCTAGTCACTCACGCCGTCGGACATCCGACGCACCTGGGCGAATCGTGCTTACCCGTCTTCGGGGACCATCCGGATGGCGCCGCAAGGGCACTCTGCCACGCAGAGACCGCATCCCTTGCAGAAGTCGAGGTCGATGCGAAAGCGCTTTCCGGGGCCCAGCTTGATGACGGCGTTGTCGGGACACACGCCGTAGCAGTTGTCGCATTCGAAGCAGTTCCCGCACGAGAGGCAGCGGCGCGCCTCGAAGAGCGCGTCGTCGGCCGTGAGGCCGCCGTTGACCTCGTCGAACGTCGCCCGGCGTCGCACGGGGTCGGCCGCGGGCTGCGAGGTGCGATCGGCCTCGGTGTAGTACCAGGGATTCAGGGTCTCGAAGGTGGCCACCTCGCGGGGCGGCGGCGCCTTCGCCTTCTCTCCGCGCACGTACGCGTCGAGGTGACGAGCCGCCGCCTTCCCGTGTCCGACGGCGATCGCGATCGAGCGCTCGGAAGGGACCATGTCGCCTCCCGCGAAGAGGCCCGGGTGGCCGGTCATCATCCGGTCGTCGACCTCGATCACGCGATCGACGACGCGCACGCCATCGACCTTCTCGAGGACCGAGAGGTCGACGTTCTGCCCGAGGGCGAGCACGAGGGCGTCGGCTTCGATCGTCTCCACCTCTCCGGTGGCCTTGAGGCGGCCCGCCTCGTCGAGCTCCATTCGCTCGACCACGATACGATCTTCATCGAATCGCTTGATCGTCCGGAGCCAGCGCATGGTGACCCCTTCCTCGGCGGCCTCGGCGACCTCGAAGGCGTGCGCGGGCATCGCGGCCTGCGTGCGCCGGTAGACGATGCACGCCTCTTCGGCCCCGAGACGCTTGACCGTTCGCGCGGCGTCGAACGCCGTGTCCCCGCCGCCGTAGATCGCGACGCGGCGCCCGAGACGCGGGGCCTCGCCCTGCTCGACCCGCTGCAAGAGGTCCACGGCGTCGAAGATGCGCGCCGCGTCGCGCGCGGGGATCTCGACGCGGTTGGCGAGGTGCGCGCCGATTGCCGCGAAGCACGCGGCAAACCCGCCCTCGGCCACGGACGTCGCCACGTCGTCTACCCGCACGCCGGGCTCGAAGTGCACGCCGAGATCGAAGATGCGGGCGACCTCGGCGTCCAGCACGTCGCGAGGCAATCGATACCGCGGGATGCCGTAGCGCATCATGCCGCCGGCGAGAGGCATCGCTTCGCGGACGGTGACCGCGTGCCCCATCCGCGCGAGGTGGTAGGCTGCAGAGAGCCCGCTCGGGCCGGAGCCGATGACGAGCACACGCTTGCCCGTCGGCGGGAGCGGCGCGGATAGCGGCCACTTCTCGCGAATGGCCAGGTCGCCGAGAAAGCGCTCGACCGCGTGGATGGAGACCGGCTCGTCGATCTTCGCGCGATTGCAGGACGTCTCGCACGGGTGGTAGCAGGCGCGGCCCATCACCGCCGGAAAGGGGTTGTCCTCGACGAGGGCCTGCCACGCGGCGCGGTAGTCGCCCTCCTCGGCGTGATAGAGCCACCGCTGCACGTCCTCGCCGGCGGGGCACGCGTGATTGCATGGCGGCAAGCGGTCGACGTACTCGGGCCGTCGCGAGCGCCACGAGCCGGTGTGGTTCGCTCGGCTCGAGCCGAGATCGAGGGTGATGGCAAACGGCTTGTCCATGGGCGTCAGTCCCCGGTGAGCAATCGAAAGCGTTCGATGTTGCGGTCAGCGATGGCCTGGAGCCGCGCGATCCGCTCCACGTCGACGCGACCGCCAGCGAACAGGTGATCGAACCGCCGCTGGAGCCTCAGATACGCCTCGACCGGCTGGCGCTGACGGATCGGCGTGCGGCGCACGACTTCTCCGTGCTCCGCCTCGAAGAGCGGGAAGAGGCCGCACTGCACGGCGAGTCGCGCGACCTTGATGGTGTCGTCCGAGGCCGACCCCCATCCGAGCGGACACGGGACGTGCACGTGCAAGTAGCGGGCGCCGTGCACCTTCATGGCCGCCTCGACCTTGTCCTCGAGATCGTGAAGGTCGGCCACGCTGGCGGTGGCGACGTAAGGAATTCCGTGAGCCATGGCGATGAGCGGCGCGTTCTTGCCGTGCCCGAACTCGTTCCCGGGCTCCGGGCCGAGGGCCGGCGTCGTCGCGGTGCGGGCGAGCGGCGGCGTGGCGCTCGAGCGCTGCACGCCCGTGTTCATGTACGCCTCGTTGTCGTAGCAAACGTACAGAACGTCGTCGTTTCGCTCGAACATGCCCGACAGGGCACCGAAGCCGATGTCCATCGTCCCGCCGTCGCCGCCCTGAGCGACGACGCGCACCGCGCTGCCCTTCGACCGCATCGCCGCTGCGACCCCCGTGGCGACGGACGCGGCGTTCGCGAACAGCGAATGGAGCCAGGGAACCTGCCAGGACGACTCGGGGTAGGGCGTCGTGAACACCTCGAGACAGCCCGTGGCGTTGACGACCACGAGCTGGCCTCCGGTCGCACGCATGGCGGCGTCGAGCACCCACCGCGCGCCGAGCGCCTCGCCGCATCCCTGGCACGCGCGGTGGCCGCTCGTCAGCGCGTTGCTCCGGTCGACCGACGACTGCACGGCGCGCGTCTCCGGGTCGAGCAAGCGGTTGCCGGCGGTCAGCGTGCCGGTCTGGTAGAACTTGATCCGCTGGCTCATCCGATCCTCCGCATCGACGGGCCGACGTCGCGAAGCACGTTCGACGCCGTCGGGCCGGAGCGACGGTTCTCGGACATGCGGGCGACTTCGCGCTCGACGACGCCCCAGTCGAGGTCGAGCATGTGGAGCTCGCCGAGCTTGCCGGCGTGGCCCTCGGCGAACACGCGGCCGAGCGACGCTTGCGTGATCGCCCGCCCGCCCAGGCCCGCCACGACTGTGTGCACGACCGTCTGCACGTCGGCGGGCTCTCCGCGGAGCGCCATCCGGACGTCGGACGCGAGCACGCCCCCCATCCCGAGGGCGAGGTTCTTCTCGACGACGATGACGCGCCGGGCGCCGCGGAGCGCCTCGCGAACGGCTGCCGCGGGGAACGGACGGAACGTGCACAGGTCGAGCGCGCCGATGGGCACGCCGCCCGCGCGCATCGCGTCGACGACGACCTCGATTGTTCCGTTCACCGATCCCATCGCGACGACGATCGTCTCCGCGCCGTCGGTGCGGTACGGGCGAAGTAGGCCCCCCGACCGGCGCCCGAAGCGCTGCTCGAACTCGGACGCGATCTCGGGAATGATCTCGAGGGCGCGGAGCTGCTTGTGGTGCGCGAGCCAGCGCACCTCCGCGAACGCGTCGGGGCCGACCATCGCGCCGATCGTCATCGGGTCCGCCGGATCGATCACCTGCACGGGTTCGTATCGCGGGAGAAACGCGTCGACCTCGCCTTGCGTGGGTACGTCGACCCGCTCGAAGGCGTGCGTGAGAATGAAGCCGTCGACGCAGACCATCACCGGACAGCTCAGCGCCTCGGCGAGGCGGAACGCCTGGATGTGGAGATCGGCGGCCTCCTGGTTGTCCCTGGCGAAGAGCTGGATCCAGCCCGCGTCCCGCATCGCCATCGCGTCCGAGTGATCGTTCCAGATGTTGATCGGCGCGCCGATCGCGCGGTTTCCGAGCGTCATGACGATCGGAAGCCCGAGGCCGGACGCGTTGTAGAGAGCCTCCGCCATGAAGAGGAGCCCCTGGCTCGACGTGGCCGTGTAGGCCCGCGCTCCGGCCGCGGACGCGCCGATGGCGACGCTCAGCGCCGAGAACTCGGACTCGACGTTGATGAATTCGCAGGGCGTCAGGCTTCCGGATTTCACGAGCTCGCCGAGAGCCTCGACGATGTGCGTCTGCGGGGTGATTGGATAAGCGCAAATCACCTCGGGCCGGCACAGCGCGATCGCCTCCGCCATCCCGCGTGAGCCTTCGATCTGCTTCAACATGAGTTCACGTGCCCCCGAGCGCTGCATATGCCGCGCCGGCGGCGGCGACGTTGGCGTCCCCCAGACCTCCGGTGAACCGGCCGCGTAGGGCCTGCGCGACGGAGCCGAGCGCCACCACGCCGGTCAGGGCGGCGAAGGCACCGAGCAGCGGCGCGTTCGGCACGGGCTTGCCGACGTGCTTCAGCGCGAGCTCGGTCGCCGCCACGGTGCGCACGTGACCTCTCGGCAATCGAGCGACGAGCTCGTCGAGGCCGAGCTCGTCGAGCGTCCTGCGCGTGTTGACGAGCACGTACCCGTCGTCGCGCAGGCCCTGGAACACCTCGACCGAGTGGAGCAGCGTCGCGTCCTGAACGAGCACCGCGTCCGGCGCGACCACCGGATCGCGCGATCGAATCTCGACGTCGTCGATGCGACAGAAGGACATGACGGGCGCCCCCATCCGCTCGGACCCGAAGCTCGGGAACGCCTGGGCGAACTTGCCCTCGTGGAACGCGGCGACCGACAGCACCTCGGCGCCGGTGACCGTCCCTTGCCCGCCGCGCCCGTGAAAACGAATCTGGAACATGGTGTGGGGTCCACCGCTCGAGGCGGCCTGTCTTGTTCGGTTTCTTCCGGCGCAAAGGTCGCGCCTCGACGCAATGAGTGCACGGTCGCCGGGTCGTCCGATTCGCCTGCTATCGAGCGACTCGCACGCCCGCGGTCGACAAGAGCAGCTACCGGGCCAGCTCCGCGTCGCGCGGCGCGGGCATGACCGTTGCTGTCCGACTTCCTTCGTGAGCGTCGTCGACGTCGTGCTGCCATCCCCTACACACGCGGGAATTCGGCGCGCTCTCGCGGCCCTCGTGCTCGTGGCTCTCGCCGTGCCTCTGGAGGCGAGAGCCCAGTGCGGTGCGAACCGTTCGACGTGCAGCGCGTGCCACGACGGCGCGCGGGCCGCGCTTCCAGCGCCCGGCGCGTGGCACGACGACCACGCGTTCGCCGATCTCTGCGTGACCTGCCACGGCGGCCGCGGCGACGTCGTCGACGCCGACGAAGCGCACCTCGGGCTCGTGGACCCGCTCTCGAGCTCGAATGAAACCTGCGCGTCCTGCCACGGTGCGAAGACCGCGCTCTTCGTCGAACGTTACCGAGTCCGGCGCGATGCCGCCGTCGACGTCCATCCCAAGTCGGCCCCTGGGCCGGCGTCAGGGAGCGATCGCACCCCGGCGTGCCCATCGAACGTGCACGGCGAGGCCCGGTCGAACCTCGTCCTCATGGCTCTCGTTGGAATGGTCGGCGCTTTCGGGGCGGTGTTCATCGTCCACAACGAGCGCGCGAGAAAGAGGTACGCATGATCGCTGCGCTCCGCAGTCCCTGGTCGCCTCGCCTGGCCGGCGTCGGTCTCGGTCTCGTCGTCACCGTGTCGATGGCCGTCTTCGGTCACCGGCTCAGCGGCGCGGGCGCGTATCAGAATCTCTCGGGGTTCGTGGGGAAACGGATCGCGCCCGACGCGATGTACTGGCAGCACGTCGTACCGACCGGGCTGACGTGGGACGTGCTCGTGCTCATCGGCTCGCTCGGGGGCGCCTTTGCCGCCGCGAGCTTCTCTCGAACCTTCAAGGTTCGCCTCATGCCCGACAGGCAGTGGGCCGACGTCTTCGGCTCCAGCGTCGCGCGTCGATGGCTGCTGGCCTTCGTCGGATCGATGCTCACGGAGGTCGGAGGCGGCCTGGCGGGCGGGTGCACCGCGAGCCTGGCCCTCTCCGGGGGAGCCGTCCTCGCGCCGGCCGCGTTCGTCTTCATGGCGGGGATGTTCGCCAGCGGGATCCCGACGGCGCTCGTCCTCTACCGGCGGACAGACTCGTGAGGCTCTCATGACCACGATCGCCCCGCTCCTCATCGGCTTCGCGTTCGGCTGGCTCCTCCAGAAGGCGGGACTGTCGCGCTACGACCGCGTCGTGAACGTGTTTCGCCTCCGCGACTTCGCGTTGCTCGAGTTCCTCCTGACGGCTCTCGTCACGGCCGCCATCGGGATCCGGGTCGTGCGCGCGTTCGATCCCGCGGTCGACGTCCCGATTCCGACCACGTACCTCGCGGGGAACCTCGCCGGCGGCCTCGTGTTCGGCGTGGGAATGGCCCTCTCGGGCTTCTGCCCCGGGACCATCGCCGCGGGGGCCGGCGAGGGCCGGCTCGACTACCTGATTCCCGGCGCCCTCGGCCTCTACACGGGTGCGCTCGTCTTCGGCGATGACTACGGATCGATCATGCCGGCGCTCTCGCGCTGGGGACGCCTCGGCGCGGTCACGTTCGCCGAAGCCCTTCGCGTCGAACCGTGGCTCCTGGTGATCTTGCTGGCGGAGCTGTCGACCCTGACCCTCTACGTCATCGCGCGGCGACACAGGGGCGCGCGGCCCTAGCCCTCGCTCTTCGTGACGCCCGGCGGGGCTGCCGGCGGGGTCGACGTGCCGGCAACGAAAGCGCGGGTGACTCAGGCGCGCTCATACCGTCCGGTTCGCTCGAGGAGCCGGATCTGAAAGAGAATCGGTCGAACGATCCCCTCGCGACGGTGGACGTCTTCGTGGCGCTCGGGTGTGGTCACGCCGGGCGGCGGTGTCGACGCGTGCTTGCCCGCCAGGAAGTCCATGGCGCGTTCTTGCTGATCGAGAGCGACTTCCTCGAACCGCCCGCGAGCGAGCACCGTCCGCCAGTCGGCGACGCCGCGGATCTGCTCGACCTCGAAACCGACTTGATGGTTCTTGCGCATCGCTTCGATCTTGTGACCGTTCGCCGAGTGCGAGAACACGAACTCACCGCCGTCGTACACGTAGGTGACGGGCACGATGTACGGCCATCCGTCGGCGATGTACGAGATTCGGCCGACGACCTCGCTGCGGAGCACCTCGTCGATCTGGTCCGGCGTCAAATTTCCCATCATGACATCACCTCGCTCGTCTCGACTTTCGGTTGTGCCCCCAAGACGCCTGAGCATCTCCCGTGCCCACCGGAGCTCTCCGTCCTGTCGATGCGGAGTGGCTGCGCGAAGCAAATCCTTGCGCCCGAGCGCAGAGTTCGCCCGGTCATGGAAAGTCGTGACTCCCGAGCGACGGCATCTTTGCCGGCCGTCCCCGGGCACGCGCCGCGGGCACTCGCGTTGCACCGGTCACCTGGGCCATGGTCACCGTCCGCGACGCCGACAACGCTCTGGAAGTGGACCGACTTTCCGTGCGGCTCGGCCAGGCAACGGTCCTAAGCTCTCTCTCGTTCGCCGTGCCACGCAAGTCGACGCTGGCGATCATCGGGCCGAACGGCGCGGGAAAGACGGTCTTGCTCAAAGCGCTGATCGGCGCGCTCGCATACGATGGCGAGGTCCGCTGGGCGGCCGATACGAGGATCGGCTACGTGCCGCAGAAGCTCGACATCGAGCGCGATCTACCTCTCTCCGGGGACGATCTCCTCCGAGCCGAAGTCGCCGTCGCCGGGACGACGCTGCGGGACGCGCAGAGGGCGGGGGCTGTCGTGGGGCTGACGGCCGCCGCGTCGGCGCAGCCGATCGGCTCCCTGTCCGGCGGCCAGTTCCAACGGCTCCTCGTGGCCGTCGCCCTCGCGGGCCGGCCCAGCGTCCTGCTCCTCGACGAGCCCACGGCCGGTGTGGACGAGCCCGGTCAATCGAGCCTGAACGACGCGCTCCAGCGGCTCCGGAGCGAGAGGGAGCTCACGACCCTCCTCATCTCCCACGATCTCAGCGTGGTCTACCGTGTTGCGACGAACGTCTTGTGCCTTTCGCATGGTCGCTCGTTCTTCGGGCGTCCCACCGCCGTGCTCACCCCTTCCCACCTCGAAGAGCTCTACGGCGCACCCATCGGCTACCACGTCCACGATGAGCTTCGAGCCTAGCAACCTCGCCCTTTCGATGGCCACGGGCGCGGCGGCCGGCGTCGTCGGCTGCTTCGCCGTGATGCGCCGGATGACGCTGGCCGCGGACGCCATGTCGCACATGGCGCTGCCGGGAATCGGGATCGCGATCGTGGCGCGGATTCACCCCATCCTGGGCGCCGCAACGGCCCTGCTGCTCGGCGCTCTCCTCGTCTGGCGTCTGGAGACCAAGACCGGCATGGCGACGGAGACCGTCGTGGGCGTCGTCTTCTCGGTCGCCCTCGCCATCGGCGGAATGATCACGCCGGGTGAAGAGCTGATCGAGGCGCTCTTCGGCGGGTCGGGGCCTGCGACCTTCCTCGAGACGGCCGTCGGAATCTTCGGGTCAGCGGCCGTCGCTGGGCTCGTTCTGCGAGACAAGGATCGCCTCGTTCTGGCGCTCGTCTCCCCCGAGATCGCGCGCGCCGCAGGCGTCGACGTCGCCCGGCTCAATCTTCGATTCCTCGTCCTCTTCGCGCTCACGATCGCGCTCGGCCTTCGCTACTCCGGGGCCCTCCTCATCGGCTCGCTCATCATCATCCCGGCGGTCACGGCGAAGCGCGTCGCGCGCAACTTGACGGGAATGCTGGTCATCGCGGCGATCGTCTCCACCGTGTCCACGACGGGCGGCGCGCTCGCCGCGTCACTGGTGCGCCGCGAGGCCGGGCCGCTCGTCGTCGTCGTGGCCGGCGCTTGCTTTGTCGCCTCGCTGTTCTTTCCGAAAGCTGGAGCGCGAGTCCCGCGGGCGGCCCGCGTATTGTTTTGAGAGAGCACACAATGCGCGTACTGCCGGTGGGCAGACAAGCGCTTGCCGACCGAAGAAGAGTGGGAGTACGCGGCGTGCGGCGGCGTCTGCAACGAAGAGACGAGCGGCCCGAAGCTGCGCGCGGCCCTCGCTACGGCGGCTCGCTGGCCGTTCACTTCGCGCGTGGCCTCGGGCTCGCTCGGTCCGTTCGGCCTTTACGACATGGCCGGAAACGTCTGGGAGTGGACCGCGAGCCCGTACTGCCCCGCCGCCGGAGGCCCCGCACGTCATCGTCATCGAGGCGCCTTGCCCGGACTGCGTCCGCCGGCGCAACGAGACCGGCAATCGCGAGTTCTGGTGCGAGCAGCACACGGCGACCAAGTTCCTGCGCCGCCACGTGATATTCGTATTCCAATGAAACGCTGTTCGGATCGGCCGACATGTCGGTCGACGCGGGCGGCGGCACGACGTGAGTCGCGCGGGCGCTCACTCGAAGCGCAGCGCGTCGATCGGCTCGAGCTGCGCCGCCTTCCGGGCGGGGTAGATCCCGAAGACGAGGCCCACGGCCACGCTGAATCCGAAGGCGAGAATGGCCGTGTCGACCTGCGGGACGTAGGCATATCCCAGCCGGGAGGCGGCGAGTCGCGCGAGGGTCGATCCGAGCGCGACGCCGATGACGCCGCCGATCATCGAGAGCGTCAACGCCTCGGCCATGAACTGGGCGAGGACCTGCGAGGGCCGGGCCCCGACGGCCATCCGCACGCCGATCTCGCGCGTCCTCTCGGTGACGCTCACGAGCATGATGTTCATGATGCCGATCCCGCCGACGATCAGCGAGACGACGGCGATGGCCGCGAGGAGCGCGGTCAGGACTTGCGTCCCCTGCGCCTGGGCGTTGGCGATCTCGGTGAGGTTCCGGATGTTGAAATCGTCGTCGTCGACGGGTCCGAGGTGATGTCGATCCCTGAGGATCGCCTTGATCTCGGACTGGGCGCGCCTTGTATTGTCGCTCGAGGTTGCGCCCACGAGGATGATGCCCGCGATGAATTTCTGAAGGCCCCCCTGGATCTGATTCTGGAAGGTCCGGATCGGGATGTACGCCACGTCGTCGTAGTCGCTGCCCATCGGCGACTGGCCCTTGCGATCGAGGACGCCGAGGACGACGAACGGTACCGAACGGATGCGAACCGTCCGCCCGACGGGATCGGCGCCCAGCCCGAAGATCCGTTCGGCCACCGTCTCGCCGAGCACGATCACCTTGGCGCCCGCCTGGTCGTCGGCATCCGCGAAGGTCGATCCCTTGTCCGCTCGCCAGTCGCGGATGCCGAAGAATTCGGGCGTGATGCCGGCGACGCTCGTCGTCCAGTTCTGGTCTTGGGCCATGAGGGTCGCGCGCGTCGATTGCTGGGGGGCGGCGGCGCGAACGGCCGGGGCTTGCGTCCGGATCGCGCGAAGATCGTCCCAGGTGAGCGTCGGCATCGAGCCGAACCCGCCCATGACGCCGCCGGATGACGTGGACCCGGAGAGGACGATGAGCACGTTCGTACCCATGCCGCTGAAGACGGCGGCGACCCGCGCCTTGGCGCCTTCGCCGACCGCCGCCATCGAGATGACGGACGCGACCCCGATGATGACGCCGAGGGCCGTGAGAAAGCTCCGCGTCTTATTGCGCATGAGAGCGCCGAGCGCGATGGGAAGGACCTGCCCGAGCTTCATGCGGACGATCAGTTCGCCGCGTTCATCATCGGGCAGCCGTGGCCTTGATTCATCATCTGGGCGTGCTGTTGAATGTGCTTCTTCATCTCGGCGACCCTCGAAGGATCGCGCGGCGTCATGCGCAAGCGCGCTCCGCCTTCGACATCGTCGACCTGAACGTTCATGGGGGGCATCGATCCGCCCATCATCATGCCCGCGCCGCCGTCGCCCATCATGCCCGGGTGGCCCATTCCAGAGCCCATCATCATGCCTGCGCCCCCGTCGCCACCTTTCATCATCATGCCGCTCATTCCCATGGCTCCGGACGCTTGCCCGTTCATGCGGTCGGCCATGGCGTGGGCTCGCCTGCGGAGCTCACCGACGTCCCCCGTGGTCGTGAACGCCATCGACATGCCGTCCGCCGTCTCCGTCGCCTGCACCGTCGTGCCCTGGACGCCCATCGGACACGGAGCCCCTTCTCCCATCATGGGCATCATTCCGGAGCCCATCATCGAATGCGCGGGGGCTCCCGACGGGGGTTCGGTCGCCGTACTGGCGCTCGTGGTCTGGTTCTTCGCGCATGCAGTCCCGATTACGGTGGATGCGAGCAGAATCGCGCAGGCCATGGACGTTCGAAACATGGTGGTTGTCTCCGACGCTCGTGTGAGCGCCCTCATGCGGTTGCGTGGTACGGACGCGAGAGCGATGCAGAGTCCGGGCCGGCCCGTCCTTCAGGCTGCCAGCTCCGCGACCTTCGGGTCCTGACGCAGGTCGGAGACGATCTTGCCGTCGCGGACGACGATGACGCGCGACGAGTACAGGGCCACGTCCGGCTCGTGGGTCACGAAGACGATCGTGAGCCCGCCACGCCACAGCTCCTGGAAGAGCCGCATGACCTCGACGCTCGTCTTCGTATCGAGGTTGCCGGTGGGCTCGTCGGCAAAGACGATTTTGGGGTCGTTCACGATGGCGCGCGCGATCGCGACCCGCTGCTGCTGTCCGCCCGAGAGCTGCGAGGGCGTGTGGTCGAGGCGCGCGCCGAGGCCGACCCGCTCGAGCGCGCGCGCCGACCGCTCGCGGCGCTCGCGACGCGAGACCCCCGCATAGACGAGCGGGAGCTCGACGTTCTCGACGGCGCTCGTCCGCGCGAGCAGGTTGAAGCTCTGAAATACGAAGCCGATCGTCTTGTTGCGAACGTCGGCCAGCTCTCCGCGGCTGAGACGCGAAACCTCGTTGCCGTCGAGGACGTAGCTCCCGCTGGTGGGCCGGTCGAGGCAGCCAAGGACGTTCATGAGCGTCGACTTGCCCGACCCCGAGGGCCCCATGATGGCCACGAACTCGCCGCGCTCGACGGTCACGCTCACGCCGTCGAGCGCGTTCAGCGTCGTGTCGCCGAGGACGTACGTCTTTCGAAGGTCCCTGGCGAGGACGAGCGGCGAGGGGGGCGTCGAGGCGCTCACGATGACCTCAAGACCCGTGGCGCGCGCCTTCGAGGAGGGCCGCCTCCGTCACCACGACGTCGCCCGCCTGGAGGTCTCCGCCGGCGATCTCCACGACCGTCCCGTCCCCGATACCGACGTGGACCACTCGAGGCGTGGCCATGGCGCCGTCGAGCACCCAGATCATCCGCTCGTCGGAGTCCACGCGAAGACTCGGTACGGGCGCACCGCCGGTCATCGAGGCCGCCGTGGCGGCGTCGGGCTTGAAGCGGAGGGCGGCGTTCGGAGCGCGCACGACGCCGGCGCGTTGTGCATAGACGAACGAGGCGTTGGCGGTCATCGCGGGCCGGAGCGACATGTCGCCGTTGTCGACGTCGATGACCGCGTCATAGGTGACGACGTTTTGCAGCGTGCTCGCGTTGTCGCGGACCTGACGGATCACGCCGCGAAAGACGCGGCCCGGATAAGCGTCGACCATGAAGGTGGCCTCCATTCCGCCGCGAAGCCGCCCCACGTCGCCCTCCGCGACGTTCGTGTCGACCTGCATCTTCGTTAGGTCTTGCGCGATCGTGAAGAGGGTCGGCGCCTGGAACGAGGCGGCGACCGTCTGCCCGACGTCGATCGTGCGCGACAGGACGATGCCGTCGATGGGCGAGACGATGCGCGTGTAGCTCAGGTTGAGCGTCGCCTGGTCGAGGGCCGCCTGCGATTGCAAGAGGTTGGCGCGCGCGGCGTCGACGTCGGCTCGGCACGAGAGCGCCTGCGCTTCGGCGGCGTCGAGGTCGGCGCGCGCGATGAGCTTCTGCCCGGACAGGATCTGCTCGCGCCCGTAGGTCAAGTCGGCGAGCGTCCGGTTGGCGACCGCCCGGTCGAATGCCGCCTTCCCGGCCGCCAGGTTCGCGCGCGCTTGCGCCACGGCGGCGCGGAAGAACGACGGCTCGATGGTGGCGATGAGCTGCCCGGCCTTCACCGGCGAGTTGAAGTCGACGTAAAGATGGTCGATCCGGCCCGAGACCTGGCTACCCACCTGCACGGTCACGATGGCCGACAGCGCGCCGCTCGCCGTGACCTTCGCCGTGATCGGCCCACGGTCGACAACGGCCGTCTGATACCGGACCAGCGGCTGCGCGTGGCCCTTCGAGACGCGCCACGCAACCGCCGACACGAACGCCACCGCCATCACCACGGCCAACAGCCGGAGCGCCCGCCGGCTGACACGGAGACGGCGGCGCCCCGTCGCGGCGCGTGCCACGCCGGCGATCCCCGGAGCGGTGGCTTGCGCGGTCGGTATCGCGGTCATGGTGAATGCACCGACCTCACGTGACGGGAGCGTGTCCTGGCAACGCCTCGATGCTGTTCGCGCTGAGACGCGGTTCTCCTTGAAGACTCGTGGCCCGGAGGACGTCGGTGATCGAGAGGATCCCGATGAGGCGACCGGCCGCATCAACGACGGGCAGGCAACGTTCGTGGTGCTTTCTCATGAGCTCGAGCGCGGCATCGAGCGACTCGCCTGCTCTCGCGACTCGAAAGGTGCGCGGGGCTGCAGAAGTGACGGCGATCTGCGCGAGGGGCTTCCCCTGCGTGTACGCGCATAGGAGCGCGCTGCGATCGCTCACCATCGTGACGAGGAACCCATCGTCGTCGACCACCGGAACCTCCGCGCAGCCGTGATCCCACATGATCTTGGCAGCACGCTCGAGCGCTTCGCCACGCTTGCACGTATGGAGACGAGTCGTCATCACGTCGTCGACTCTGGTCGTCGCTGAACTCTCGCTCATCGTCGTCATGACTTGCACGGGGCGTACCTCGCCGAGAGGCGCCGACTGCAAGAGCGAGAGACCACCTGGTACCGCAATGAGTGCACGAAGACGCAGGATCTGCGCCCCGAACGCTCGAAGATACACGGATTCGCCGACCCGCCCTTGGCTCGTCGGTTGCCTTGGTCGTCGAGACCCATCGAAAAGGAGTTCGACATGAACGCTTCGGATTTGATGACCGCGCCTGCAAGGTCGTGCCGCACGACCGACACGCTCGAACGTGCGGCCCAGGTCATGTGGGACGCCGATTGCGGGGTCGTTCCGGTCGTCGACGGCGACGGCCGAGTCGTGGGCATGGTCACCGACCGAGACATCTGCATGGCGGCCTATATGCAGGGTCGAGCGCTCTGGCTGATTCCCGTGTCGAACGTCATGGCAAAGCACGTCTACGGGGTGCGCGAGACCGATCCGATCGAGGAGGTCGAGGCCACGATGCGGCACGCACGCGTCCATCGCGTGCCCGTCCTCGACGCGGAGGGCAGGCTGAAGGGCGTTCTCTCGATGAACGATCTCGCGCGAAATGCGCATCGCTCGGTGGGCCACAAGGCCGATGGCCTCCGCTACGACAGCGTCGTGGAGACCCTCGCCGCGATCGGCATGTCGCACGCCACACGGGCGAGAGACGCGAAAGACGGCGCGGCCGCGCGCGTCTCGGGCTGACGCATGGAGCCCCTGGTCGTCGTCGAAGACCTGGTCAAGTCGTACGACGGCCAGGTCGTGATCGACCACGTGTCGTTGCACGCAGACCGGGGCGAGACGCTCGTTGTCGTCGGCGCCTCGGGCGCGGGCCAATCAAGACCGTAGTCCGTCCGACCGTGCGCAACAAAGGGTCCAGCGGGCGAATATCGCATCGAGCGCACACGCGCGCGATGTTCGCGGCGGTCCTGGGCGTATCGATATGGAGCACGGACGTTCGCGTCGACTCGGCGTCCGCCGCGGAGCGAGCCCTTCACCCGTGGCACCTGATCGACGGACGCCACTGGCAGATCGTCTCTTCCGCAAGTGAAGAGCCGGGCAACGTCGACGAGTGGACCACGTCGGTCGTCCCGGGCGAGCGCCCGTCGATCCTCAAGGGCGGCTACTGGGGGCCCGTGCGCACGCGCTGTCGCCCGTCGACCCGCGCTCACGGCGAGACCTTCGCCTTCTACCAGCAGGGCTTCCGCTGCTGCAGGGATGCGCCCCCGTCGACGGCCGACGACCCGCCGCGCGACGACTGACGGCCACCCCACACGATGCTGGGGCGACCCCTGGCCGGCGGTCGAGGCGCTCGACTCGCGCATCCGTCACCGTCGCGACATCGTTTTGTCGACGACATGACGCTCCGCCTCCACTCCTTCGGAACGACAGTGGCTCTAGATGGGCGCGGAGGTCGTCGAATGCTTCAACCGAAGGTCGTGCTGGCTCCCACCGATTTCAGCGCCCCCTCGCTCGACGCGATCGAGACCGCGGCCGACGTCGCGTCCCGGTTCGGCAGCGTGCTGGTGCTGGTTCACGCCGTCCCCGCGCTGCCGAGGCTCCCGCCAAGCGTCTCCTTGTTCAAGGAGGCCGACTACGAGCAGAGCCTTCACGACCAGGCGGTCCAGCAGGTCGCCGACCTGGCGGCGAAGTACGAGAAGGCCGGAGTCATGGTCAAGTCGGAGGTCGCGATCGCGAACGAAGTCGGCATGGAGATTCTCCGGACCGGCGACCGCTACGGCACGGACCTCATCGTGATCGCCACCCACGGCATGACGGGCTGGAGGGAGTTCGCCTTCGGCTCGGTCGCCGAGAAGGTGGTGCGCCTGGCGCGCTGCGCGGTGCTGGTGCTCAAGGTCCCGCGGGCCGCCGGCTGACGCGAACGCCGGGAGCGCTTGTCGAAGAGGATCGGGCCCGTCCAGTGCAGCGTCGGCTGGCGCGGCTCGAGGAACGCGGCCTCGAGTCCGAGGGCGCCCAGCGCGGCGCCCGTGATCACGTAGTCGGCCGGGCCCGCGTGGGTCCATGCCGGGTCTCAGCGCAGCGGCGGCTGCGATCCCGAGAGATCGTCGGCGCGCGCCTTCGACGCGCTCACTGCGGAGAAGAGGATCAGGAGAGCCGAGAAGGCCTTTGCCTGGCCGCCTCGCAAGTCAGCCGTCACGTGCGTCGCGCGGGCAGGCATCCTGTTGACTGCGAAGCGTGAACAGCTCGCCGGAAGTCCCGCCCATGCGACGGTCTTGGCACGGAGAGTCGACGGATCCGTATCCCGGACGCGGGCCTGACTTCTTTGCGAAGACATCCCACAGAGCGGACGGCTCGACGCGAAGCGTGGGCGCCAGCTCCGTCCACGGTCGCGCCGCGGAGGCGCCCCCTTCGGGGCGCGGCGGTGAAGGCGAACGGACCGGGTCACGAGCGGGGGCCGCAGCCGACAGGCTCGTTCCGAAGACCTCGAGGAAAGCCTGCTCCAGCTCGACCTGCATGGCGCGAGCGCTCGGCCACCGGGCGTCCTTCAGGAACATGAGCGCACCGTCGATGACGCGGACGAAAGGCTCCGAGATGCCCGGGGCCACGTCCGCCAGGGAACGCACCGGAGTCGAGGCGGAGATTCGCAGCGATTCTTCGAGCGTTCGTCCGCCGTGGACGTGCTCTCGCGACAGGAGCCGGAACGCCATCGCGCCGACGGCCCACACGTCGGACCGAGCATCGATCTCCCACACTTCTCCGAGCGCTTGCTCCGGCGGCATGTACCCGGGGGTCCCAGCCGATCCGCTATGGCAATCGACATCCGGGTCTGAGAATCATCGATCTCGAGGATAGCAGGGGGCTTCTCGAGAGGTACGGTCGGGCAGGCACATCAGGCAAATCAGGCACATCGAGCACATCAGGCACAGGGGGGCACTGCGAGCACGTCATGCCGGAGTTCATCACTCGTCTGTTCTCGTCCGACGGCTTCATGCCGCACGGGCATTGCTACCTCTGGAACCCGGGCCTCCTCTGGCTGCACGCCGTCTCCGATGGGCTGACCGCGCTCGCATACACGTCGATCCCCGTCACCCTCGTCTCCTTCGCCCGCAAGCGCAGGGACATCCCCTATAACTGGATGTTCTTCTGCTTTGGCACGTTCATCATCGCGTGCGGCGCCACGCACGTCATGGAGATCTGGACGCTCTGGACGCCCACGTACTGGTTGTCGGGCGTCATCAAGGCGATCACCGCAGCGGCGTCCGTGGCGACCGCGGTCTCGCTCGTCACCCTCGCGCCTCGCGCCCTCCGGATCCCGACCGCGCAGCAGCTCGCGAAGGCGCACGACGACCTCCGTCTGGCGCACGAAGCGCTCGAGGTTCGCGTTCAGGAGCGAACCACCGAGCTGACGAGAAAGAACGAGGAGCTCGCGAGGGAGATCGCAGAGCGCGAGCGAGCCGAATCCGCGGCGCAGCGCCTGCGTGGCGAGTCCGAGGTCAGCGCGCGGTTCCGAGACCTGCTCGACACGGCGCCGGATGCGATGGTCGTCGTCGATGACGGCGGCAAGATCGAGCTGGTCAACGTCCAGACCGAGATCCTGTTCGGCTACGCCCGGTTCGAGCTCGTCGGACAACCGCTTGAGCTCCTGATTCCGGAGCGGTTTCGCGCGGGTCACTTCGAGCACGTCGCCCACTTCTTCGCGAGACCGGGTGCGCGCCTCATGGGCTCGGGCCTCGAGCTCTTCGGACGCCGCAAGGACGGGACGGAGCTCCCGATCGAAGTCAGCCTCAGCCCTCTTCGCATGGGCGGCCGGATGACGGTCTCCGCGGCGATCCGCGACATCAGCGATCGCCAGCGGATGACGGGCGAGGCGCGGCGCCTCACCGAGCGGCTCGTGAGCGCTGTCGAGAGCATCCAGGACGCCTTCGCGCTCTTCGACGCCGACGATCGATTGGTTCTCTGCAACAGCGCCTATCGGCGGCTCATCGGAGACGGGCTTGCGGGCCCTCTCATCGGTCAGTCGTACGAGCGGTTGCTCGACGCCCGGATCGCCGACATCGCGTTTTCGGAAGACTCCGAGCGCGAGCGCTTTCGCGAAGAGCGATTGGCACAGCGGCGGAAGGAGCGGGCCGCGAGCTTCGACCTCCGGATGCGCGACGGGCGCAGCCTCCGGGTCATCGATCGACCGACGGCAGAGGGCGGGATCGTGGAGACGATCTGGGACCTGACCGACGACGTCCGCCTCGCCGAAGAGCTGCGCGACGCGCGCCTGGCCGCCGACGGCGCGAACCAGGCGAAGAGCGACTTCCTCTCGTCGATGAGTCACGAGCTCCGGACGCCGTTGAACGCGATCCTCGGGTTCGCGCAGCTCCTGCAGCGGGACCGGAAGGATCCGCTCTCGGCTCGCCACCAGGAGCGCGTCGTTCAGATCCTCACGGGGGGCGGGCACCTCTTGCGCCTCATCGACGACATCCTGGACCTGTCGCGCATCGAGGCCGGGAGCGTGTCGATCTCGACCGAGCCTGTGAGCGTGCCCGAGGTCGTAGAGGAGGTGAGGGTGACCCTCGAATCGATGGCCGTACGGCAAGGGGTTCGTATCGACCTCGACGCCATGCCCGCAGACCTTCCGATGGTGGCGGCGGACCGGACGCGGTTCATCCAGATCCTCATGAACTTCGGCTCGAACGCGATCAAGTACAACCGTCCCGACGGCAAGGTGACGTTTGCGATCTCGGTGCCGGACGCTGCGCGCGTGCGCGTGACGGTGCGCGATAGCGGGCTCGGAATCCCTGAAGACAAGCAAGGCAAGCTCTTCCAGCCGTTCCAGCGGGCGGGACAGGAGAACGGGCCGATCGAGGGAACGGGCATCGGCCTCGTCATCACGAAGCGCCTCGCGCAGCTGATGAACGGCGACGTCGGCTTCCGGAGCGTCGCCGGCGAGGGCTCCGAGTTCTGGGCCGACATTCCCGTCCACGAATCGCGAACGCGATCGAGCACCCCGCCGCCGTCTCGCGAGGGCCGTCGCGACCGCCTCGCGGGGGACAACGGCCGCAGTCTGGTCCTCTACGTCGAAGACAGCCCTGCCAACATCATGTTCATGAAGGACCTCATCGGCACCTTCGAAGACGTGGACCTGCTCACGGCGTCCACCGCCGAAGCGGGCGTCGAGCTCGCGCTCGGCCGGCAGCCGCACGTCATCGTCATGGACATCAACCTCCCAGGGTTGAGCGGGATCGACGCGCTGCGGGCACTCCAGGGCGATCCCCGGACGAAGGAGATCCCGGTCATCGCCCTGACGGCCGCCGCGACCGCACGCGACAAGCACGTCGGCATGAAGGCCGGCTTTCATCGTTACCTGACGAAGCCCGTGAAGGTGGACGAGTTCCTGACCGCCCTCGAAGGGGTCCTCGAAGGGGTGCTCACCGCGCCGCGGAGCGCGCCCTAGCCGTCCTCCGCGGGACCCGCCTCTCGATGTCAGGACGGGAGATGAAGGTGATTGGCCTCGGACGTCGAGCCCTTGGCCTTTTCGACCCGAGAGCGGGAGCATCGCATAGAGCCCCATCGTGAGGCGATCCTTGACGAGCGCCTTGACGAAGCCGAGGGTGAGGTACGTGCGCGCCTTGCCGCTCGTGCCTTGCGCCTGGCGAGGACGCGCCGCGAACCCTTCCCGGGGGCGGGCACTGCCCGCTGCGTCCAGGCGCATGGGCCATGCTGGTACGACGAGAATGCCGTCGTCCGCGAGCTGATCGAGCAGCGTCTCGGGAACCTCGTGCGGTGCGGCGGTCACGAGAACGCGGTCGAAGGGCGCCTCCTCGGGCCAGCCCGCGTAACCGTCGCCTGCGCGCACGTGAACGTTCGCGTAGCCGAGCCGAAGGAGGCGTGCGCGCGCCTCGTGGGCAAGCTCCTTCACGACTTCGATCGTGAACACCCCGGATGCCCGAAAGAGCTTGCAGGACAAGGTCCATCGCGCAGTCCTCCGAGTTCAACTGCCGCCCGCGCAAGGCGGATGGCCGCACCCACACGCGAGGACGGCCCGTCCGGCCCGCGTCGGTTGCTGGGCGCAGTGGTCGGAACAGTACTCATTGCCCCGGGCTGCACGGTCCTTGGGCACGCTGCAGCTACACGGTTCGTGCCGGCACTGCGCGGATTCATGCATGGGCATCGCATCTCCCGACCGCGAATGCCGCGGCCTTCGTCTACTTGGCGCCTGGGCCCCCGCCGAGCCATCGATGGCATTCGCTGCACGTTTGCGCGATCTCGCCATAGAGCTGGGCGCGTCCATCGGCGGACCGGGTGGTCTCGGCCTGGCGGCCGAGATCGTGAACGGATTGCTCGAGGGCGCCGACCCGAGGCACCGGCGACTTGCCCGGCGTGAGCAGCTCGGACGACAGCGGCTCCTCGGAGAGGACGCGAGCTCCCGCCATCCAGGCATCGTCAGAAGGGACGACGAGGCCGTCCCACATCCGCGACGCTGCCCACTCGTGCCTGACCATCTTCGGGCGAACGCCCGCGGCTTGCTCGGCGGGTGCCGTGAGAGGTTGGAAGGGGCGTTTGAGGTCAGAGTGGCAATCGCCGCACGTCTTCGCGAGAGGGCCGAGGGCCTGCGCGGCCGCCTCGAGGGACGGTGCGCTGCCGAGCCATGCCGCGGCCGCGTTCATGGTGCTCAGGTGCTGCGTCCACGCGTCCCGGGGAGAGCCCTCGGGATTCATGAAGAGCAGTACCGTGGCCTCGTCCTTCGCTGCCGCGAGATCGCCACGTACGATCGCATCCCGGATCGCGAGCCCTTGCTGGTCGTGTTGCTTCATCCGGCTCTGAACGACGGGAGTCGACAATCCGGATTTGCACGTGAGCGGAAGGACTACGGCCGCAATGAACAGGGTCGGGGCGTGCATGGTCCGGGCCGTAGCGACGGTCACGCCCACGGTTCGAACGAACGTCATCAGACGCCGAATGGATAGGTGTCGGGGAGCTCGCCGGTCCAGGCGCGCGTCGTGCCTTCGAGGGGCGTCACGGCGCTCGTCTCGTCGAACCATATGTACTCGTCGAACTGCCGCGGGATGCTCGCGTAGAAGTAGTGGCTCTCGCGCTCCCTTTCGGGTCGATAGATGACGCCAATGGCGCGCTCGAGTCGCTCCGCGGCGAGCTCTTC
>CZKU01000008.1_pt1 | contig 63053 bp, 53 predicted proteins | sample 1122471 | NCBI WGS metagenome assembly CZKU01 (sample SAMEA3539301, study PRJEB10725) | soil metagenome | biome: tundra; feature: field; material: soil | place: USA | collected 2010-05 | depth 0.15 m | reverse complement strand
ACGAACCCGTTCGTCCCGGCCGGGGTCGCCGCGGGCGCGGCGGCCCCAGCGCCCGCGAATCCTTTCCTCCCCGCTGGCGCGCCCGCCCCGGCTCCGGCGACCGCGGCGGTCCCCGCGCCGGCGAACCCCTTCGCGCCCGCGCCTGCCCCGATGCACCCTTTCGCAGCGGCGCCCCCGCCCGCGATCTTCTCGGCCCAGAACCCCATCTTCGCGCCCCCGCAGCAGACGTTCTCTCCGCCTCCGGTATTCGGCCCGGGCCCGCAAGCCTCGCCGACCACGCAGACTTTCGCTCCGGCGGCGGCCCCGGCCTTCGCGCCCGCGCCCGCCTTCGGTCCGCCGGTCGGGGTGCAGCCCGTTCCGTTCGCCCCCGCGCTCCCCGCCGGGCCATCGGAGCGCATCTACGGCGAAGATCTCATCGCCGATCTCTTCGAGTCGATGCACGGCCTGCACTTCTCGCGCGACGCCGTCGAAGGCGGCGACTTCTGCCTGGCGCTGGCGATGGCGAAGCTCCCTTCCCTCGCGGGGATCGTCCAGGTCTACGACATCAACCGCCGCGAGTTCCTCGTCACGAACACGCGCGGCGACGGCACCGACAAGCTCCTGCTTCGCCGCTTTCCCGAGACCGACAACCTCCTCGCGGCGGCCATGCGCAAGCGGCGCGCGGTCGTCATCGGCAACGCGCTGGAGGGCGACGCGGCGACCAACGAGCGCTACGTAGCCATCGGCGGCGCGCGGAGCGTCATCATCGCGCCCGTCATGCAAGCCGGCCGTTTCCTCGGCGCCATCGAGCTCGTGAACCCCGTCGACGGCGAGCCGTTCACCGAGTCCGACGGCAATGCCGTCAGCTACATCGCCGAGCAGCTGGCGGAGTTCGTCGCCGACCGCGGGGTGGTGACGGACCCCGAGCGCATCGGCCCGCGCCCGCAGCGCTAGTGCCATGGCGCGTTGGCGCGACAGGCTTGCGAGCATCGTGCTCCTCCCGGCGGTGCTCGTGGCGGTCGGTATCCTCGCGTACTTCATGTTGCGGACGACGCTCCAGGTCGAGCGCCTGCGGCAGCAGTCCGTTCTCGAAGCGACGCTCGGGCTCGCGAACGAGAAGGCCGATCGCCTCGATCAGCGCATCATCGAGCAAGACGACGTCATCTTCGCGATCGCCGATCCCTCACGCCTGACCGAGCTCACGCAGCGCTGGCTGCCGACGGCGCAGCGCGAGACGCCGACGGTGCGCGCGGTGCTCGTTCTCGACGAGAACCACACGGTCGTCGCCTTCGCGTCCCGCGCCGGCGGCGCGTTCGCCGAAGAAGAGGCCTTCCGCAGGCTGCTCGTGCAACGCATGTGCGGAGACATGGACCTCGGAAAGCTCCCCCCCGACGAGCTCCGGCACCTTCACCACGAGTATCGAGGACAGAGCTACCTCGTCAGCTACTGGCAGCGCGTCGCGCCCGCCCCGCGCCCCGCGAACGCCGAAAGCGAAGCGCCCGAATCGAGCGACGTCGCAGAGACCACCCGGGCACACCGGTACCTCGTCGTGGCCTGGTACGACCTCGGACGCATCGTCCGCGAAGCGATGCCGTCGCTCTTCTCGGAGGCCGCGACGCCGAGCCGGGTCAACGTGGTCGACGAGGGCGGGCGCATCATCTTCGGCCCGCCCCTGCGGAGCGGCGAGTTCACGGTGGGGGTGCGCTTCCCCACCACGCTCTACGGATGGCGCCTGCAGGTCTCGCCGAGCGCCAGCGACGAGCTCACCGCCCGCGTGCGCAATCGTGCGCTCCTCGAGCTCGTGATGGTCGTCCTGTCGTGCGGAATCATCGTCCTCGGGGTCGCGACGACCCTCATCGCCACGGCGAGGGAGCGGCGCACGTCGGCGCTCAAGAGCGAGTTCGTCGCCAACGTCAGCCACGAGCTCAAGACGCCGCTGGCGCTCGTGAGGATGTTCGGCGAGATGCTCCAGTCGGGCCGGGTCGCGAGCGAGGCCAAGCGGCAGGAGTACCTCGACATCATCATGAGCGAGAGCGAGCGCCTCTCGGCGCTCATCGAGAACGTCCTCGACTTCGCGCGCGTGGAGCGCGGCCGCCAGGCCTACGAACTCGCTGAAGGGAGCGTGGGCGACGCGGTCTCGCAGGCCGTCAGCGTCTACCGGCACCGCGCCGAGTCCGAAGGGATCGGCATCGTCGCCGAGATCGAGCGCGACCTTCCGCGCACGCGCATCGACGAGCGCGCGATCCAGCTCGCGGTCATCAACCTCGTCGACAACGCGCTCAAGTACGCACCCGGTACCGGCGTCGTCACCGTCCGCGCGACGCGCGAGAACGGATCCATAGTCGTTCGCGTCATCGACCGTGGGCCCGGCGTCCCGCCCGACGAGCGCGAACGCATCTTCGAGCGCTTCGTTCGAGGCTCGACGTCACGAAGCTCGGCCGAAGGGCGCGGCGACGGCCGGCGCGTGCGGGGCAGCGGCATCGGCCTCGCCCTCGTGAAGCACATCGCCGAGAGCCACGGCGGCCGCGCCTGGGTCGAACGCGACGGGCCCGACCGCGGGGCCGACGCCGCCGTCGCCGTCCAGGGGCCGGCGGCCGCGCAGGCCCCACCCAGGTCTCCGGGCTCGACCTTCGCCATTTCCATCCCGGTCGACTGAAGCTGGTGGGAGGCTGGTGGGACCGTCCTGCTCCAAGCAGCGGAAGCGACGCTCGGAAGGGTTCAACGGCGCCGGTTGACGGCGCATTCATGCTAGATATTGTGGACGATAACTTGCAGGTCATGCATCGGGGTGAAGCCTTCGTGCTCGCCACCGGGCCCCTGCGTGGTGACCCTGCAAGCGGTTTGGAGACGGAGGCGCGTGAGTTTTCGCATGGCGAATGAGGAAGCGAAGCTGTTCGTGGCGGGATTGCCCGACAGCATCTCTGAAGAAGTGCTCAAGCAGCTCTTCGAAGCAACGGGCGGCAAAGTCGTCGGCGTGAGTCTGCCGAAAGATCGGCTGACGGGCCGGCCACGCGGGTTTGGTTTCGTCACGCTGGCTACGCCCCAAGAGGCGCAGGCCGCGCGCGACGCGCTCGATGGCTCGATGCAGGCAGGAAAGTCGATCTCCGTGCGCCCGTTCCAGGCAGAGCCTCCGAAGCGCGACGCGCTCGGGGGTCCCCGACCGATGGGGGCAAGTCCGCCCGGACCGCGCGGCCCTGGCGGCCCGCAGCAATCTCCCGACCGCACGCTCTACGTGGGCAACTTGCCCTACGACACGACGCAAGAAGAGGTGCAGCTGCTCGTCAACGCGGCCGTGGCCGACGGCGTGGTCCGGGTGCACCTGCCCATGGACCCCGATGGCCGCAAGCGAGGCTTCGGCTTCGTGACGATGGCGAGCCCCGAGGCCGCGAAGACCGCGGCCGACGCGCTCCGGCAAGCCGACATCCGAGGCCGCCGCCTCATCGTCAACCTGGCCCATCCGAAGGGTGAACGCCCGGCCCCGCGCGAAGGCGGCGGAGGCTACGCGGGTGGCGGTGGGGGCGGCGGCGGCGGCGGCGCGCCGTTCCAACCCTCGTTCGGCGGCGGCGGCGGCCCGAGCAGCCCCACCCATCGAAAGCCCGCGGCCCACGAAGAGCGCCGAAAGCGCACCTTCGAAGACGGCGGCGGCGGCCCCAAGAACAAGGGCAAGCGCGGCGAGCGCGAAGTTCGCGGCGGCGCCAATAACCGCATCGACTACGGCGGCGGCGACGACGACGACAAGTAACGTCCCCGTCACGCTCGCGAGAGAGAGAGAGCGAGAGCGAGAGAGCGAGAGAGAGGGAGGAGCAGGAAGGCGGCCGCCTTCCTGTTGATTCCCCTCTTGCTCCGCCAGCGGGCCTGGAGCGGGCGCCACTTGACGGAATGGTTAAGCTGGGCAAATCTCCGCCCCCTCTCAACGGGCGAACGACAGGTTTTTCATGCGCGACCTCATCAAAATGACCTGCGGCAATTGCAGCCGCGCGAACTATACGACGACCAAGAACAAGCGGACCATGTCCGAAAAGTTCGAGATCAAGAAGTTCTGCCCGGTTTGTCGAAAACACTTCCCGCACAAAGAAGGCAAGATCTCGAAGGGCTGACGGCCGCCGGGCCGGGCCTTCCCCGAGGGCTCGGCTTTCCCGTTTCGATGCGGCTCGCATTGACCCCTCTGGCCACGGCCAGCGCGCCGGGCGAGTCGGGCGCGCGGGCGGGGCCCCTTCATGGGTCGCCGAACCGGGCTCGGCCACCTGGGTTGAGGTCGGGTAGCCATCTGTGGTAGAAACGACATCCCTTCGTTCTCAGGGACATCGCTTCGGCGTTCACGACTCCCGCGCGGCACTGGGGCCCGCGGCTTCTTCCTCCCCCAACTGCCCCCCGCGGCAAGGAGCTCGCGCGCCATGATCTTCGACTGGCTTCACGGCCTGTTCTCGAACGACCTCGCGATCGATCTCGGAACCGCAAACACCCTCATCTACGTCAAGGGCAAGGGAATCGTCTCGTGCGAGCCGTCCGTGGTCGCCGTCCAGAAGGACTCGCGCGGCGGCAACAAGGTGCTCGCGGTCGGCCGTGAAGCCAAAGAGATGCTCGGGCGCACGCCTGGGAACATTCGCGCAGTGCGGCCCCTCCGCGACGGGGTCATTGCCGACTTCGAGATTACCGAGGCGATGCTCCGCTACTTCATCGCCCGGGCGCACAGCCGCCGGACGCTGGTGAAGCCGCGCATAATCATCTGCGTGCCCTTCGGGATCACCGAGGTCGAGAAGCGCGCGGTCAAAGAGAGCGCCGAGAGCGCCGGGGCCCGCGAGGTCTATCTGATCGAAGAGCCCATGGCCGCCGCGATCGGCGCGGGCCTTCCGATCACCGAGCCGAGCGGCAACATGATCGTCGACATCGGCGGCGGAACGACCGAGGTCGCGGTCATCTCGCTCGCCGGCATCGTGTACTCGCAGAGCGTCCGCGTGGGCGGCGACAAGATGGACGACGCGATCGCCGCGTACCTCAAGCGAAAGTACAACCTGGCCATCGGCGAGCAGACTGCCGAGCGCATCAAGATCCAGATCGGCAACGCGTACCCGCTCGAGAAGCAGCTCACCACCGAGGTGAAGGGGCGCGACCTTGTGGCCGGCGTGCCCAAGACGGTCCTCGTCAACAGCGACGAGATCCGCGAGGCGCTGACCGAGCCCATTCACGCCATCGTCGAGGCGGTGCTCACCGCCCTCGAGAAGACCCCGCCCGAGCTGGCGGCGGACATCGTCGACAAGGGCATTGTCTTGACGGGCGGCGGCGCGCTCCTCAGGAACCTCGACGTGCTCCTCCGGGAAGAAACCGGCCTCCCGGTGATGGTCTGCGACGATCCGATCAGCGCGGTCGTGCTCGGCAGCGGCAAGGCGCTCGATCACATGGAGCTCCTCAAGGAAGTGACCATCGCGTGACGTTCGCTTGAGCGCGGCCGTTCGACGAGCGCGGCCGTTCGACGACCCGCCCTCGCGACGGCGGACGAGGTAGAGAGCGCAGTGTCCCCCACTCTCAAACGCGCGCGAGACGCCGCTATCGTCGTCGCTCTGCTCGCGGTCCCGTTCTTCGTGCTCAAGGCGAACATGAAGTCGCTCGAGAACCAGAGCGCGATGGACCGGGCGATCTTGCGGATCTCGGCGCCCGTCGAGGTGGCGGTCGCGATGGTGGCGCGCGGCGTCGGCGACGTCTGGGACGACTACGTCTACCTGGTCGACGTGAAGCACGACAACGAGCGACTGGCGTACGACAACGCGCGCCTCCGCGAGCAGGTGCGCTCGCTCGAGCAAGCGCAGGTGGAGAGCCGCCAGCTCCGGCGCCTCTTGCAGCTGAAAGACTCGACGCCCGGCGACGCGGTGAGCGCGCAGGTCATCGGCAAAGACTTCACCGAGTTCTTTCGCGTGACGCGCATGGTGCTCGACAAGGGCGCGCGGGACGTGCGCTCGCACATGCCGGTGATCGCGCCCGACGGCGTCGTCGGGGCCGTCCTGCACGTCTCGGGCGACACGGTCGACGTGCAGCTCGCGGTCGACGCGGCCTTCGGCGTCGACGTCGAAGACCAGCGTACGCGCGCTCGCGGCTTCGTTCGCGGAACCGGCGACCCTGCGCGTTACGGATGCAAAGTCGAGATGGTCGACTCGCGCGACGACGTCGAGATCGGCGATCTCCTCGTGACGAGCGGCAAGGGCCGCTGGTTCCCGCGCGGCATCCCGGTTGCGCGCGTGACCAGGGTCGTCAAGCGGGAGCTCGGGCGCGACCAGGACGTCGACGCCGCCCCGACGGTCGACTTCTCGCGCCTCGACGACGTCCTCGTCCTCGTGACGTCACCCGGAGACGAGGGATCGTCGTTATCCCCCAGCACCGCAGGGAACCAGGCTCCGGGCGGCCCCCGCAGCAGGCCGTGACATGCGCAACGTCGCGTTCCTCGCGCTGGGCCTCGGGCTGCTCATGCTCCAGGCGAACGTGTTCCGCGCGCTCGACGGGATCCCCGTCGCCGTGGCCGTCGCCGTGTGGATCGCCGCGCTCGGGCTCGACGCCGCAAGCATGATCCGTCAGATGCGGGGCGCTCCGGGTCGCCCCGGCGCCATCGCCGCCTTCCGGCCCGATCTCGTCCTGCCGGCGACGGTGCTCCTCGGCTACACGCTCCTCGTGGCGTTTGGGCATACGCGGGTCGGCCGACCCATCCCGGCGCTGGTCTTGCCGATCATCCTCTTCATGGGCGTGCACGAGTACTCGCTCGCCCGCGGCGCCGCGGTGGCCTTCGTCCTCGGCTACGCCACGGACGTCATCGGCATCGCCCCGGTGGGCCTCTACACGTTCACGTACGTGGCCACGTTCGTGCTCGCGCGCGCGGCGGGCGTGCGGCTCGCGGCCCAGACCACGTGGATGCAGGTGCTCCTCGTGGGCGCCTTCGCCGTCTTGCAGAGCACGATGGTGCTGGTGCTCCTCGCGATCTTCGGGCGCGACGCGTGGGTGCCCCGCTCGCTCTATCCGCTCACCTTGCCGCACGCGGTCGCGACCGCGGCCGTCGCGCCCATCGTCTTCCGCTTCGCGCAAGCGCTGCACGTGGCGACCGGCAACAGCCCGCGCGCCGAGGCCGGGGCGATGTCATGAGCAACCTGCTGCTCCCCCGCTCCGACGTGGGCGAGTTTCGCCGGCGCTACAAGTGGATGGCCCTGGGCGCGTTCCTCGCGTTCGTGGTCATCGTCGGCCGGCTGTTTCAGCTCCAGGCCCTCGACGGCGCCGAGTACGCGACCATCGCTCACGAGAACATCATCCGCAGGGTCGTGCTCCCTACCACCCGCGGCGTCATCCGCGACGCCTACGGCAAGGTGCTCGCGTCGAGCCGCCCTTCGTACGACGTCGAGATCGTCCCCGGGCGCGTCATGCCGAGCGCTCGGCCGGTGCGCTACCGAAACGGCCTGCCCGTCGCCCGCGATCCCGACTCGTGGCCGAAGCTCGCCGAGGTCCTCCGGCTCAACCCCGAGGAGAAGCGAACCTTCGAGGCCCGCGTGCGCGCCGCCTGCGTGAGCGACGAAGACAAATCGCCCTGCTGGCACACGCCCATCCTCGTACGCGAAGACGTCTCACGCGACATCGTGGCGGAGCTGAAACAACACCACGACGAGCTCGCCGGGGTCGACGTCGTGGGCGTCCCGGTGCGGTTCTATCCTTACAAGGACCTCGGGGCGCACATGCTCGGGTACGTCGCGGAGGTCGACTCCGAGACGCTCCTCAAGTACCGGCCCAAGGGCTACGAAGACCTCGCGCGCGAGGAGCAGCAGCGCGCCAATCCGCTCGGCTACGAGGCGGGCGACACCGTCGGCGCCACGGGCATCGAGCGCGCGTGGGAGTCGTATCTCCGGGGCCAGCGCGGCTGGGAGAAGCGCGTGGTCGACGCGCGAGGCCGCTACCGCTCGGGCCCCGAGACGGAGCAGCTGGTCGACGCGCCGCCGCGCATGGATCCGATCCCCGGGCGCGATCTACGCCTCTCGATCGACGTCGAGCTCGAGCAAGCCATCGAGCGCGCGATGCGCCCCCACGCGGCCGGCGCGGCCGTGGTCGTCGATGTGCGTACGGGGCGCCTGCTCGCCCTCTATTCGAAGCCCGACTTCGACCCCAACGATCTTTCGGGCGGGGCGGGCCGCGCGCGTGTTCGCGAGGCGTACAACCGGATGTACGCCGATCCGCTGCGTCCGATGCTCGACAAGACGATGAGCGGCGCCTTCCAGCCCGGCTCGACGATGAAGCCCTTCAGCGCGCTCGCCGGGCTCGAAGACCACGTCATCGATCCGGACCACACCGAGAAGTGCGAGGGGTACGTCGTCTTCGGGCGGCGCGTCTTCCGCTGCAGCCACGTGCACGGCAAGGTCCGCCTGCACGATGCCATCGCGCGATCGTGTAACGTGTATTTCTTCCACCTCGCCGAGACCGTGGGCATGGACCGGATCGCGCGCGTGGCGCAGGCCTTCGGCCTCGGCGACAAGACCGGCCTGGGCATCAACCCCGAGGCGCCGGGGCGCATCCCCACGCGCTCGTGGTACGCGCTCCGGTACCGCGGACAGTTCCGCGTCGGCTTCACGCTCAACATGGCCATCGGCGAGGGCGACGTGACCGTCACGCCGCTGCAGCTCGCGACCGCGTACGCGGCGATCGCGAACGGGGGAACGCTATACCAGCCCCAGGTCGTCCGCGCCGTCGAGACGAGCGACGGCGCGGTCGTGCAAGAGTTTCCGCCCCGCATCCGGCGGCAGGTACCGATCGCGCCCGACAACCTCCGGCGCGTCACCGATGCCCTCTACGACGTGGTCAACGACCCGAGCGGCACCGCCTACCCCGCCCGCGACCCCACGCTCGACGTCGCGGGCAAGACCGGCACGGCGCAGACCGGCTACGTCGTGAAGAAGGAAGACGACGCCAAGATGGCGTGGTTCCTCTCGCAGAACCACGCCTGGTTTTCGAGCTTCGCGCCCGCGCACAACCCCGAGATTGCCGTCACGGTCCTGGTGCAGCACGGCGGCTCCGGTCCCGAGGTCGCCGTGCCGGTCGCGATGCAGATCGTGCACGAGTACGAGCGCCTCCAGGCGGTCCGCGCCGGTCGCGCTCCTTCGGCCAAGTCGCCGCCGGGAAGGCCGGGACCGCGGCCATGACCCTTCGTCTCGACGACGGCGGCGGCCTGCTGGGGCGGGCGCGCGAGCACTTCGACTGGCTGCTCTTCATCACGGTCGCCACCCTCGCCGTCATCGGCGTCATCAACCTGTACTCGGCCACGAGCGTCGCCCGCGGCGCCCACGCCGAGGACTACATCCAGCAGATCTACTGGCTCGTGGGCGGCGGCATCCTCGCCACCGTCGCCGCCGTGATCGACTACCGCCATTACGAGCGCCTCGGCTACGCGGTCTACGCGGTCGGCGTCGTGCTCTTGCTCCTCGTCTTCATCCTCGGGCGCGAGATCCGCGGGAGCTCGCGCTGGATCTACATCGGCTCGTACAGCTTTCAGCCGAGCGAGTTCATGAAGCTCTTCCTCGTGATCGCGCTGGCCAAGTACCTGCACGACGATCCGAAGAGCGAGGGGCGCACGCTGAAGGACCTCGCCGTGCCCGCGGTCATCGCGGCGGTGCCGACGGCGCTCGTCATGCTCCAGCCCGACCTCGGGACGGGCCTGATCCTCGTGCTCGTGTTCCTGTCGATCTGCGCGCTCACGCGCGTGCAGACGCGGAGCCTGATCTGGCTCGGCGTCGTCGGACTGATCCTGGCGCCCGTGTTCTGGAGCTATGGCCTGCGCGGCTACCAGAACGAGCGCATCAACGCGTGGCTCAACCCGAACGTGAACGTGCTCGGGTTCAACTGGGACCCGCACCAGGCGCGCATCGCCGTCGGAAATGGCGGCTGGTTCGGGCAGGGCTTCATGCGCGGCTCCCAGAACCAGTTCATGTTCTTGCACGAACAGCACAGCGACTTCCCCTTCCCCGTCTTCGCCGAAGAGTGGGGCTTCGCGGGCAGCCTCCTGCTCGTCGGCCTCTACGGCCTGCTCGTTCTCTGGTGCCTCCGGGTCGCCTCGATGGCGAAGGATCGGTTCGGTGCCGTGCTCGCGGTCGGCGTCGGGAGCATCATCTTCTGGCACGCCGTGTTCAACCTGGGCATGGCCACGGGCCTCTTGCCCATCGTCGGCGTGACGCTGCCTCTCTTCTCGTACGGCGGGTCGAGCGTCATGACTGTCTTGCTGGGGGTCGGCCTCGTGATGAACGTCTCGATGCGCCGCTTCTACGCCTCGCCGAGCCGCACGACGCAGCGGCTCGGATTGTGAGGCGCCGGCGTGCCACTGCGCCCGCGAGGCGCCAATGCGAGGCGGCAATCGGTCGGCCTCGATCGCCGGCTCGGCGGCGGGATGCGACCGCTCGTCGGATAGGAGCGGAGCGTTCTTGTGGTGCCAGGGACGTTCTCGTACTCCGGCAAGATGGAGAAGAATTTTTTCATCGGCCCCCGCTGCACCGCCCTGCTCGCCGCTGCCTTCCTCCTTCTGCCCGCGTGTAGCAAGAAGGACGACGCCGTCCCCGCAGAGACGACCGCCGCCCCCGCAGAAGGAACCGCGGCGACGGGGGCCAGTGGAGAGAAGCGAGAGCACGAGCACGAGCGCGGAGACGGCGGCCGAGAGCACGAGCACGAGAAGCCCTAGACGCCGCATAGCGTCGGACGAGACCGATGCTCGTCCTCGATCAATCCCGAAGCGCCGGGGGGACCCGGTGCACGCGCTCGGCTAGAGCCGGCGCCGGCTCTAGGGAGTCGGCGTTCCCATCTTGCCGCCGCCCTGAAGGACCATCATGTGGAACTTCGAGAACTCGGTCTGGCCCAGCGTGTACATGACCTCGGTGAGGAGGCGGTAGGGGGTGAACGAGTCTGCGATGATTATGGCTTCGCTGTGGGTCGGGTCCTTGCCCGTGGCCATGCGGATTCGCTTGTCCGAGTCGCGCCACGACTGGAGCGAGCTGCCGAGGGGCACGATGAAGTAGTCGTTGCGGGAGCCGCGCTTGTACTTGGCCTCGACGCCGTACTGCGCCGCGTCGGGAGGCACCGGGCAGACGACCGTCTCGCCGACGATGAGCTGCGACTTCGAGACGATGACCGCGAGGCCCTCGGGCTCGCTGTCCGGCTCCGTGGTCAGGATACTCTTCGGCAGCTGCAGGTCTTGCGACTGCGGCAGCGACGCCGGCGAGTTGCTCAGGCTCTTGAGCAAGAACACCAGGATGATGGTCATCATGTCCATCATCGCGGTGATGTTGAGGAACGTGATCTCCGGCTCGACCTTGTTCTTCGCGATCGCCTTCCGGAGCTCGCGCTTGTAAGTCACCATGCTCGCAGGCTTCTGCGGCGGGCGCGCCGGCCCGACCGGACCTGTCGGCGGCTGATCGACCGGCGGCTGGTTCACTTGGGAACTCCGAAGTTGATGTCGGGGAAGAGCTCCTGCCCGTCGTCGCCCTTTCGGATCGCGTCGATGGTGCCGATGATGACCTGGTAGGGGATGTCCTTGTTGGCGGTCAGCGTCGCCGCGGTCTCGTCGGCCGCTTCGGGCACCTGGTTCTTCAGGCGCTTGGCGCACGCGGTGAGGGCGGGGAAGTCGTAGTTGGTGCTGCCAGAGACGAGGCCGACAGCGGTTCCCGACCCGGGCCCCGTGCAGCCTTCGCCGATGCGCTGGCCGAACGCCGACACGATGAACCCCTTGTCGACGACGATGATGTTGAGCGACAGGGTCGGCTTCGTGGGAGCCCGGGCGCTCGAACCACCGGCGCGCGGCGGCTCGGAGTCGATCATCGTGGTGAACGTGACCGAAATCGTCGCGAGGACGAACATCAACACGTTGGTGATGATGTCGAGGAACGGGATGATGTTGAGCTCGCCGCCCTCTTCATCGGGCGCGAGCTCCTTCGGCATCGACAGGCGGCGGATCCTGCTTCGCTGCGCTGCGCTGAGCTTCTCGACGGGCTCCGGCATCTGCGGCTCCGTCCCCGATCAGTAGCCGCCGGGACGGGTTTGGATCGTGAGCAGGTTGAAAACACGCTCCTGCGTCGCGTCCAGGTCGTGCTGAATGTTCTTCGCGCGCTGGTGCAAGAAGAGGTGCGCGATCATGCAGGTCACGGCGATGCCGAGACCGAAGGCCGTGTTGTACATGGCCTCCGAGATGCCGAGCGACAGCTGCGCCTGGCGCTGCGCCGCCGAGAGTCGCGGATCCGACACGGCGCTGAAGGTCGTGATCAAACCGACGACCGTTCCGATGAGACCGATGAGGGTCGCGATGTTGGCGAGCGACCAGAGCGACCCGACGCGCTTCTCGACGGCCGGCCGGAGCTCGCCCATCTTCTCGCTCATGGCGGCGTCGATCTCGTCGGGTCCCTTGTTCGCGTGGGTCAGCCCGGCTTTCACGAGCTGGAGTGTCGGATAGTCGCCCGCGTCGCAAAGCTTGATCGCGCGGTCGATGTTGCCGGCCGTGACGAGCTTCTTGATCTGCGCGAAGAACTCTTTCGAGTTGACACTGTATTTCGAGAGCTGGAACGCGACGCGCTCGACGATCATCGCGACGACGACCGCGCTCACCACGAGGTTGGCGACCAGGAATGTCGGGCGCTCTTTGAAGGCGCCCATCAGGCCCGAGCTCCCGCTCGCCGCCTGCGCCGCCTGCTCCGCAACTAGGACCACCAACATTCCCCGACGCTCCTTTCTGAATTCTTTGGATCCGCTGACCGCTCGCTGCCGCCGCTCAGGTTGCGGGACGCTCGCTCAGACTCGCTCGACCTGCTCAACTCGATCGACCGCGCGCCAGTATAGCGGGACGCGCTTTGAAAAAGGGAAATCGGTCGCGTACTTCGTTCGTTGGCACGCACACTGTCGCCTTGGCGCTCGCCTTGGCGCTCGCCTTGGCGCTCGCCTTGGCGCTCGCCTTGGCGCTCGCCTTGGCGCTCGCCTTGGCGCTCGCCTTCACATTCGCTCTCGGGCGGCTCTTCGAGCCCTGTTGCGCCGCGCCCACCGTTCCGTCCGGGTCACGTTGCCGTTGCCCGCGCTCGGCTCCACTTCGGGTCAACCTGGCCTCGGCGTCGGTGAAGGTCGCGTGCACTTTGAAGAGGGGAGCGTGAAGCCTCCCGAGAGCGACGAGCTCTCGAAACAGGCCACGCCGCAGCAGGCTACTGCACCACAAACCGCCACCCGTGTCGATTGTCTCTTTCCACCAAAACGACTGCGGCGAGCGAGCCCGAGCAGGCTCGTGGTCGCAATCGCGATCACGAGCCCGAGCATGATCACGATCACGAGCACGAGCCACGATCCACAATCGCCCCCCGCTCGCCGCGGCAACGCGCTCGCCACCCTTCTTACGGTCTACCTTGGCCATCGACTCGATCCGCCCTCCGGCCGCCTCTCACTAAGCGCACCGGGCACCACTCACCGGTAGCGGCCGCCGCCGAAATGGATCACCCCGAAACGCGGGCGCGGGACCGGAACCGGAACCGAATGCGTGCCCCGCGGGTCACGCACTATCCGGCGGCGTCGCGGCGCTGCGTCGATGCGTCGAGGAAAGCGCCCCCGACCTCGAACACGCCGAGGCTCTCGCGCCTCCCCTGCTTCAGATGCTTCAGAACTGTTCGGAACCCAGCAAGCGTACCCTGGCGCGCTGGTATGACGTCGGCGACCTTGGCAACGTTCGCTTGGTGAAGAGAGCGGCCGCGAATGCCGGTCCTAAGGATTACACCATCACAAGAACATTCGTTAACACATTGAATTTTGTGTTCTTTCGTGACCTCTCGAGAACGTCTCCGACGGGGTCCGACCCCCAAACTCGCTTGACGGGCTTTGGTCTCACCTGTCACGCTCGTGATGTTCGTAGCCCTTGACGTGAGTCGCTTGCTTCGAACGGATTCGTTCAGATAACGTGTCGCCGCGGCTCGCTCGACAGGCGCGACGCAAACGCGTTGCCGGACGGCATCGCTCGAGGTCTTCAGCTCGCTGCTCGCAAGCTCACAAAACCGCCGGCGCCTCTCGCAAATCAACGCTCCCCGAACAACGGAGGGCGGCGTGGGTCGGTCGACGAAAAAACCTGACGGAGGACGGTTCGATGGCTGCTGCGTGGAAGCATTTCAAAGAAGGCGGATGGGGGATGTACATCATCCTCTTCTGGTCGATCATGGAGATCGGCGTGATCGTCGAGCGTGCCCTCTACTTGTATGGCTCCTCGATTAACAAGGACGTGTTCCTCGCGACGATGCAGAAGTGCATTCTCGCGGGCGACATCGCCAAGGCTGTGAAGATGTGTTCGGCCGCGAACGCGCCGCTCGCGCGGATCGTTCAGGCAGGTCTCGTCAAGGTGAACCGTCCGGACGAAGAAGTTCAGGCGGCCATGGATGAGGCAGCGCTTCGGGAGATCCCGAAGATCGCGAAGCGAACGGGTTACCTCGCTTTGCTCGCGAACCTAGCGATGCTCAGCGGTCTCCTCGGTACCGTGGCCGGTCTGATTACGAGCTTCGGCGCGGTCTCCGGCGAGAGCGTCGACCCGAGCCAGAAGGCGAGAATCCTCGCCGAGGGCATCTCCGAGGCCATGAACTGCACGGCCTTCGGGTTGATCGTCGCCATCATCGCGCTCGTCGCCTTCGCCGTTCTCAACGGCAAGACGCAGGGGCTCGAAGACGACATCAACGAGGCGAGCGTCCAGGTCCTCAACCTGGTCGTCACCAACCGGCAGAAGGTCAATATGGCCGGCATCGGCGGCTGAGGGAACTTCGAGCAGGGCCAGGACCTCCAATCAGAAACGTCGCGGGGCTCGCAACGAGTGCGAGCTCCGCGGCGGTGAAGACTCGACGTTGAGAACACACGGAGCAGCACATGGGTGGCGTTGACGTTGGCGGCGGCGGTGGCGGCAAGCGAAAGTCGCTCGACTCGGAGATCAACATGATCCCGATGATCGATCTCTTGATGGTTACCATCTCGTTCCTGCTGATCACGGCGGTCTGGACGCACATGGCGCGCATCAACGCCGACGCGCAGGTGCCAGGTCCCCCGCGCCCTGACGTCGAACAAGAGAAGACCGAGCCCGAGAAGCAGCTCCACATCGAGATGCGCGAGGAAGAGAAGTTCGTGCTCGTCTGGAAGCAAGGGAGCACCACGGTCGACTCGATCGACGTGCCCCGCAAAGACGTGGTGACCCAAGAGGGCGCCGTCGAAGTCGTGCGATTCCCCGACCTGGCGGACAAGGTGGCGAGCGAGTGGAAGGCCAAGGGCCAGCATTCGAATCCGACCGACCGCAAGCTCGATCAGGCGATCCTGCACACCGACAACAAGACCGAGTTCAAGTACATCATCGGCGTCATCGACGCGGTGTATGGCACTCACCGCGACATACAGCTCGGCCCCAAGACCGAAAAGCTGCCCGCGTTCAACATCACCTTCGCCGTGAACTGAGAGCAGACGACCATGGCCATTACAGCGCCCACCCGTCGCCTCATGCATCACGTGGGGCTCGAGTTCGTAGAGAAGAAGATCCAGGGCCACGGCAAGCGCCCGCTTGCGGCGGGTCTGTCGCTGACGAGCATGATCGACTTCCTCGTCGTGACCGTCGTTTTTCTCCTGATGACGTTCAGCGCCAGCGGCGAGACCCCCGTTGCCAAGGGCCTCAACATGCCCAAGGCCGAGAACACGCTCGACATGATCGACGCGCCCATCGTCGTGGTCGTGGGCAGCCAGATCCTGGTCGACGGCGGGCCGGCGGGGAACACCCGGCCGATCGAAGAGTCGGACCGGATGCAGCGCATCGACGAGCTCTTCAATCTCCTGAAGGCCAAGCGCGAGCTCTGGAAGCAGACCCACCCGACCAAGGACTTTCCGGGCGTGGTGCTCTTGCAGATCGACCAGGAAGTCAAAGCCGTCATCGTGAAGAGCGTGTTCCAGACGGCGGCGTTCGCGGGCTTCCCGAACGTGAGCTTCATGGTGAACAACCTTCCGAAGAGCGCGGCGCACTGAGGTTTCGTTTGGGGCCGTCTGGCGCCTCCGGGGCGCCGGGGCTGACTCTCGAACCCGTCCGCGTTCTCTGCGCCTCTGCGGCTAATCTCTCTTCGCCTCGAAGGGCGCGCCGGGCTTCATGGCTGATCTGAGACGCAAAGGCCCTCGCGGCCTCGGGAGCATCGCCCAGGCTCGAGACGCTCGGGCGCGAGGCGAGACGCGGTGGACCGCGCAGGCGGGGCTCGTCGCCGGCGGAGCGGTCATCGCGGGGCTCATCGCGCACAAGTTCGTCAGCGAGCACGAGCTCAACACCGGCCGGCAAGCGCTGCTCTCGAAGCAACGCGCCGTCGTGGCAACGTTGGGAACCGAGTGGCTTCCCCTGCGTGACAACCTGGAGCACGACGTGCTCGACGCGGCCGGGGCCGACGGCAAGGGCGACTACCCAGGCGACGACATCGCGCCGGCGGCTCGCACGTCCGACTTTCGGTCGCAGCCGGGGATCTACCTCCGCATGCGCCTGGCCGACGCAACGACCCCGAAGAGCATTCGCGCGATCGCGGCCGACGCGAAGCGCGACGGCTTCGCGGCCTGCCTGCTGCGGGAGACCAACGAGCGCGGGCTGCGGGGCGAGATCGACGGCGGCGCCTTCGCCGAGCAGCCGTGGAACCTCGGCCAGGCTTACGCGGCGACGCGAATCCTGACCGACGAGTGGGTCACCGACGTGAAGGACGCCGATGACGACCTTCGCCTACGGGTGTTCGTACAGCAGTACGACAAGGCGATCCGCGACGAGATCCCGATCGCCATCGACGTCGTGAAGCGAGCGCAGTTCTTCTTGCTTGTGCTCGACGAAGACGTGCCGGAAGCGGCGGAGTTCGTCGATGGCGGCCCGATGACCGAGGCGGCGTTGCAGCTCGTGCCGCACCCCGCGCGCGTCTTCGTCTTCGAGCTCAAAGACAACAAGCCCCTCGTTCGTTTGCGCCGCTCCGGCGGCGGTCGGTTCATCCAGGCCGGCGAGCGAGCCATCAGCGACGACGAAACCAAAGACGCCCTGCAGCGCCAGGCCAACAACTGCGCCCTGGCCAACCTCGTCGACGCATCCCTTCGCGCTCACTAGCTGCGGTCACGCAAGGCGAGAGGGAGAGGAACCGCAAAGACGCCAAGTATTGGGTGGGTACCCAGCTAACCGAGCGCAGGCATCGACGTCGCCCGGCACAAATCCCAATACTTGGCGGCTTCGCGCCTTTGCGGTTTCTCTCTCGCCTACCGGGGGGGTCGGTCGCCGATGTCGACGAGGTGAGTCGAGACGACCTGGTGCCATGCGAGGGTGACGGCGAGGTACGCTTCGCGGTCGCTCGGGTGCACCGGGCCCGAGGCGAGGGCGTCGTCGCTCCACCGAACGCCGCCGTGGACGGCGAGCCAGAGACCGGTGGCGTCGGGAAGGATCGGGAGCTCGAGGCCGACGCCCGTCTCGATGCCCGGATGGGCAGCGAAGCCGTCGCCGTGCGGGGAGGCCGGCCAGGTCATGCCGAACTCGAGGCCGAACGAGTCGAGCAAGAGGTCCCAGCGGGCGCGATGCGTCTCGTGGCCGCCGAGCCAGCGGTAAAGAAACAACGGTCGCAGCTCGAGTCCGAACGCGATCATACGGCGAGGGTCGGCCGATGAGCCCGCGAGCACGCCGTCTTCGTAGGTCGCGAAGAGCCCGGCCGTCTCGAGATAGCGCGCGCGCAGATCGGCTGCGGCGCGCGGGCCTCCCGAGGCGAACGAGGCCCCGGCCCCGACGACGACCGCGACATCGCCCTCGACCCGGCCGTAGCTCGGTTCGACGCCCTCCGCGCGCGCAACCGTCCCGATCAGCACCGCGGCGAGCGCGAGGACGCCGGAAGGCGCTCCTCGAAATCCCGTCGTTCTAGAGACCGAGCGCATGCGTGACCGGCTCGCGCAGCTCCGGCGCGAGAACGAGGCGAACTCGCGAGAGCACTTGCCCGGCGAGCCTTCCGAGCAGGAACGACACTTCATGAAGGGGCCGGGCCGGGCCCCTCGCGTACACGACCATGAGCGGAGATTCGACGGTCGCGAGGGGCTCGTCGGCCGCGACGTCGAGACCCACGTAAGCTTCCGGGTCGTAACCCCGCGCCGCAGCCACGTCGCGCGCGACGGCCAGCGCGCGCGCCGCTCCGGTGCCCACGGCCTGATCGCCGAAGAGCTCGAGCGTCTTGAAGAGCGACCGCGCTCGGATGCGCTTCGCGAGGTCTGCGAGCGGCTTGTCGGGCGCGGCCTCCCAGGTGTGCATGGCGCCCCAGAGAACGCCGTCGTCGAGTTCGAGGTAGTCGTGGAGCGAGATGGGCTCGCCGCGCGCGACCGACGCGACAGCCGCCGGCACAGCGCCGAGCGTGCCCCCCTCGCGCAGCACCCGGACGGCGCGCGCAAGAATAGTGCGGATCATCCACTCGGCGGCCCTCGCCGCCTTGTGCAGGTACACCTCCTGGAACATGAAGAGGCGCGCGGTGATGAACGCCTCGATGGCACGGAGGCCCTTGGAGCCGTCGATGGCGAGCGCCGGGGCCCCGCTCTCGCCGGCAGGCGCCGGCGAGAAGCGCAGACTGCGAAGCAGCCAGTCGAGGTCGTAGAGGCCGTAGCGAACGCCGGTCGCGTGGGCGTCGCGCAAGAGGTAATCGCACCGGTCGACGTCGAGCTCGCCGCTCACCGCCCGCGCGAGGTACGGGAGCTCGTGCCTGCCGTGCACGAGATCGACCACCCGGCCGGGAAGCGCGCGATCGATCGAAGCGAGCACCGCGTTCACGCCCGTGGCCGGGTCGAGGACAATGCGCTCGGTCCACGTCTCGTGCGGTGGCGCCCCGGGCATGGCGTCCTCGAAGAGGTGCGAGAGCGGACCATGACCGAGGTCGTGCACGAGCGCCGCCGCGAGCGACTCGCGCGCTCGCTCGGGCGTGACCCGCTGGGCGGCCGGCAGGACCCCGTGAATCGCGCGGAGACGCGCGAGCAGGAGCTTCATCACGAACGCCGCACCGAGTGCGTGCGCGAACCGGGTCTGCTCCGCGCCGGGGAACACCAGCGACGTCACGCCGAGCTGGCGCACGCGCCGCAAACGCTGCACCTCGGGGGTGTCGAGCAGGCGCTCGACGATGCTCTCCTCGTCGCCCTCGAAGGCGACCAGGCCGTGCACCGGGTCCCGCAGGATCAAGACGGCACCACGAGCGTCTCGATGCCGCCGTCGTCGTACCAGATGCGGACGGCGAGCGGGCCGGCCCCGCGGCCGACAGTGGCCTCGCGGGCGACCCCGCGAACGCGGACGCCGGGGGTGCGCTCGGAGTGCCATGCGCTGCAGAAGGGGCGACCCGGATCGTGCGCGACATCGATGGCCCACGCGAGAGGCTCTCGCGGCGCGTCGAGGGCCACCCTGACGGGGTCCCCCTCGGCGGCTACGCTCACTTGCGCGCCCGCCGCCGCGTCGGCGCGCTCTCGGGGTCGCGCCGGACCACACCGTTCTACGACGAACGGGGCTCCAGCGCGCAACAGGCGAGCACGCGCCGTTCCAATGGCGAGCGGCGAAGCGTCGCCGACCACGAATCGGCGCCCTAGGGAGTGCGCGCTTTCGCCCGTCGTGCCGCTCCCTCCGAAGAGATCCACGACCAGCCCGCCCGCCGGGGAGCCGGACGCGATGACCCGATCGAGGAGCGCCCGAGGCTTCTGCGTGGGGTATCCGGTTCGCTCGCCGGAGCGCGAATGGCGAAGCGGAGGCACGTCGGTCCACAAGGCGTCGACCCTTCGCTCGCGGCCATGCGTGCCGTCGGCGTTCTCGACGAGGAAGTATTTCACGTAGACGCGGCCGCTCGCCGTCCGGTGGACCCGACCTTCGGCGTCGAGCCGGGCGATCGACTCGTCGGTGTAGTCGCCGCGTGGGGCGGTGGTGAAGGGGCGGCCCTTGTCGTCCCAGCGAACCGCCCCGCGATCGATGGGCTCGAGGCGTGTCGGAGGAACGAGCTTCGCCCGCGGCTTTCCGTAGACGACGAGCGTGTCGAGGGTGCGACCGAACTGGTGACTCGCGGCTTGCCGCCCGAGGTTCGGCGCCCGGCGCCAGACAATCTCGTTGACGAACGCCTCGCGCCCCATCAGCTCGTCGAGGAGGACCCGCACGAGATACGAGGCGCGCCAGTCAACGTGCACCCAGAGCGATCCGGCGGGGGCGAGGAGCCCCACCAGGGCCTCGAGCCGGGGAGCCAGCATATCAAGATAGCTGCCGATGCCGTCGCGCTCCCAGCGGTCATCGTAGGCGGTCGTGCGAACGACCCGACCGTCGGCCGGGCCGTCGAGGCGGGCCTCGTGCACGTAGGCCATTTGCGAGGCAAAGGGCGGATCGACGTAAACGAGATCGACCTTCGCCTGCAACCCCTCGGCGGCGAGGGCCCGCGCCACGTCGAGCGCGTCGCCCTCGACGAGGCGGCCGCTCCGAGCGTCTACCCCGGCGGCCGCGGCCGTGGCAGAGCCGAACGTTTCGGCCACCGAGATGCGCGGGGTGCGCAGGTCTCCGGGCTTGTCGAACCGGTCGCGAGCCGGCTCCCAGTCGCGGCCGGGCCAGTCGAGGCGAAGGCGCGCCGGCACCGCGCGCGAAATCGAGGGCATGGGCGAAAAGACTGGCGGGGGCGAAGAAGGCGAGGGCGCCGGCGGGGGCGAAAGCGAGCGCGCCGTCGTGGGCGTCGGCGAACCGATGCTCGATTGTGGCGGGTGCACGGCCGGCAAGGGCGTCGGTGGCGGCCTGAACGGGGGAAACATCTCGCGGGGGGAGTTCAACTTACCGCACCCTCCTTTTGGATCTCCGCATTTCTAGAGCTAGTCTCCAGTGTCATACCTCCCCGTGCCGACCTCACGTATTCCGGAAGCGGCCAATAGGCTCACCGATATCCTTCGCGCCTTGCCGCAGGGTGAGCTCGATGGGCTCATCGATCGGCTGGCGATCCGGATCGATCCCGCCAAGCGGATCGACGTCCCCTCGCAGGTGGCGCGTGCCCTCGTCTCGCTACCCGAGCTACGCGACGCCTCGCGGCTCAATCCGGCCTGCGGGGAGCTCATGCACCGCGTCGCGGAAGCCCGCGGGTCGCTCCTGGTCGCCTCGGTGCCCCCGGGCCTCGAGCCGCTCCTGGCGCGGGGACTCATGTTCGCTCGATCGAGCGGAACCAGCGTCGAGCTCATCTTGCCGGCCGCGTACCTGGTGCAGCTCAAGGCCTGGGAGGGCGAAGACCCGCGCGGCATGCGCGCGCTCCTCTCGCAAGCGCAATTCGAGACCATGAGCGCGATCGCGTCCCATTACCTCGGTCGCCCTGCTACCCCGCCTCTCGCGCTGTCCCTCGAGTCGGCGTGGGACGTGCTCGGCCATCCGCAGAAATTGGCCGAGGAGATCGCGAAGCTCTCGCCCACCGAGCGGCGCGTGCTCGAAGGGGTCGAGGCCGAGGGGGGCGAGGTCGACACCGAAGAGCTGCTCGAGCTCGAACGCGAGCCGCTTCGCATGCGCACTGCAACGGGAGCCGCCCCGTCGCGGCGCGGCGTCGGGTTCTCGCTCGAACGACGCGCGCTGCTCATTCCCGTTCACCCGAACCGTCACGTCGTGCCCACCGAGGTGAGCGCGATCATCGGCGCGGCGCACCACAGCGAAAGGGCTGCGCAGCGCGCCGAGGTGAAGAGCTTCGTCGCTTCGGGCGATCACGCGCCCCGGCGTGCCCGCTTCTCGCTCGACCCGTCGTCGCTCGCCATGAGCGTCGCCGTCGCCGCGCGCGAGTCCTCGACGCGCAACCCCGAGGGGCGCACCCAGTCGGGAGCCTTCGCCGACGTGCGGCCCGGTGTCGGGACGCCCAAGTCGCTGGTGCAGAAGCTGGCGGCGCGCTTCGGGCGCGAGCCTTCGCACGTGGCGCTCGTCGTCGCGCTATCTCGAGCGACCGGCCTGTGGGAGCCGATGGCAATGAACCTCGCGGCGCCGCCGGGCAGCGCCACGCTGCAAGAGCTGACGCGCCTCCTCTTCGTGACTTGGCGCCGCGGCGGCGCGTGGGACGAAGCGCGCACCGAACCAGAGGTGCTCAGGCTCGCGCCGGAGTCGCGCGACTCGAGCCCCGCCGGCGTTGTCCGCGAGATGGTCCTCGAGGCGTTGAAAGAACTGGGCGAGGGCCGCTGGGTGCCGTGGTCGTCGCTGGCCGGCTGGCTGCGCAGCGATCATATGGTGCCGGGCCTGTCGCGTCTCCTACGCCGGTGGGCCGAGCGCGTGGGGGCCGAGCCGGTCGACCCCATCGAGGTCGCGCGACGCATCGTGCATGACAGCTTGCCCGCGCTCGGCATCGTCGACCTCGGCGAAGACGAAGACCTGCCCCACGATCCCGCGGTCGACGGCGAAGGGCCCCCGGTCGCTCTGCGCCTCACGGCGCGGGGGCGCGCGCTCCTCGCCGACAAGCCGCCCCCGGGGGATGGCGAGCCCTCGAAGTTCCTCGACACGCACGTGCTCCGCGTGGGCATGCAGGCGCGCGTGGGCGCGATCCTGGCGATCGCGTCGTTCGTCGAGATCGGTCGGGCGGCCGAGACCCTCGATCTCATCATCGCTCCGCAGACCCTGGCGCGCGCGCTTTCGGCCGGCCTCGAGGCCGACGTGCTTCGTGCGCGCATCGAAGCGATCGCTCCCCTGCCCGAGGCTCTCGCGCGAACGCTCGCACAGGCGAGCGTCGTCGTCGGGAGGACGGCGTGGGTGCCGGCATCGGGGCTCCTCTGGGTCGAAGACGCGAACATTCGCGAGATGCTTCGCACGCGGCGCGCGACCCAGGAGCTCTTCGTCGATCCCTCTCCTCCCGGCGGCTTGCTGGTGACCGCCGGCGTCGACCTCGACCGCCTCGCGCGTCGGTGTCGGACGATCGGGGTCGAGATCTTGGTCGACGGGCAGGTCGTGCGCGCGCGCACGCTCCCGCCGCCCTCGTCGAAGTCGGTCCCACCCCCGCGCCTGACGCCCGGACGCGGCACGCAGAAGGCCGACAAGTCCTGAGTCGATGGGGAACGGGAGCGCTCTTTGAGCGGGTTCCTGTGGCTGAGAGCGCTTCGCGGGCTTGACGCCCGGCCCGGTTCACGCGCAGCCTGAGGATTGGGGCTGAGTGTAGAGGGGGGAAACTCGATGTCCAACGTCTTCGCCGAATGGCTCGAAGCGCCGAAGCGTCGCCACGTTGCTCAGTTCTATGAGGGCGAAGAATTCCTCATCGATGCGGTCGTGCGCTTCGCCGACGACGGGCTCCGCGCCGGCGACGGCGTCGTCCTCGTGGCGACGCGCCCGCATCTCGACGCGGTCGCGTCGCGATTCCGCGGGTCCGCGCTTCGCGAGGCCGTCAGCTCGGGTCGCGCGATGCTGCTCGACGCGAACGAGACGCTCTCGGAGATCACCGTCGATGGCGTCCCCGACTTGACGCGATTCGAACGCACCGTCGAGCGCGCCGTCGAGCGCTGCGTCCGGGCCGGCGAATCACGGCGCACGACCGCGGACCAGCGGGGGCGCGTGCGCGCCTTCGGCGAGATGGTCGACGTCTTGTGCCGCGACGGGCGCCATCACGCCGCGGTGCGGATCGAGAAGCTCTGGAATCGAGTCGCTCAGATCCACGACCTCTCCGTGTTCTGCGGCTACGCCATGTCGGGCTTCGCGTGCGAAGAAGATGGCGCGCGCTTCGACGAGGTCTGCGAGCAGCACGACCTGGTCATTCCGGCCGAGAGCTCCGCTCCCACCGACGATCCGGTCGAGTTGAGGCGCGAGATCGCCCGGCTCCAGCAGCGCGCGCAGTTTCTGAAGGGCGAGGCCAAGAAGTACGAGGTCCTCGAGCGTTCTTACCAGAGGGCGCTGCGCGAGCAGCAGCGCGCCGAGCACACGAGTCGCGTGCGCGACATGCTCCTCGCGGCTGTTTCGCAGGAGCTCCGGCGTCCGCTGAAGGCGATCGTGAGCTGGAGCTCGCTCCTGCGGTCGGCGCAGCCGATCGACGTGCTCGAAGCGGCCGAAGCGATCGAGCTCAGCGCGCACGACCAGTATCAGCTGCTCGACGACCTGACCGACGCCTCCCGCGTCGTCGGCGGGACGCTCCGCCTGCGCCTCGGGCCTGTCGATCTCGCGTTCGTGTTGCGAGCCGCGGTCGAGGCCGTCTCGAACGCTGCGATGACGAAAGACATCACGATCGGGCTCTCGATCGAGAGCGATCCCTGCCTCGGTCATGCCGACGCGCGCCGCATCCAGCAGGTCTTCTCGAACCTGCTATCGAACGCCATCCAGTTCACGAACGAGAGCGGCCGAGTGTCCGTCGCGCTCGCCCGGCGCGACAACGAGATCGAGTTCACGGTGCGAGACAACGGGCGCGGCATGACGGCCGCGGCGCTCCCTCACGTCTTCGATCGCCTCACCCAGGTGGGCGGCCAGGCCGCGACGCGCCCCAACGGCCTGCGCGTCGGCCTGGGAGTCGCGCGGCACCTCGTCGAGCTCCACGGCGGCGCGATCAGCGCCGAGAGCGAGGGCCCCGGACGCGGCTCGACCTTCACGGTGCGGCTGCCCCGCCGTGCCTCCGTCGCCTAGAGGCGCCTTAAGGGCGGTCCTTGCGCTGGACGCCCGCAAAACGGCGCAAAAGGCCGCTCAACGTGTCACAAGGGACGGTGTGGAGCGTAGGAACTCCAAGGAGCATAGGAACTCCTAGCGCGGCGGGCCCCTCGAGCGGCTCGAGAGGCGCTGGACGGTCTGTGACAAGCAGCCGACCTGATTGACCAATTTCAGACGCACCTGATCAAGCTCCACCGTCTCTACCCGTCACTCCCGTAGAATCGGTGCACTAGTCGACATGAACGAGGGCAGCACTGGCCGGCGGAACGACGATCGACACCACCTCGCCGGAGACGGGGACGGTCCACGCGGGTGTCGGCGTCCAGGCGCCTGCCGGAGAGATCGGAGCGCCGGCGAAGGTGACGCCCGAAGTTGCGAGGAGCGATGCGCCATCAAGGAATACAGCGGCAGCGGTCGACGCGGATTTGCCCATACTCACGCTGGCCTTGACGCCATTCGTACCGTCCTTGTTCACGAGCACCACATTGGTCGAGCCGTCCGATACGCTCACCGCGTAGGCAGTGAAATTGAGGCTCGTGTTCCCGACCGCCGTCTCGAGCACCGGCCCCGGGCCGGCGCTGGTGACCAGGAGCATCCCGTAAAAGATGGGCTGGGCGCCCGTGACCACTCCGGCGGCCTCGTTGATCGGCGTGTAAATGAACGGGCCCGAACCGTCCTGCCCCGCGCCGCCTCCGTGAAAGTTGACTCCACTCGACCCGTTCTCGGCGTTGTCGAAGAGAAAATCGATGGCCCAGAGCGCGGACCCGAACGCGTCGCTTACGCCGGGGGCGCCGTGCGCAAAATAGGAATTCGCTTCGGCCAGCCGGAACCCATCCGGAGTCTTGTTCGAGGTCACGGCCCCGCTGAGCTGCTTCAGCACACTGATCAATCCCGGATCGGGGGACACCAGCGAAGCCATGGTCACGCTGGTCGCGGCCGTCGTCTTGCCGGTCCCTCGGTAGTAGTGCTGGGTCAAGAGCGTCAGGCGACTCGCCTCGTCGTGCGCCAGGTTCACGGCCGCAGAGACGCCGCCGCCGGCCGTTGCAGGTCCCGCCAGAGGCGCTTTCGGCACGGAGCTCTGGATGGCGCTCCCGAACGAATCCCACTTGGCGGACCAGGCCGCATAAGTGGTCCCGTACAGGTCGGGCTCGTTGCCAATCTCGAAGGCTTCGACATTCGAGCCGATGTGGGCCGCGGCGTAGGTGGCCTCTGCGGCGGCAAGCTGAGCCGTCGAGGTCTTCAAGTTCAGGCCGTAAACGACCTTCCACCCGCTGGCCTGCAGGAAGCTCGCGAGCCCGTCCACGTCGGCGGTTCCGATGCTGCTGGAGAGAGCGCTCACGGCGGCGGCAGGCGCCGTCGGCTGCCAGGTGGTCCTGTCGACGGAGTTGCCGCCGATGCGCACCACGCTTGGCCCGAGCAATTTGCACAGCGCGATCAGCGGGGCGTTGGTTCCCGTGAAAAACTGGTCCGTCATGTGGGACTTTTCGTAGCTGAGCCCGACGAAGCCCTGGCCCAGCTGACCGACGGGGTTCCCCGGAGTCACGGTGACGTCCACGTTGACGGTCGAGCCGGAAAAGGCGGGAGGCCCACTGTTGCTCACGTTGGACCAGAGTCCCGCGCCGACCGGGGGGGGACTGGACGCGTCGCTCCCGGTACCGCTGCCGCTGGCCGCGTCGGTACCGCTGCCGGAGCCGCCCGCGTCATCGTCCACGGGGGGAGAGCTCGAATCGCCCATGGTGGGGGACGCCGCGTCGAAGGCCGCCACGGAGCCCGAGCCGCCCCCGTTCGGCGCTCCCGATTCGGTGGCCTCGGTGGAACCGGAGTTGCCTCCGCCGCAGGCGACGCTGCCGAGAACAAACGCGGTGACGAGAGCGGAAGCGGAGAGTCGACGCGTCATTGACGGTGATCCACCTACACACAAGGGGTGGTCGACTGAAAACCTTGCTTGCACAGATATGCGCCCATGACCCGTCCTCGCCATGTTCGCCGATGCCCTGGGGGCCGCGCAGTCGCTGGAGCGCCGGGACGTCGGTGCGGCTGCCGCGCTCGTCGTTCCGGTCGTCGCCGCCAGGGAAGGGCCTCGCAGGTAGACGGCGAGACCCGAAGTGACGGTGGTGCCGACATTGATCTTGGCATCGAAGCCGGTGTTGGCGTTGTTGTTCACGATGATCACGATGGTGGATCCGTCCGCGAGCTGCAGTGAGTGCGCGAAGACGTTCAGGCCACCGCTGGAGACGGAAGTCGACATGAGAGTGCCGGTGCCTGCACGCGACATCAGAAGCATCGCGTAGTAGAGGGCTGCCGCCGCAGTGACCTGGCTATTCACCTCGTCGATGGGGGAATAGACGGAAGGGAAGCGTGCACGACGAGGGTCCGTTGTTGCACGTGTTGCGGTCCTGATTCTGGCCACCGCCGTGGAAGTTGCAGCCGCCCGCCCCGTTCTCGGCTTCCTGGAACATGTTCTGAACGCCCCAAAGGGCCGACGCCAGCATGTTGCTCACGCCCGCTTGCCCGGTGGTTGTAGAAGCTGTTCTGCTCCGCCCAGCGATAGCCGTAGCGAAGGTTGTTGCTGGTGGCCGCCGCCTAGAGGAAGTAGAGCCAGGTCATTTCGAAGCGATTGTTGTACGCGCTGGTGTTGTCGGTGAAGGTCTGTTTGACATATTGATACGACACGCCAACACGAGCGGCCGGCGTGATGTCGTAGAAGATATTCCCGTCGGCGTATAGCGACGACTGGAACACCTTCGTCGAACCCGGAAAGAGGCTCGCGATGTTGTCGGAGTGGCCCTCGCTGAAGTTCCCGGAGACGAAGACGCGGCCGGTGGGGGGCAAGTAGTACTGCAGGCCGACGAGGAACGACTTCCACTTGATGGGCTGGATGCCTCCGCTCGGGGTGAATGCCACGAGTCCGGGGTCGATATCCGGGGTGTACGCCGCACCGGTGGTACCGGCGGCGGAGCCGGCAGGCGCCGGCAGGTTCGCCGGCACGTTCGCGCCGGCGGTCATGCCCGTGTACTGATCCGCATCGCCCTGGCCGATCACGCCCTCCCCCGTCAGGGTCAGCGCGTTGCCGCGGTCGGTGCTATCCATCACCGGAATGATGGGAATGAGAACGTCACCTGCGGCCGCCCATCCCATGGCGGTCAGACCGGGGGCCTGCGCCGCGGCATTGTATTGATTCACCTTGAATGCGCGCGCCAGAGCCGACAATCCGATGGCGGCCGGCAATGCGCCCGTCCCGCCGCTTCCCGGAGTGGTGATTCCCTTCCATTTGTTGAAGGCGAGTCGCAGGCCGCCTTCGAAGTCCGGGATCGCCGAATCGCGCTGGACCGAACGGAACGCGGCGGCCGCCACGTCGAAGTTGACCGGATCCGATCCGAAGGTGTGGCTCAATCGAAGCTGTATCGTTCGATTGAACAACTCGTTCGGCAGGCCGAGGAACGCGCAGGTGGCTCCGAAGAAATAATTTTGCCACCCCAGCAGGTGGTAGGCCTGGCCGGCCACGACATCGACGTAGTCATCCTCCAGCCTCACGTACGCGTGCCGCACGCGGAACGCCGCATTGTTGAAGTACGCGGCCTCGGTGGTATTGCCCGCGCCCCCGGCGCCGTTGATGGTGGGCTGATTGCCGAACAAGTCGAACTCGAGCACCCCCGACGAGCGGATGCCGCCGATTTCCGGTGCGTTCGCCTTGAAGCCGACGCGGCTATTTCGGGCGGTGAACTGCAGGCGCGCGTTGTCGCCGGCTTGCGTCCCGTTGTGAGCGAGGACGTTGCTGTTCAATCCGTCGTTGAAGCTACGGGTGGAGTCTCCCATCATGTCGCCCTCGGCGAAGCCGTAGATGGTCAGCTTCCAAGGCGCGGCATCGCCGGCGCTGAGGACGAAGGAGGGTCGGACGAACCATGGGTTCACCGGAGCTGCAAGCGTAGTCAGTCGCGCGGGCTGGGTGAGGGGGGGAGTCAGTTCCTTGGACCGTTCCTCTGCGCGAGACTCGGCCGGCTTGTCCGTAGGCTCCGCGGGAGGCGGCTCCGCGGCCAGCTTGTCAGTGGTTTCCGCAGGCGGTTTGTCGCTCGACTGCGCGTGAGCGGCGGATGCAACGAGTACCGCCGGGGCGACCATCAGGATTCGCAAAAGCTTTACGGACATGGCCAAAACTCCTTTTTCAAGGCGCAAAATATGCTTTTGTCAGGGAGATAGTCGTCGCCCGCCCCCTCCGGGCCCCGCGCGACAACCTTATCCGCCCTAGCCGTACCGCAAGTGGCCGGGGGGGGTCAAGTGGCCTAACCACGTGGTTTCAGGACACGACGCTCGCGGACACAAAGAGGCGGTGGCCGCCGCTTGGCAGACAAAACAGGCGCCTCGCTGGGAGCGGGGCTGGTCGGACTACATCATCCCCGAGGGGCGGGGCACCCGCCCCGGGTCGAACGGCACGTACTGCCGGCCTCCGGGCGGCGACTATCTTCCTCGGCGGGCCCCTTGCACGCACCGCATCAAGTCGCCTTGTGCTCTTTGACGCGCGAGACGAGCTGCGTGGGATTCACGAAGCGCAAGGCCGTTCCCAGCCATAAGAGCGAGAGGACCATGTAAATCACGGCCATGGCATCGACCGACTGCGGGGCGCGAACTCCGGCTGCGAAGACCGCATAGTAGAGCGCGACGACCAGCGTCTGCGAGCCCGAGCCGGCAACGAGGAAGGTGAGCTCGAACATGGCCATGGTGCGTACCAGCACCAGAAGGGACGCGGCCAGGATCCCCGGCGCCAGCAGCGGCACGAGCACATGGAGGAACACCCGCCCGGTCCCCGCGCCGAAGACGCGTGCCGCCGACTCCAGGTTGGGGTCGATCTGTTCGATGAACGGCGTCATGACGAGTATGACGAACGGCACCGTCGGAATCAGATTTGCCACGACGACTCCGGCCGTGGTCCCCGCCAATCCCACTTTGTACATCACCGTGGCCAGCGGAAGGCCGTAGGTCATGGGCGGGACCATCAGCGGCAGCAGGAAGAGGAGCATGACCGCGCGTTTGCCCGGAAATTCGCGCCTCGCCAGCGCGTAGGCGGCGGGCACTCCGAGGACGACGGAGACCGCCACCACCATCACCACCACTTCGAACGTGACGGTGAGGACCGACCCCAGCTGAAACTCCTTCCACGCGGAGGTGTACCACTCCGTCGTCCACCCCTCCGGCAGCCACGTGCCGAGCCAGCGCTGCGCGACCGAGTTGACCACCACCACCAGAACGATGAGACCGACGTTGGCGATGAAGAACGCGAGAATGACGTTCAGCAAGAAGCCCCACGCGCGCATCGCCCAGCCGCTGGAGACCACGAGGGTGGGTGCAGGTGTTGCGCTCATCCCTTGCCTCCGACGACCGGGCCTCGGTAAAAGAGCCGTCTCGCGAAGAGCGCGGCGGAAACCACCGCGAGCTGCACGAGGCCCATCACCATGGCGGCGCAGGCCGCCATCGAGTCGTCGTATTGCTCGAAAGCCGCCTCGTACGCTGCGATCGAGATGACCCGCGTCGGACCCGCCGGAGCGCCCAGGAGAACCGCCGAGGGAAACACCGAGAACGCCTGCACGAAGGCGAGGCAAAAGGCCATCGCCAGCCCCGGAGAAAGAAGCGGAAGGTACACGTGACGAAATTGCTGCCAGGGATTGGCCCCCAGCGTTGCCGCGGCCTTCGGCAGGACGGGATCGATCCCTGTCACGTACGACAGCACCAGCAGAAACACGAAGGGAAATCCGGAGATGATGAGCGAGAGGAGCACCCCCGCATAGTTGTGCGTGAGGTGAATCGGTCCGTCGTAGAGGTGCAGGGCCTGCAGCACCTGGGAAAGCCAGCCCTTGGGACCCAGGTACGTCAACATTCCATCGGCAATCATCACGGTGCCGAGCGAGATCGGGATCACCAGAAGGCTCGCCACCCACTTCTGATAGCGGGAGGTGACACGCATTCGATACGCGAGGGGCAGCGCGAGGAGCAGGTTGATGACGGTCGCCGGCAGCGCGAGCTCGAGAGTCGTCCCGATGGTGGGGAACAGACGGTCGCTGGAGAAGAAACGTACGTAGTTGGCGTTCCAACCGCCCTCGAGCGGCCGAAACGACAGCAGGAGGCCGTAAAGAAACGGGTACGCGAAGACGAGGACGAGGAACGCGGTGGCCGGCGCGACCAGCATCACGACCGGGTCGATCCGCCAGCGTTTCATCGAACGAGCGGGCAACGAGTCAGCCGAGGTCGAGATGCTCACGTCACCCGCTAGGCTTCCGGCGGATAGACGAGCACGCGCTCGGGGGGTGCGGTCACGTACAGGCGATCGCCGGCGGACACGGGGAGGTCGGTGCGCACGTGCAAGCGAACCCCATCGGCAACGGCCAGGTCGACGAGCGAATCGCGCCCGCAGTATTCGAAGCCCTCCACGATGCCGGCGAGCGAGCCGGTCGACGGCATCCGCCGGGCGACGAGCTCGTCGGGACGAATGGCCGCGAACGCGCGAGGTCCCTGAATGTCCTGACGAACGGTGCCCGTCAATGTCAGGCCGGGGCGCGCGAGCACGACCTGATCGCCTAGGGCCCTTGGCGCGCTGGCGAACTCAATCACGTTGCGATACCCCATGAAGCGTGCGACGTGGAGGTTGGCCGGGTGCGCGTAGACCTCATGCGGCGGAGCAATCTGCTGGGCCACGCCGGCACGCATGACGACGATGCGGTCGGCCAGTGATAGCGCCTCGTCCTGATCGTGGGTCACGTAGATGGTCGAACGCCCGAGTTCACGGTGAATGCGCCGGATCTCGGCGCGGGTCTCGATGCGGAGCTTGGCGTCGAGATTGGACAGCGGCTCGTCCATGAGGACCAAGGGTGGCTCGACCACGATCGCCCGGGCGATGGCGACGCGTTGCTGTTGTCCTCCCGATAGCTGACCCGGAAGCTTGTCGCCGTGGCCGTGCAGCTGGACGAGAGCCAATGCGCGGTCGACGCGACGATCGGCCTCGGAACGTCGAACGCCGCGCATGAGCAATCCAAACCCCACGTTCCGACGGACCGACAGATGAGGGAAGAGAGCGTAATTCTGGAACACCATCCCGAAGCCACGCTGCTCGGGCGGAAGGACGTCGATCCGTGTTTCGTCGAGCCAGATGCCGCCACCGGTGGGCTGCAGAAGGCCCGCGATCAGGTTCAAGGCCGTCGATTTTCCGCAGCCCGATGGGCCCAGCAGCGCGATGAACTCGCCGCGTCGAACGGTGATGGTCAGCCGGTCGAGCGCTGCCACCCGTCCTGCCAGAGCTCCTCCGTAGTGGCGGCTGAGCCCCACCAGACGCAACTCCTCGAAGTCGCCGCCCACCGCGGAGCGTACCGAGTTCATGCCCGTCCACCAGGACCCCAGCCGCTGCACGACGCCCGTCCTCATCGCAACGGGGTTGGCCTCCGAAAGCGCCAAGTTCATCCTCACTTGGTTCTCTGGGCACCGATTTCCTGGTCCCAGTGCTGGAAAGCTGCCACCAACATCTTGGCCTCGAGCGGCTGCACATGCGGGAATTGCTGCATCCACTGATCGTATTCAGGGCGACCAAACTCGCGCAGAACGTCCTGACTTGCCTGCGGTGCCATCGTAAGCGGGACGTCTTTGACGGCGGGGCCGGGGTAGAAATATCCCTTGTCGTAGGTCAGCGCCTGCTGAGCAGGTTCGAGCAAGAACTTCATCAGACCCAGGATGACCGAGAGCCGGTCGGCAGGAATCGCCTTGGGCACCATGAGGTATTGCGTGTCGTCCACCCACGTCATCCCCTGAAAGGCGGCCACCTGGTACGCCTTCGGCACGATCCCGAGCGCACGCGGGTTGATGTCCCAGCCGGGGACAGTCACGGTCATGTCGCGTGATCCCTCGCCAAACTCCTTCATCGTCGCGCTCGTGCCGGTCGGATAGTACTCGATGCAGGAATTGAGCTCTTTGAGAAACGCCCAGCTCTTGTCCCAGCCGTGGATGGGGTCCTTGGGATCGGAGTCGTGCAACAGATACGGAAGACCCATCAGAAACGTACGACCCGGTCCCGAGTTGGAGGGCCGCGCGTAAATGAAGCGCTTCGGGTGCGCCTTGCACCACGCCAGCAGCTCCGCCGGCGTATGGGGCGGCATGCTCACCTTGGCCGGGTTGTATTCGATGAGCGGACCGGCCGGCATGTAGACGACCGCCAGCGCCTGCCCTTGAGCGAGCTTCTGCATTTCCAGGGCCTGCGGGCGGTATCCATCGAGGACCCCGGGGAACGCATCGGCGTGGTCGGGCAACATCGGGGTCCAGAGCCCTTGCTCGACGCCGGCAGCCAGGATGTCGGTGCCGCCCAGCACCAGATCGATGTCACTCCGTCCCGCGGCCTGCATGGCTTTGAGCTTGCCCGGAAGCTCGGGTGCGGGAGCCTTGGTGAAGTTCACCTTGTCGACGAGGTTGGGATTTTTCGTGGCGTAAAGCGAGATCGCGTCCTGGAGAAGAGCGAGCGAACCGGCGACGTCGACGACATTCAGGGTGACGGGCGCTTTGGGCGCCGGTGTGTCGGTCGGGGAGCTACCCGGGGTTGGAGTCTTCGAGCATCCGGTCGACGCCAGGCTGGCGAGGACACCGAGGCTGTACAGGCATCTCCAGAATCCGAATCGAGCGCGTTGATCTTGCATGGGAGGTTCACGGGGGTCGAGTGAGGGGCGAGAAGGGCGTGGATGCCCTCCGGAGCTTGCTCGCTGGACCCCCCGGATTCCCAGCGGATCTGGCGTCGGCGGCTGGGCCTCCTTGCTGCTTGGATCGGGCGCGCCGACAGCTTCCAGCCTGACTGTCAGCTCCATACGCAATCCACGCCCGGCGAGAACCAACAGCGGGAACGACCGCGGGAGACTCCTTCGCGGTGGCCCCGCTCCTATCTTCTACGATCCCCGGGTCGACTCGCACTTCGACCCGGTACAAGGGCTACATGTCCGGTGGCCATGCTGTCAAGTGGACTGATCGATTTCTTCGGGACCGTTCTTCGGGACCGCTTTTGCTCGCTTTACTCTTGTGACGACGCCCGTTTTTGGGCCCGCATTTGGGCCCTCGTTCGATGCGGTGAGCGACACCCCAATCAGGGCGACCACCCCGCTGGCGGCACCCGGCGGCAGCCCGAACGCCTTTGCCACGAGGGCGCGCACGCCGTCGCCGATGAAGGTAGCGATGACCTCCGGCGCGAGCGGCGTTCGTCCAGCGCCGACGAGGACGTGATTGCAGGCCGCGACGATGTCGAGGCGCGAATCGATGAGCGTCCCGTCCAGGTCGAACGCGACTCCGTGAGGTCGTCCCATCGTGGTCATTTCGGCGGCGGCTCACGCCTAGAGCGGCACCCCGCAAGGTTCGAACGCTTTGACGTCTTCGCTCCTCGCATGGGCAGGTCGCCTTGCATGGCGAGCAGGCGCTAGCCCGGATGATTCACGGCCTTGTCGAGCATGGCGCGATTCCGCTGCGACTTCCGAGCATCTCGCCGTCGATCGTGCTCGCAAGACGGCAAGTTTTGCTGCGCGCGCTCAACGACGATCTGCCCGAAAATCGCCGCGGACTCACGCCATGTCTCCTGCGGCCGTGAATCATCCGGGCTGGGGGCCTGACTTCGTCGCGCGGGATCCGAGGGTGTCCCCTTCAATCACGTTGGACAGGCCCCGGCATCTCAAGCTAGGAGTCCGGCAGAAACATCCGGGGCACATCCAAATGGAGGAGCGAATGCACTCGACGAAAATGGGACGTGCGCGCATGCAGTGTCCCGGGGCACCCCCCCCCGAATCGATTTGCTGCGAGGTCGAATCATGACGCTCCCGGCGTTCTCTCTGGAAGGCCGCGTCGCCGTCGTTCTCGGTGGGACTACCGGAATCGGCAGGGCATTGAGCCTGGGCCTCGCGCAAGCCGGAGCAGACGTCGTCGCCTCCGCCCGACGTCGCGAGCAAGTCGAAGAAGTCGCCGGTGAGCTGGAACGACTCGGCCGGCGCACCGTGCGCCTGGCCTCGGACGTGACCGATCGAGCCTCGCTCGACCGCCTGCTCGAGGGAGTTCTCTCCTCGCTGGGCCACGTCGATATCCTGGTGAACTGTGCCGGCCGGATACGGCGCGCCGCAACGCTCGACTTCGGCGAGAAAGAGTGGACCGAGATCATCGACACCAACCTGACGGGCACTCTCCGGGGCTGTCAGGTCTTCGGGCGGCACATGCTCCAGCGAGGGTACGGTCGGATCGTCAACATTGCATCGCTCAACTCGTTCGTGGCCCTTCACGAGGTAGCAGCTTATGGCGCGAGCAAGGCGGGGGTGACCGCGCTCACACGATCATTGGCTGTGGAATGGGGTGCACGGGGCGTTTGCGTCAACGCCATCGCGCCAGGCATCTTCCGAACGGAGCTCAACGCCGAGTTGCTCGACGGGACCGCTCGGGGACGCGAGCTCTTGCTGCGCTCTCCAATGAAGCGGTTCGGACGCATCGAGGAGCTTTCGGGAGCGGCGGTATTTCTCGCATCGGACGCGGCCAGCTACGTGAATGGCGCCGTCCTGGTGGTGGACGGGGGGTTTCTGGCGAGCGGCGTCAATCAGTGATCCACTCGACCGCACCTACTGAGTTATCGTCTCCGTTTTCGGTGACCTTTTTTCCGTGACCGCGAGGTGAGTGAAGAAGAGCCCGAAGAAGAGAAGAGGGGGGAGCGAACGGGTCTCGGCTGGTAAGGCCCCTTGACGACAAGACCACCGCAGCGTAGAGTTATGCTTTCGATGACGATCGGCGCGGGCAGCAAAGGCACGGCGTTGAGCGAACCCGCCATTCGTGACCTCTGCGCGACCGAGATAGCGCGCTGGAGCGTGGCCGGGAAACGGATTCTCGCGGTGGTGCCCGACGGGACGCGGACCGCCCCGATGGGCATGATGTTCCGAATCCTGCACGAGCTGATAGCAAAGGAAGCGGCGAACTTCGACGTTCTGATTGCGCTCGGGACGCACCCCCCCATGAGCGAAGAAGCCATCAACGCTCGCTTCGAGCTGACGACTTACCAGCGCAGCCATAGGTACGGCAAAACGAGGTTTCTGAACCACCGCTGGGACGACCCGGCGCAGCTCGTTTCAATCGGCGCCCTTTCCGAGGCAGAGGTCGAATCCATCTCGGACGGCCTGATGCGCGAAGCGGTCGACGTGACCATCAACAAGCTGGTGCTCGACTACGACCTGATTCTCATCGTCGGGCCGACCTTCCCGCACGAAGTGGCAGGATTCTCGGGAGGGAACAAGTACCTTTTCCCGGGGGTCTCGGGCAAAGAGATCATCGACATGTTTCACTGGCTGGGCGCGTTGATCACCAATCCGGAGATCATTGGAAAGAAGTACACGCCCGTGCGGGACGTCGTGGATCGCGCCGCGGCCATGGTACCGGTGCCGCGCAAATGCGTGAGCCTGGTAGTGCAGGGCGGCGAGTTGGTGGGACTCTACGCGGGTTCGCCGGAGGAAGCATGGTCGGCGGCCGCGGACCTGTCGAACGAAGTTCATGTCATCCACGAAGAGAAACCGTTTCATTCGGTATTGAGCTGCGCTCCGGCGATGTACGACGAGCTCTGGGTCGGCGGCAAGTGCGCCTACAAGCTCGAACCGGTCGTTGCCGACGGCGGTGAGCTCATCATCTACGCGCCGCACCTTTCGCGCATTTCGACGGTGCATGGCGAGGCCATTCGGCGCATCGGCTATCACGTGCGGGATTACTTCGTGAAGCAGCCCGACCGCTTCGCAGGAGTCCCGCGAGGAGTCATGGCGCACTCGACGCACGTGAAGGGCGTCGGCACGTACGAGCGGGGAGTCGAGCGTCCGCGCATCAACGTCGTGCTCGCGACCCAGATCAGCCGGGCCGAATGCCAGGCCATCAACCTCGGCTATCGGGACTATCGAACCATGGACCTCGACAGCTGGAAGAACGAAAAGAAGCCCGGCGTTCTGTATGTTCCAAAAGCCGGCGAGACTTTGTATCGACTGAAGGAAGGCTCGCCTCGACGTGCGAAGCCATCGAGTGGTCTCCCCCTCGGTACCGGGGGGTACGGATGACCGCGCCACTGACCATTCGCCCGACGGGCGCCCTCGATTTCGTGAGTCTGGGGGCGCTGGTCCATCGCCTGGACCCGGGGGTGGTGCCGTTTCGCAAGGCCAACCGATTCGACGTCCACGTGAGCGGTGGCGAGTTCAACGTCGCGGCCAACCTGGCCGACTGTTTTCGCTTGAAGACGGGTATCGTGAGCGCGATGGTGGAGTACCCCATCGGCGATCTCGTGGCAGAGCGGGTACGCGCCATGGGTGTGCGGCCTTTTTACAAGCACTTCACGCACGACGGGGTCAATGGTCCGAACCTCGCCACCGTCTACAGCGACCGGGGCTTCGACAGTCGGCCGCCCGTGGTGTTCTACAATCGATCGAACGAGGCAGCCTCTCGTCTGAAACCAGGCGACTTCGACTGGGCTCACGTCTTTGCCGGCGGGGTCCGCTGGTTTCACAGCGGGGGTATCTTCGCGTCCCTCTCGGAGACCACCGGACGGCTCATCCTGGAGGGCATCCAAGCGGCCAAGGCCTTGGGGGCGGTGATAAGCTTCGATCTCAATTTCCGGGAAAAGCTCTGGAACGTGTGGGGCGGCCGCGCCAAGGCCGTCAGCGTCCTCGACACCATCGTGCAGCATGTCGACGTTCTCGTGGGAAACGAAGAAGATCTGCAGAACGGCCTCGGAATTTCAGGTCCCGAGGTGGCGTCGCGGTCGAAGCTCGATCCGGCCGCTTTCCTCGACATGATCGCTCGCGTTCGCGACAGGTACCCGAACGTGAAGGGCGTCGCGACGACGCTGCGCGAGGTTCACTCGGCCAACCGACACGGCTGGAGCGCAGTCGCATGGGTCGACGGCAAGACTTGCAACGCTCCCATCCGCGAGCTCGAAGTCTTCGACCGGGTGGGCGGGGGCGATGGATTCGCCGCGGGCTTCTTCTATGGTCTGCTCGCCGGCGAGACGCCGGAGGCAGCCGTCAATCTGGGTTGGGCCCATGGTGCCCTTTTGACCACCTTTCCGGGTGACACCACCATGGCCACTGTGCAGCAAGTCAGGGCCTTGGCAGAGGGGGGCTCCGCTCGAATTCAACGTTGATTCCCTCGTGGGTTCGTTTGAATGTCCCGCAAGATCCGCGTCCGAAGGGGCGTGACATGAATATCGAGAAATACTCCATCGGAATCGGCGATCGCTTCGGAAAAGAAGGGCTTGCGCAGCTCCGGGCTCTCCAGAAGGCGAGCGGCAGCCGCGCAGCTCCCGTGCCGGTATGGAACAAGTCGTTCCGCGAGCATTCGCTCATCGGCACGACGCCCGACGACGTCCGCGCCGAGGCAAACGAGGCCGTACGGGAAGCCGGATGGAAGCGTGCCTACTACGTCGATGCGGACCACGTCGGCATCAAGAATGTGGACGGGTTCCTGAAGGCAAGCGACTTCTTCACGCTCGACGTTGCCGACTTCATCGGCGTCTCCTCGCCGGATGGCGTGGTCGCATCCTTCGTCCGCGAAATGGCTCCGTTTCTCGGCGTCTTGCGCATCCCCGGAATGGATGCACCCTTCGAGGTGACGTCCGAGGTGTTGACGAAGATTGGCCGACAATATCTGAATGCGGTGAGTGAGGCGGGACGTATCTATCGCCACGTCCTGGCGGCAAAGGGGGAAAACGCCTTCGTCGTCGAGGTGTCGACCGACGAGGCGCCCGATCCGCAACTTCCCCTCGAGCTGTTCTTCATTCTCGGCGCTCTCGCGCACGAGGGCGTTCCGGCACAGACCATCGCCCCGAAATTCTCCGGCAAGTTTCTCAAAGGCATCGACTACGTCGGAGACATCCTCAAGTTCGAGCGAGAATTCGACACCGATTTGCTGGTCATCGAGCATGCCAAACGTGTCTTCGGCTTGCCTGCGTCGTTGAAGGTCAGTGTTCACACGGGAAGCGACAAGTTCTCTCTCTACCCTTCCATGCGGCGGCCCCTGGAGCGACGCGACGTCGGTCTTCACCTGAAGACTGCCGGGACCACGTGGTTGGAGGAGGTCATCGGTATCGCCCTGTCGGGTGAAAAAGGTCTGGGAATCGCCAAGCACATCTATTCGAGAGCTCACGCGCGGTTCGACGAGCTCTGCAAGCCGTACGCTACGGTGGTGGAGATCGATCGCCCCCGGCTCCCCAGGCCAGGAGATGTGGAGTCCTGGACGGCAGACCAGTTCGTGAGGCGAATCCGTCACGACCCGGCCTGTCCCGATTTCAGCGTCGACGTAAGGCAGCTGATGCACGTGGCCTTCAAGGTCGCGGCGGAAATGGGCGCCGAGTTCCGCGATGCCCTCGACGACGCACGCGAGATCGCGGGCACCTGCGTGACGGAGAACCTCTACGAGAGGCACATCCGGCCGCTCTTCGTGGGGGATTGAGGCACCAGGGTCATCTGCAGTTCAACGACGTGTCCACCGGAGAATAGGCAGCGCGAGAATAGGGACATCGACTCAACAAGCGGCGACCTGCGTGGCTGGATCGAGAAGCGTCGCGGGCCCTCGGAGCAGCTCAACATGCCCATACAGATCATTGGAACCAATCGACTCTATCGCCAGATTGCGGAGCAACTGTCCGCGCTGATCGCGTCGGGCGAGTTTGCAGAAGGTGCCCGCTTGCCGTCCGAGCGCGAGCTTGCGGCGCAGCTCGGAGTTTCGCGGCCCTCGGTACGCGAAGCGCTGATCGCCCTCGAACTGGCCGGAAAGGTGGCTGTTCGGGTGGGGGCGGGGGTGTTCGTCGCCGCGCGAAGGCCGACGGTCGTGGCCGATCCGACCAGCGAGGGGCATGGGCCGTTCGAGCTTCTCCGGGCACGCCGTCTGGTGGAGGGGGAGATTGCGATGGAGGCGGCGCTGCACGCCATCCCCGAGGATCTGGTGGTCGTGCGCGCGGCGGTGGCCGAGATGCAACGTCTTCAGCGCCAGCAACGGAACGCGGACTTGGCCGATCGCGACTTCCACCTCGGAGTGGCCAAGGCCACGCACAACAGCGCGCTCGTATCCGTGGTCCGCAACCTTTGGGACCAGGGGCGTGGCGCCATCTGGAAGCGGATGGAGCGCCACTTTCAGACGCCGGAGATGCGGGCCGCCGCGCTCGGCGAGCATCGGGCCATCCTCACGGCGCTCGAAGGTCGCGACGGAAGCGGAGCCCGCGCCGCCATGCGCGGACACCTGGAGCGCGTCGATCGGGAGTTCGAGCGCGGGTGGGATCTCCTCAAGGAGCGCGCTCAGGCGAATCCGCGCGAAGGGGCCGCCTCCGCCGGGCCCGCGAGCAAGCGCCGGGCGCGCGTCGGGTGATGAAGATGACGCACGCTCACCCGCTTTCCGAGGACCGCCTGTTCCCGCCGGAACCCTCCGTACGAGGGATCGCGCGGCGTCTTTACGCCGAGGTGCGCTCGCTCCCCATCGTGAGCCCGCACGGTCACACCGACCCGGCGTGGTTCGCGGAGAACAAGCCCTTTGCCGATCCGTCGTCCTTGCTGGTCATTCCGGACCACTACATTTATCGGATGCTCTACAGCCAGGGCGTCCCGCTGGAGTCGCTGGGGGTACCGCGTGTCGACGGCGCTCCCGTGGAACAGGACGCGCGCAAGATATGGCGACTGCTGGCGCGGAACTGGCACCTCTTTCGCGGGACCCCGTCGCGGATGTGGCTGACGCATGCGCTGAGCGAGGTCTTCGGCGTGGACGAGCGGCTGACGCCCGAATCGGCTGACCGGATGTACGACCGCATTGCGGATTGCCTGCATCGTCCCGAGTTTTTTCCGCGCGCGCTCTTCGAGCAGTTCAACATCGAGGTGCTGGCCACCACCGAATCGCCGCTCGACGGGCTGCTGCACCACCGTGCGCTCCGCCAGTCGGGCTGGCGCGGGCGCGTGATCACGGCCTTTCGGCCGGACCCGGTGGTCGACCCGGAGTACGAGGGGTTCGCGGCGAACGTGGCCAAGCTGGGGGAGCTCACCGGCGAAGACACGCAGACCTGGCCCGGCTACCTGCAAGCGCTGGCCAGCCGGCGCAGGTTCTTTGCGTCGCTGGGCGCGACGTCGACCGATCACGGGCACGCCTCGGCCGCCACGTTCGACCTTCCCAGGCTCGAGTGCGAGGCGCTCTTTCGCGCCGCCCTGAGGGCCGACGCTTCGCCCGCTCAGGCGGAGCGGTTCCGCGGTCAGATGCTTACGGAAATGGCGCGGATGAGCGTCGACGACGGGCTCGTCATGCAGATTCACCCGGGCTCGTGCCGGAACCACAATCCCACGATCTTCGCCAGGTTCGGTCGCGACAAGGGCGCCGACATTCCCACGCCCACCGAATACGTGCGCGCGCTGAAGCCGCTGCTCGACCGATTCGGCAACGATCCACGCCTGTCGCTCATCGTCTTCACTCTCGACGAGACCACGTACTCCCGCGAGCTGGCGCCGCTCGCCGGACATTACCCGGCGTTGAAGCTCGGTCCGGCGTGGTGGTTCTTCGATAGCCCGGAGGGCATGCGGCGCTACCGCGAGCAGGTCAGCGAGACGGCCGGCTTCTACAACACCGTAGGATTCAACGACGACACGCGCGCCTTTCTCTCCATCCCGGCCCGTCACGACGTCGCCCGCCGGGTCGACTGCGCCTTCCTCGCGCGCTGGGTGGCCGAGCACCGCCTGGAAGAAGACGAGGCCGCCGAGCTGGCCGTGGACCTCGCCTACAGTCTCGCCCGGCGCGCGTACAAGCTCGAACCCACCCCATGACGGCGAGACGCGGAGACCGGCGCCCGCGCGTTGCGTGGACGCGGGTCGGGGACCCGCAGAGGCCGAGCAGGTGGTCCGCGAAGCGATCGGCGCAGGCGGAGCCTAGATCGCGATCGTACAGAGCGTTTAGTTAGTCCGCATTGCTCGGCGCGTGCGCTCTTCAACGACGACCGTGTCGCCATCGCCATATACGCCCGTGAATTCGATGTTCACGTCGGCCACGAAGAAGCGCCCGCAATCGTGGGCGATGAAGTCGGCGACTTGTTTGCGGCTCATGTGGTTCGTTCCGTCACCGATCGCCAGATCGCGTTCCGCGGCGGCGCGAGCCACATGAAGTCTTCAGTGAAACAGGCCTCGATCGGCGCGGCGTCGCGTGTCGAAAAGACGCGCCACACGGCCATGACGATGTCTTTGTTCGATTGGCTCATAGGTGCTCCTGTGTAACGTGGGTGAACTTAGTTTAGGTGCGGGCCTGCGATAATGTCCGGCGGGTTTCGGATGCCGTCATTTCTTGACCTATTACTAACCGTGCCCAAAACGGCCTTCTTACGACCGACGGCCCGTATGAAGCGCCGTGAGCGTCGCCGTCTCAATCTTTCAGGACCTCCTCTCCAAGCCAGCCGTCGTGCGTGCTCGCAGCCTCCTGATCGTCGTTGCAGCGACGGCGCCCCCCCCTTCGAGGCCAATCGATGTACATTTGAGGCCAATCGGGTCCTGCGTCGGAATTTCGCGATATGACGAAAGGGGCGGGGGACGGACATGAAGGTGGAGTCACTCCGTCGGTCGATTCGCGTCGCGCGGGCGGCGCTCCCATTTTGCGTCCTCGCCGCCGCGGCGGGGGCTTGCGGCCAGATCTCCGGTCTGAGCGAATACAGCTCCACGGGGGTCGCCGCGTCCGACGGCGGCGGCTCCGGCCGGTACGGCGCAACCGGCGGTGACGCCACGTCACCGGACGCCCCGGCGGAGTCGAGCGACGCCTCGGAGCAGAACTCCGCAGAGGACAGCGGCGGCGCAGACTCAGGCGAGAGCGCCGCGGATTCGGGTGACGATTCCCCTGGGGCGAGGGCAGACGGCGGTTGCTCGAGCGGCATCGCCTGCCTTGCCGGCGAGCAGTGCCAGGGCGGAGTCTGCGTCGCAGGCAACCCGGAGGCGGGCTGCACCGCCGTCGACCTGCCGCCCTCGATCAACGTCAACGCAGCCCAGTGGGACTTCGCCGCCTCGCCGACCTGGAACTGCACCACCAGCGCCACGACGACGGTCACGGCCAGCGCGAGCGGTGCCTCGCTCACTGGCGACGATTGCGGCGGCTCGGCGACGCTCGCCGACATCAGCAACGCCTTCGTGCAGACGACGGGGGGCCCGAGCGTGCTGGTCATTCGCCTGAGCGGCTTGACCGTGACGGGTGGCCACAGGATCGAGCTCGCGGGGACCGAGCCGGTCGCCTTCCTGGTGAAGGGCGACGTCACGGTCGACTCGGGCGGCACGATCGACGCGAGCGCGAACGGAGCGACTCCCGGGCCGGGCGGCGACAGCAGCGCCTGCGGAGCGTCCACCGGGACCAGCTCGACCGACACGGCCACGGGCGGGGGCGGAGGGAGCTTCGGCACTGCCGGCGGCTACGGCGCGACCTCGAGCGGCGCCAACGGGAGCGCGGCCGGCGCGGTGGCCGCCAGCCTGGGCCTGGAGCCCCTACGCGGCGGCTGCGCCGGTGGCACGGGAGGTGGGAGCACAGCCAACCCAGGCGGCGCGGGAGGCGGCGCCTTCGAGATCAGCGCTTCGGGCACCATCCGCGTCGGCCCGACGAGCGCGGCCTATCTGAGCGCGGCGGGGGGATACTCGCCCACCGCCTCGACCTCCGTCGAGAGCAACGGCAGCGGCGGGGCGGGGAGCGGCGGGGGGATCTTGCTGGCCTCGCCCGTGGCGGCGACGTTCGCCAGCGGCAGCGTCGCACGGGCGCACGGAGGCGGCTCCAGCTCGGGGCGCGGGCTCTCCTCGAGCGCGAACAAAGGGAGCAACGGCTCGATGACGACGAACACGCCCGCCATGGGCGGCGCCGCTCCGGACGTCGGCGGCGCCCCGGGGGCCGCCGGCGGCCTGTGCGCGGGGACCGCGACGACCTGCGCCACGTCCGCGACGGGAGCCAACGGATCGCACACCACGGTCTCGCCTCCCGACGGCTCCGGTGGCGGAGGCGGCGGAGGCAGCGTTCAAGTCATCGCGGCGCCGGCAACCGTGTCCTGCGAATGACGTGCGCGCCGACGGGTTCAGTTGATTGCCACGGTCGCCGTCGTGAAATCAATGCTTCCAGAGCGCATCCGCGCCTACGCGCATCCTAGCGCTCGCCGGCGCGCACGCGCTCTTCGACCCACGACGCCACGGCAGCGCGGCGCGTCTGGCCGAGGATGCGTCCATCGCGCAAGAACGCTTCGACCGGGAGCTGGCGCCCGTTGTATTCACTCGCCATCGTGAAGCCGTAGGCCCCGCCGTCGAGGATCGCCACCTGGCTCGGTGGCTCCCGCGGTAGCATGTGCTCGCCGAAGTCGTCGCTGCTCTCGCACACGGGGCCAACGACGCGCCATGGGATCGCCGTCGCCGGATCGACGGCGCCCTCGAGAGCCACGATCCGATGGTGCGCCTGGTAGAGCGCAGGCCGCAGGAGATCGTTCATTCCCGCGTCGATCATGAGCCATCGCCCCGTCGCCGTGACCTTCGTCTGGATGACGCGCGCGAGGAGCACGCCGTGCGGGGCGACGAGGCAGCGCCCCGGCTCGACGTAGAGCGCGAGGTCGTCGAGGCCGAACTCCTGCTGCGCGGCTCGCGCAGCGCGCACGAAGTCGGCAGGCTGGGGCACCGCGCTGGCCCCTTCGCTGCCCTCGCCGCCTCGGTAGTCGACGCCGAAGCCGCCTCCGGTGTCGACGAATCGGAGAGAACGCGCGCGACCCGCGGTACGCAGCGACTGAACCAGACCGAAGAGCACGCGCGCCGAGTCGACGTAGGGCTGCGCCGTCGTGAAGTGCGACCCGACGTGCGCCGTCATGCCCACGAGCTCGAGACGCGGCGAGGCCTCGACGAGCTCCACAGCGCGCGCGGCATCGGCCCTCGGGACCCCGAACTTCGCGCGATCGTGGCCCGTGGCGATGTGCGCGTGCGTGGCGCCCACGAGATCGAGGCTCGGGTTGAGGCGCACGCCGACCCGCGCCACCCGGCCCGCCGCGAGCGCACGTGCCTCGATGCGAGGGATCTCCTCGACGCTCTCGATGAGGATGGCGCCGATACCGCGCGGGCCGGTCGAGAGCGCTTGGTCGATCTCGCCGTCGAGCTTCGCGACGCCGTTGTAAACGACGTGGTCGGGCGCGATGCCGCACGCCAGCGCGACGAGCAGCTCCGCGCCACTTACCACGTCGGCCCCGCACCCTTCTGCCGCGAACGCCCGCACGACGGCCCCGGCCGTGTTCGCCTTGAGCGCATAGGCAACGAGGTGCGGCCGGCCGTCGAAGGCGTCCTTCAGCGAGCGCGCCCCGGCGGCCATGGCGCCGAGGTCATAGGCGTAGGCCGGCGTGCCCGTGACGGCGGTCACCTCTGAAAGGGAGACCCCGGCGAGCCGCAAAGTACCGGACGAATCACGCGAAATGCTCATGCTTGTCTTGGAATTCCCCGGAAACCGTCGGCCTTCTCTAGCGTCGATGGTGCGAGAGGAGCAAGAGCGACTATTCTCAGGGTGCCCATGTCTGGATTGCGACGCGCGAAGGTGGTTTGCACGCTCGGCCCTGCGTGCGACTCGTTGGAAGGCCTGCGGAGCCTCATCGTCGCCGGCATGGACGTGGCCCGCCTCAATTTTTCTCACGGGACGCAGGCGGAGCAGGGGGCGCGGCTCGCGCGGCTCCGGCAGGCCACGGAGCTCGAGCGCAAGTCCGTCGCGGTCCTGCAAGACCTCTGCGGGCCCAAGATCCGGACTGGAACGTTCCCTCGCCGGTTCGAGCTGCCCACGGGCGCCGACGTCACGCTGATCGAGGGAGACTCCTCGACCGACGAGCGGATCATCCCGATCCACTACGAGGGGCTCGCGTCCGATGTGCGCGTGGGCGATCGCATCCTCTTCGACGACGGCCGCCTGGTTCTCCTGGTGGTGACCGTCGAGGGCGAGAAGGTGAAAGCGCGCGTCGAGCAGGGCGGGGGCATGCGTGACAACGTCGGGGTCCACCTCCCCAGCAAGACGATGCGCATCTCGGCGCTGACCGAGAAAGACAAGGAAGACCTGGCCTTCGGTCTCTCGAGCGGCGTCGACTACATCGCGATGAGCTTCGTGCGGCGCGCCGAAGACATCCTGCAGATCCGCGAGATCTGCAACGCTTGGGGCGCGCCGACGCCGGTCGTCGCCAAGATCGAGACGCCCGATGCGGTCGAGAATCTCGAGAGCGTCGTCGCCGCGAGCGACGGGGTAATGGTGGCGCGCGGTGACCTCGGGGTCGAGTTCCCGCCCGAGCGCGTGCCCGTCATCCAGCGGCAGATCCTCGGCGTCGCCCGGCGGGTGCGAAGGCCGGTCATCGTGGCGACCGAGATGCTGCAGTCGATGACGAATTCGACGCGGCCTACGCGCGCCGAAGCGAGCGACGTCGCGAATGCCGTCTACTCGGGCACCGACTGCCTCATGCTCTCGGGCGAGACCGCGACGGGCGATCACCCGACGCTTGCCTGCTCGATGATGAGCCGCATCGCCACCGAGGCCGAGGAGAGCCCCTTCTTCGAGCAGCCTCCGTACCTGTCCCGAGCGACGAGCGTCGCGGAGGCGATCGCGCGCGGCGCCTGCAACACGGCCCGCGAGATCGGCGCAAAGTACATCGTGGCGTTCACCGAGAGTGGGTCGAGCGCGATGACGGTGAGCCTCGCCCGGCCCGACGTGCCGATCATCGCGTACTCGCCCAACGCCAAGACGCGAAGGCGCATGGCGCTCTACTGGGGCGTGGTCCCGCGCGAGATGCCCGCGATGCACGACAGCGACCAGCTCGTCGACTGGTGCACCGGGGATCTGCTGGCCGCGGGCTACGGGTCTCCCGGCGAGCGCGTCGTCATCGTCTTCGGGTCGCCACTGGGCGTGAGCGGCAGCACCAACAGCATCCGCGTGCACGTGCTGGGCTGATTCGCGCGGCCGGCGATGCCCTCCGCGAGCGGGCGGTCGGTCGGTCCCCCCTGCCCCCTCGTGCGGCCGTCGAGCGCCGCCGCGAGAGCGGGCTTTCCGTCGGCATTTCAGTCCTTTGTCACGAACGTTAACGAGCATTTACGCTTCTTTACCCCCCGGACGGGGATATTTCGCAGGCGCGGGCCGTCGATCAGTGCGAACCGATACGAAAGGGAAAAGTCATGAACCGCTGGATTACCAAGGTCGTCACGTTCGCCTCTCTCGCCGGCGCCGTCGCGCTCGTGCCCGCCGGGGTCGCTTACGCGCAGCAAGGCGCGCCCGCCGACGCGGCAGCGCACCACGGCCATCACGGACACCGCATGGGCCTCATCGGCGACGCGCTCAAGCTCGACTCGCTGACGCCCGCGCAGCGCACGGCGATCGAGCAACTCGCGCAGACGCGCAAGGCCGCCGAGGTCCCCGTGCGTCAGGCCGACGCACAGGTGCTCACGGTCCTCGCGCAACAGGTCGAGCAAGCTTCGATCAACAAGCAGGCGCTGGCCCCCACGGTTGGCGCGAAAGAAGCCGCCGCGGCGGCTGCCCGCAACGTCGACCTGGACACCCTGCAGAAGCTGCACGACCTGCTCACGACCGCCCAGCGCGCTCAGCTCGTCGACGGCATCGAGGCCCACTTCCAGGGTCAAGGCCCCGGCAAGGGCGACGCGGGCCCCGGCGCCGACGGTCACAACGGTCGCCTCGGCATGATCGCGAAGAAGCTCGGCCTGACCGACCAGCAGAAGCAGCAGATCTTCGCCAACCTCAAGGCCGAACGGGCGGCAGAGCCGGCTCGGGCTCCGCACAACCCCGGCGCGGGCAAGGCGTGGGTCGAGTCGTTCCGTGGCGACACGTTCAACGCGAGCGCCTCGGCGGCCAACCAGCCGCAGATGGGCGGGCGTGGCGAGCGTATGGAGGCCCTCCTGACCGCCGCGGTGCCGGTCCTCACGCCGGCTCAGCGCGCTCAGGTCGCGAGCCACCTCCGAGCCCGCGCCGCCCACGAAGCGCAGGCTCACACCTAGTCGCGGGTCGCTCCAAGGCGCTCGGTAAGACGAGACTGGCCGCTGAGGCACAGAGGACGCGGAGATCAGGGGGGCGTGAAAACCCCTGACTCTCCGCGTTTTCGCGTCTTTGCGGGTCCTCTTGTCTCGGAGCGACGAGCGAGGACTAGTGAGGATGGGTGGTCGTCGCCGCGGAGGGCGGCGAGGCGAGGCGGAGCTCGCGCTTGAGGACCTTGCCGGTGGGATTGCGCGGCAGCGCCTCGAGGAAGACGAAGTCGCGGGGGACTTTGGCTCCGCCCAGGCGCTCTCGGCACCAGAGCTTCAGGTCCCCGTCGTCGACTGCGCTGCCCGGACGCTTGACGACGAACGCGCGCACGCGCTCCCCCCACTCCGGATCCTCGACCCCGACCACCGCCACTTCGGCGACCTCGGGGTTGGCCTCGAGAACGCCCTCGACTTCGGCGGGGTACACGTTCACCCCGCCGGAGATGATCATGTCGCGCTTGCGGCCCTCGATGAAGAAACGCCCGTCGCGGTCGCGGCGCGCGAGATCGCCCACGCTGAAGAAGCCGTCTTTCATGCTCTGACGGATGGCGTCGGAGTCGTTGTGGTAGTCTGCGACGAGCATCTTGTTTCGCGCATAGAGCTCGCCGACCTCGCCGGGCCCGACCTCGACCCCGCGGTCGTCGAGCAGGCGGACCTCGTTGCCCGGGAGGGCCTTGCCGATGCAGCCGGGGGCGGCGCGAAGGTCGGCCGGCTTGGCCATCGTGACCAGGCCCGTCTCGGTGGCCCCGTAGCAGTTGAAGAGCACGTCGCCGAAGCGGTCCATGAGCTGCGAGCCCAGCGGCCCCGGGAGCGGGGCGCCGACGGTGAAGATGCCCCGCACCGAGCGCACGTCGTACTTGTCGAGGATGCCCGCGCCGAGCGCCATCACGCGGTGCAAGATCGTCGGAACGACGGCCGTCGTGGTCACGGCGTGGCGCTCGACCAGCTCGAGAAAGAGCTCCGGCTTGAACTCGTCCATCAACACCGCGGTACCGCCGAGGAGGGCGTTCCACGCGAGAAAACCGAACGCCGTGGAGTGGTAAAGCGGGCAGGTCACGAGGTGCACGTCGTCGAAGCGCATGGGCGTCTCGCCGATGAACTGCATGCTGGCGTACAGCGCGTCCTTCGGAAACTTGCGAACCGCGCCCTTCGGCTTGCCCGTGGTGCCCGAGGTGTAGATGACGACGGACGCGTCCTCTTCGACGTTTCCGTCGGTCTGCGCGATCGCGGCGCCCGGGCGTGCGAGGAAGTCTTCTTCGTAGCGGCTGCAGCCGGGCGGGTCGCCGCCCACGGCGATGAAGTCACGGGCAGCCAGCTGCGGGAGGCTCTTCTTGGCTTGCTCGACCACGTGCCAGAGGTCGGCCTCGAAGACAATCGCCTTCGCGCCGCAGTGCTGGGCGAGGTACACGAGCTCCGCCGCAGTGGACCGCCACGACACGCTGACCGCGGCGGCCCCGAGGCGCCCGGCTCCGGCCTGCACCTCGAGGAACTCGGGCCGGTTTCGCATCATGATGACGACGCTCGTGTTCCGCCGGAACCCGCGGTGCTGGAGGCCGGCCGCGGCGCGGTTCATCCGCTCGTCGAGCTCGACGTAGGTGAGGGTGCGGTCTCGCCAGATGATCGCGGGCCTGTTCGGGTTGTTGACCGCATGGAGCGCGAAGATGAGCGACGGGTTGCGCCTGCCCTTCGACAGCGCCTCGAGCCCGAAACGCAGGCCCGCGAGGCTGAAATCGAAGAGCATCCCACTCTGCGTTGCGACGCGAGCAAAGGTGCGTGCACGGTCGGGGACCTGCGCAATCTCGGCGGCGCGGGCGGCGACCGCCGCCGCGAACGACGAAAGCGGCCCGGAACTGTCAGGTGTGGCGAGAGCTTTGATCTTGTCAGGGAGCGACGTGCCCATCTGTCGGGATAGTAACGTGCGAGAATGGGCTCGTGTGTGATATCGTTCTGGGGGACACTTTTAGGACGGTGATGCCGACGAACAAGGACGACGACTTCTCCTCGGTAGAAGAGGTCGAGCCCGGTGGAAGCGCCTCGAGCGGCGCCGATCGGCGGCGTTTTCCCCGGCATGCGATCACCCTCCGCGTCGACTACAAGCGAATGAACACGTTCTTCGCCGACTACGCGAAGAACATCTCCAAAGGCGGCACGTTCATTCGCACGAGCAAGCCGCTCGAAGCGGGCACCGAGTTCGTCTTCGTTCTTTCGATTCCAGGCCAGCCGGATCAGTTGCAGCTACTCGGGCAGGTGATGTGGACCGTCGATGACGTCGGTGCCACGGAAGAGCACCCGGCCGGCATGGGCATCCGGTTCAAGTTCGCAGACGCGGAAGAGCTGCGGCAGCTCGAACATTTCGTGGCCAAGCTCATGTCCGAGAAGCTCGGGAGTCACGTGACGGCGAAGCTGCTCCGAAACCGCTGACGCCCCCGAGCCGGGCCCCCCGCGCGCTGGCCAGGCCAAGCAGGCCAAGAGCGAGGCGGACCGTACCTTTACCCATCCGAGCCGCGGACCTACCTTCTCGCGTATGACCGCAGCGGTTCCTCTGGTCGGCCTCGAAGACGAAGTCCTGCGCCTCAAGAAAGAGCGGAATGCCGTGCTGCTCGCGCACTACTACCAGGACAGTGAAGTCCAGGACGTCGCCGACTTCATCGGCGACTCGCTCCAGCTCGCGCAGGCGGCCGCGAAGACCACGGCCGACGTGATCTGCTTCGCCGGCGTGCACTTCATGGCCGAGACCGCGAAGATCTTGAACCCGGGGCGCATCGTCGTTCTGCCTGACCTCGAGGCCGGCTGCTCGCTCGCGAGCGGTTGCCCCGCGGATCGCTTCGGTGCTTGGGTCGCGAAGCACCCGGGCGCCGTCGCCGTCAGCTACATCAACTGCACCGCCGAGGTGAAAGCGCTCTCGGATTACATCGTGACGTCGTCGAACGCCGAAAAGATCGTCCGGAGCATCCCCGAAGACAAGACGATCCTCTTCGCGCCCGACAAGAACCTTGGCCGGTACATCGAGAAGAAGGTCGGCCGCAAGATGATCCTCTGGCAGGGCAGCTGCATCGTTCACGAGACGTTCAGCGAGCGAAAGCTCATCGGCCTGAAAGAGCGCAACCCGGAGGCCCTGATCATCGCCCATCCTGAGTGCGAGGAGTCGATCCTGGCGATGGCCAACTACGTGGGATCGACGACGGCGCTTCTCAAGTACGCCGTCTCCAGCCCCGCGCAAGAGTTCATCGTGGTGACCGAGGCCGGCATCCTGCACCAGATGCAGAAGCAAGCGCCTCGGAAGACGTTCATCGCCGCGCCACCCGTGGCGAACTGCGCGTGCAACGAGTGCCCCTTCATGCGAATGAACTCGCTCGAGAAGGTCTACACCTCGCTCCGCGATCTCACCCCCCGCATCGAGATGTCGCCGCAGCTCATGGAGCGAGCCAGGCTCCCCATCGAGCGGATGCTGGCGCTGAGCTAAAGCCAACGCCAGCGTCGTGGAACGGGCCCGTCTCGACGCTCGCCGTGCTCAACGCACAGGAAGTGCGTTTCCGCGCGGCGACCGCCGAGCCAGACCCGTTCCACTTAGCCGCCGCTGGCTCTAGGCTCTCGGAGAGACGCGTCGACGTGCGACGTCCCGTCTTTCGCGCGTTCGAAGGACGCGACTCTTCGCGAAGCCGAACGGTCAGCTCGCGCAACCGATCCGTCCCTCTGCGAAGCGGCCCGCTCCGCTCCCCTCAGAAACCCGTCCCTCTGCGAAGCGGCCCGCTCCGCTCCCCTCAGAAACCCGTCCCTCTGACCGGCTCACGTCGCTCCATAGCGGTGTAGAGCGCTTTTCGTCTAAGTCGATCGGGTCCGTATCGGCGGTCGCCGCGCGGAGGCGTACTTCCCGTACGCCGAGCACGGCGAGCGTCGAGACGGGCCCGAACGGCGACGACGAAAAGTGCTCTACCGGCGGCCGGTTGGGCGTCCGAGATTCAGGCGATCGCGGAGAACGCCCGGCTTGGGCTCGGACGCGGCCGTCGAGACGGCGCTCACGGGCGACGCCATGTTCGTGGGCTGGTCCGAGATGAGCAGCTCATCTTCGAGGATGACATTGATCGCCTCTTCCGACGCGGGGACGCCGGAAGGTCCGCCGATGAGATCTCCGCTCGCCCCACCCGCGGCGATCGGCGGCATCGACCAAGTGTCCTCCGCGATGCCGCCATCGGCCTTCTCGCCGCCAATCGGGCCCAGCGCGCCCCCGAGATCCGGCTTTGACTCGAGCTTCGGGCGAGACTCGAGCTTGGCGCCTACCACGAGACCGACCTTTGCGACCATGGCGTCGAGGACGGCGATGAGGACGTCGTTGGCCGTCTTCGCGACGATCTTGTCCCAGCCGAGAGCCGAGACGAGGCCCTTGGGCGTGCCGTCGCCGGTCTCGTGGATGCGGCGCACCCACGCGGTGAGGTCGGCCTTTTCGAGGCCATCGGCCAGGACGTCGGTGCCGCGGATCGAGCCGCCCTTGGCCTGGATGGTGTCGAGAAACCATCGGGCATCGAAGAGATAGAGCTCGTAGGCGGTGGACAGGGCCTTGTGGATGCCCTGCTTCGTGAGCTTGCCTCCTCGCCAGAACGACCAGAGGTCGCCGAGCGGCAGCCAGCGAACGAGCGTCTCGGCCGACAGGCCGTCTTCGAACGCCGTGTGATCGACGTCACCCGCGACGAGCGCGTCGTGGACGACGCTCTGGACCTTCTGGTCGTCGTCGCGAAGAGCGGCTTTGATGCCCCGGATGCCCCACGCGGCGATGATTGGCCCGCGCGCATCGTTCGGCAGATACTTGAAGATCCGATCCGTGCACGTCTTCTCGTCGTGCGGGAAGAAGGCGGTCAGGAGCTCTTGGGAGGTTCGAACGCGCCCCTCGGGCGTGCGTCGGTGCTCCTCGAGAGCGAGACAGAACTTCGGGACTGCTGCGCTGAGATCGTTGCGTGCCTTGTCCACCGAACAATCCTCCATTGACCGCTCGCCCAAACGCGGCGTCTGCTCGATGGTACAGGAGTCGAGGGGTGGCGGATGCTGGCCAAGCATTCAGCCCCGGAAAAAAACCCGCGTCTTGTCGCACACCTCTTGTCGCACACCTCACGAGGTACCCTCAGAGCTCGGTCATGAGGGTCGTGAGCACGTAATCGAACGCGAAGATCGCGACGATGCTCGAGACGACGGCCTTGGCCGTCGCCTCGCCGACGCCGCGCGCGCCGCCGGACGCGTAAAAGCCCTTCTTGCAGCAAACGATGCTGACAATGAGGCCAAAGCAGAGGCTCTTGTTCACCATCATGACGAGGTCGTGCACGTCGAGGAACTGCTTGATCTTGTCGAAGAAAATGCCGGGATCGATCCCCTGCCACACCACCGCCACCAAATAGGCGCCCGCCTGCCCGGCGACGGCGAAGCACGTGGCCAGGAGGGGCATCATCACGGTGGTCGCGATGACGCGCGGGGCCACGAGATACTGAACCGGGCTCACGCCCATTGTCGTGATGGCGTCGATCTGTTCGGTGACGCGCATGTTGCCGATCTCGCTCGCCATCGTGCTGCCAGCACGCGCCGTGACCACGACCGAGGCGAGCACCGGAGCGAGCTCGCGGGCGAGGGCCAGCGCGACGACGCCGCCGACCATGCCCTCGGCCGAGAAGCGCCGGAAGCCGATGATCGTGCTCACAGTGAACGCCATACCCGTGAAGAGGCCGACGAGCCCGACGATGAAGGTCGAGCCGGCGCCGACGAAGTCGAGCGCGATGAGCAACTGAGCCGGGCGAAAGGGAGGGCGAACGGCCCAGGCGAGGGTCTGCCCTCCAAGGAGAACGGTGCCGCCGATGTCGTCGAAGAATGCGACGAACGGCTGCGTGATCGCGTCGACCCAGCCCGCCATCCGGCCGACGGCCCGGCCAACCGGACCGGACGGCGCGTCGTCGCGCGGGGCTTCGCCGATCGTCTCGCTCACGAGGAGGCCTTCATACCACCCGTCGAGGACGACGATCGAGCCGCCCAGCGAGCCGACCGGCGCTCAGGGCTCGCGATAGAACCGTGGCACTCGGCGCGAGATGCTGGTCAGGATCTCCCAGGGGATCGTTCCCGCACGCTCGGCGAGTTCGTTCGCGCTGATCGCGTCGCGCCCGAGGGGCCCTTCTTGCGGGCCGAGAACGACGACCTCGTCTCCGACGGCGGCCCCCTCGACCGCCGTCACGTCGATCATGGCCATGTCCATGGAGACCGCGCCCACGATCGGGGCGCGCTTCCCGCGGACGAGGACGTGCCCGCGGTTGCCGAGCTGCCGCGACAATCCGTCGGCGTAGCCCATCGGTAACGTGGCGATGCGGGCCGGGCCCGGCGCCCTCCAGGTGGCTCCGTAGCCGACGGGCGCTCCGGTCTCGAGCACGCGCACGGCGATGATCTCGGTGCGCACCCGCATGACGGCCTTGAGGTCCTTCGTGATCGGCTCCCCGGCCCCACCACCGAGGCGCGGCGACACCCCGAAGAGCGAGATGCCCGGGCGCACGGCGTCGAAGAGCGCCTGACCTCGCAGCAGCGCGGCGCTGCTGGCGGCGTGACGGACGTCGAGGTTCACGCCGTGCCGGCGCAAGAGGGCGGTCGCCTCTTCGAAGCGCGCAATCTGTTCCGCCGTCTCGACGTCGGCCGCATCTTCGGCGCAAGCGAGGTGCGTCATCAGTCCGCGGACGCGAACCTCGGGGTACTCCGCCAGGCGCGCCGCGAGAGCCGGGAGCGCCTGCATCGTGACGCCGAGACGGGCCATCCCGGTGTCGATCTTGAGGTGGACCTCAATCGGCCCGCTGGCGATCCCCGCGCGGACCAGGCGCGCGAAGGCCGCGATCGGCTCGGCGTCGTGGACGACGGGGACGAGACCGCGCGCGATGACCTCTTCGTGCGCGTTCCCGAAGTGCCCCCCCATAAGGAGGATGGGCGCGACGATCCCGGCCTCGCGGAGCTCTACCCCCTCTTCGAGCAGCGCCACGCAGAAGCCATCGACGCGGCGGTCACGCTCGAGCGTGCGCGCCACGGCAGGAGCGCCGTGCCCGTAGGCGTCGGCCTTGAGCACCGCCCAGACGCGCGCGGCTCCCGCCTGCTTTCGCACGACGCGGAGGTTGTGGCGGAGCGCCTCGAGATTGATGTCGGCACGGGTCGGACGAACGGCGTCCGCCGGAGCTGCCCGGCGCGGGCGAAGGATCCGAGGCACGAGCGGCTGGTTCATCGAAGGGAGAACGGCCGGCGGGACGCCGGTCATTCCAGATCCACGTACCACCAAGACTGGCCGACGGCCAAGAGACCACCTGGGCGCGCCAACGAGACTTTACGGCGCCCCGAGCGTCTGAGGTTCGTGAGCGCGTCGTTCGGCGGCGAGGGCCTGCTCGTGCGCAAACTGCATCCGATAGAGCCGCGCATAGACCCCCCCGCGGGCGATGAGCTCGTCGTGGGTTCCCACTTCGACGACCCGGCCCTTGTGGAACGCGACAATGCGGTCGGCCGCGCGGATGGTCGAGAGACGGTGCGCGATGACGAGCGCGGTTCGGCCGTGGATGACGACCTCGAGGGCCCGCTGGAGGCGGGCTTCGGTGTCCGAATCGACGCTGGCCGTCGCCTCGTCGAGGACGAGAAGGGGGGCGTCGCGGTAGATGGCCCGCGCGAACGCCAGGAGCTGCCGCTCGCCCGCGCTGAAGTTCTGGCCGCGCTCGTCGACCGCCGAGTCGAGCCCGCCGCCGCCGCCGTCGCGATCGCGTCGTTGGAAGAGCTCGAGAGCGCCGATGCGCCGGAGGGCCTCTTCGGCCCGCGAGCGATCCGGCGTGGTCTCGCCGATGGCGATGTTCGAGAGGATGGTCCCGGGGAACAAGAACACGTCTTGCGGGACGACCGAGAAGAGCCGGCGCAGCGCGTGAGGTTCGCATCCACGGACGTCTTGCCCGAGCACGCGGACCGCTCCCCCCTGGGGCTCGTAGAGGCGAAGGAGCAGGCTGGCGACCGTGGTCTTCCCTGCCCCCGTGGCGCCGACGAGGGCGATGCGCTCGCCGCGCGTGGCCGTGAAGCTGACGTCGCGCAAGACGGGAACGCCGGGCTTGTACTCGAAGTCGACGTGCTCGAGCGCGATGGCTTCGTCGGACGGCCCAGGGCTGCAACACTCGTTGGCCGGCAGCGCGTCAGGTGCGACGTCTTTCTCGTCGAGGAGCTCGAAGATACGCTCGGCGCCGGCCATCGCGCTCTGCAGGAGCGTGTAGCGCTGCGAGAGGAGGCTCACGGGCTCGAAGAACTGTCGGATATACTGCGTGAAGGTCACGAGGAGCGCGAACGTCACCGTGTGGTCGCCCACCCGGCGTAGGCCCGCGAACCAGAGGATGCTGGCGACGCAGAGTGTGCCGACCATCTCGATGGTCGCGTCGAGCACCGCCTCGTAATAGATCGCGCTCTTGTTCGCGTCGCGATAGCCGATGTTGATCCCATCGAACTCGGTCGCCATGGCATTCTCGCGCACGAAGGCCTGCACGACCGCGATGCCGTTGACCTGCTCGTTGAGGAAAGCGTTGAGACGCGCGGTGCGGGTGCGAACGTCGCGGTAGGCGGCGCGCGACCGCTTTCGCACGTAGTTGACGATGGCCAAGACGATCGGGAGCGCGAGGAACGAGACGATCGACAGCTGCCAGTCGAGGGCGATCATCATGACGACGATGCCCACCAGCGCGATGACGTCCCCCATCGCGTTGAGCGCGCCCGAGGCGAAGAGCTCGCTCACGGCGTCGACGTCGTTGGTCGCCCGCGTGACGAGACGCCCGACGGGCGTCTTGTCGTAGTAGCGGAGGCGGAGGCGCTGGAAGAACGCGAAGATCTCGGTGCGGAGATCCGCCATCGCGCGCGCACCGGCAACCTGCATCGCGTACATCTGAGCGAACGTCAGCGCCTGCACCACGACGAGCAGCCCCGCGAGGAGCAGGCCATCGCGCATGAGCCGGTGGAGATCGCGCGTGCCCGCGGACTGGACGACGTCGCCGATGAGCAGCGGGCGAATCAGGTTCACCAGCGTGATGACGACGAGGGTCGCGAGCGAGACCACGATGAACCGCGCGTGCGGGCGCACGAACGGCCAGAGCCGGCCGAGGAGCCGGGCGTCGTACGCCTTGCCGATGCTCCCCTCCTCGTGGAAGGTCTTGAGCGCCTTCTCGGTGCGCTCTTGGCCGCGCTTGGCGGCGGCCACGCCGTCGCTCGGCGGCTTGGTGCTGGCGACCGCGCTCACGACACCTGCGCTCCTTCCATGGCCGGCAGAGCGTCGCTGGACGGCAGGTCGATCTCTTCGAGCTCGCTCGCCATCTGCTGCTCCTCGGCGAACGCCGCATAGATGCCGCCGGCGTGGACGAGCTGGTCGTGGGTGCCCTGCTCGACGATGCGCCCCTCGTCGAGCACGATGACCCGATCGCACCGCGAGGCCGCGGCGATCCGATGCGTCACGAGCACCACGGTTCGCCTCGCGGCCTGGCGCTCGATCGCCTCGAGAATGGCGCTCTCGGTCTTCGCGTCGACTGCCGAGAGCGGATCGTCGAGGATGAGGATCTTGGGCTCCCACACGAGCGCGCGCGCCAGCGCGATCCGCTGCTTCTGCCCGCCTGAGAGCTGAACGCCGCGCTCGCCGACCACGGTGTCGAACCCTTCGGGCAGCGAGAGCGTCTCTTCGAGCACCTGCGCCTCGCGCGCGGCTTCGCGGATCTTGGCGACAGCCTCGGGCGAGTCGGGCTCGTCGATGGCGAAGCCGATGTTGCGCGCGACCGTTGTCGAGAACAAGAACGCATCTTGCTGCGCATAGCCGACCGCCGAACGCACCGATGACAGCGGGAGCTCGCAGACGTCGATGCCATCCATGCGCACCGCGGCCGGCGGGGTTGGCAACAGGCGCGCGAGGAGCATCGCGAGCGTCGTCTTTCCCGAGCCCGTTCGCCCGACGATGGCGAGCGACTCGCCGGGGGCGACCTTGAAGCTCACGCCGTCGAGGACCTTGCGCCCGCGATACGCGAACGTCAGCTGGTCGACGCTCAGCGAGCCGCCGACGTGCTTGGGTGCGCGCCGCGGGCCGTCGACCACTTCGGGGAGCGCGTCGAAGACGTCGCGAAGGCGAATGAAGCCGGCGCGGCCGCGCTGCACCACGCTGAGCGCGAAGCCCACCGCGATCATCGGCCACGTCATGCGCGCGAATGCGCTCCAGAACGCGAAGAAGGCCCCCGGGGAGAGCCCGCCGTGGTCCGGACCCGCCAGCAAGAGCGACGACCCGTACCAGAAGAAGACGAGGATCCCGATCGCCGCGACGGCGCCGATCGTGGGCGCGAACGAGCCACGGAGCCGGGCGAGCGCGAGGCTCGCGTCGAGGTACTCGCGGTTGGTCGCCTGGAACCGCGTGCTCTCGTGCTCCTCGAGCGCGAAGCTACGGACGACGCGTACGCCGGCGAGGTTCGCCTGGAGGCGATCGCTCATGTGCCCCAGGGCCGCCTGGTTCTCGCGCATCCGCGCGTACATCCCGCGCGAGAGCCGGCGCGAGATGAGCGTCACGAGCGGCAGGTTCACGAGGCAGGCGAGCGTCAGCTTCACGCTCATGCCGAGCATGATCTGAAGCGCGCTCGCGAACGCGAAGCAGACGTTCACGAGATTCAGGATGCCGAACCCGAGCAGCATGCGAACTTGCTGCAGGTCGCTCGTAGACCGGCTCATGATCTCGCCGGCGGGCATCTTGCGGTAGAAGGCCGCCCCCAGTTGCTGGAGCTTGCGGAGCAGCTCGAAGCGGAGCTCGTACTCGGCGTCACGGCCCGCGTTGAAGAGGTACCAGCGGCTCCCGATCCGCGCGACGAAGGCGGCGACGGCCAGGCCCAGCATCACGGCCGCGGGCTTCCACGCGCTCGCCGGGTCGGCTCCGAAGACGGCGTCGATGGCGTCCTTGGATCGCATATCGATGCGGTTCATCGCGAGCTGGAAGGCCGCGAGCGTCAGCGCGCCAATCGCGTATTGCGGCGCGTGGCGGCGCAGCTGACCGACCAGCGTTGTGGGAAAACTGGCAGGCTTCGACGGTTTTCTTTGGGTCTCGGCGCTCTCCGGCACGTCGCTAGGCTCCATCGTCCACCGATGCTCGAAACGGCCTCTCCGTTGTCCAGCGGGCGATCACGACCGTGCCGGGATCGGTTTTCGATGGGAGCTCGACAATACCGGGCGGCCTCGACCTTCGACGCAGGGCATCAAATTCGTGACTTCGAGTCGCACGGCCAGCAGTCCCAGCATCACACGAGCGCCTCCCTTGGCATCGAGCTCTTGCACGACGCCGACCTTCCCCGAGAACGGCCCCTTCAGCACACGAACCCTCGCGCCACGCTCGATGACAACCTCGGCGGCCTTGAGCGGACGCCGTCGCGAGGGCGGACGCGAGAGCAGCTTGGTGTCCGTCCTTCGGGCCGCGAGCCCCGGCGCCTCGCGGGCGGGCTCCGGCTCCGTCTCTTCGCCCTCGGCCTCGAGCTCCTGCTCGCGGCCCCGTTCGCGGGCGCGCGCGTCGTCCCCGCGGGCGCGATCGCGCTCGCCTTCCGCAGCTTTCCTGCGACCGCCCTTGCCCTGACCGGTGCGGCGCCCGGAGAAGCGCGGGCCCTCGCCGCGGGCGCGCTCGTCGAGATCGCTCGCGTAGGTGACGAACAGGGCGAAGAGCTGCGCCAGCGCCGCGATCGCGTCTTCGAGCTGCTCGTCGAGCATGGCGGCGTGCTCGAGCGCGAGGGCGCGGGGGACCGTCCAGCCGACCCAGACGCACGCCGGGACGCTGCCAGGCACGCTCGGCGCGACGCCCCGGAGACCACCCGGGACGCCGCCGGGGACGTCAGCCCGCGCCAGCGCGCGTCTTGCGCGGTCCTCGACTTCGACGCCGTCGACGCGTTCGAGCAGGTTTCGCAAGTCGGCCGCCGTGGCGCGCGGCGCCTCGACGGGGACAGGATCGCTCGACGCTCCCATCGTGAACTGCTCGGGCAACACTTCGAGGGCGGTTGCGAGCTCGAGAGCCCGCGCCGGATCCGAAAGACGGACCCGAGCGACTCGCGCTTGCGCGGCCGGGACCTCGAGGCCGGCCCGCACGCGCGTCGCCTCGATCCGGAGAACGAGACCCGCGGACTCGGCGGCGCTCGTGCCGCGTGTCACGAATCGGACCTGCGCCGCATCGCCCGCGTCGCTCGACTGCCCTTGCGCGTCGACCCCCAGCTCGGCCAGCCGGCTGACCACGCCGCGGGCCCAGCCGTCGAGCCGGCGGGACAAGTCGGCCGAGGCGCGGCGGGAACGCCGGGGGTCGAAGTCGTCCGCCCGCAGAGCGAGCGGCCTCCGATCGGAAGGCCAGCGAGGGGACTGGTCGGGCGAGCGGGACATCGGTCGAGCCGCATGAGACCGGCCCGGGTGAGGGCCAGCGCGCAGAGGGCGCTCCACAGTAGCCCACGGACGACGCTCGCGCGCGTGTCGCGCGCGGCGCGACAGCGCGCTCCGTCCCGCTCCGCAGCGCTCCGTATCCTGCGCGGCCTGACACGTGCTACGGATTGCGACGCCGAGCCATCAGGAGCGCCTTGCCTCGAACGAATAAGCCCCGCGAGCGGCCCAAGAAGAAGCCCCGAGCCGAAAAGCTCGTAGACCCCTCGCGACCCGAACAAGCCGAGCCGGCTGAAGACGCCAACGACGCGGACCGTCCTCGCGACGCTCGCGACGCTCGCGACTCGGGTGACGAGTCGAGCCCCGCCAACGGCGAGGACGAGACTCGCACCGAATCCGACGACGCGCCGGCCGACGGCGACGCCTATCCCGACGTGGTGGACGACGGAGCCATTCCCGTTCCTCACGGGCGAGCAGCGCGCGTGGCCTCCGACGACTCCTCGATGGAGCGGTTCGACCCGCTCTCGGCGTACCTCCGCGAAGTGCAGCGGCACCCGCTGCTCGCGCCCGAAGAGACGCAGAGCCTCGCCGAGAAGTTCGTCAAGACCCAGGACTCGGTCGCGGCGGCGCGCCTCGTGACGTCGAACCTGCGGCTCGTGGTCAAGATCGCCTACGAGTACCGACGCGCTTACAAGAACATCATGGACCTCATTCAAGAGGGGAACATCGGCCTGATGCAGGCCGTGAAGCGCTACGACCCATACCGCGGCGTGAAGCTCTCGTCGTATGCCGCCTGGTGGATCCGCGCGTACATCCTGCGGTTCATCTTGAACAACTGGCGCCTCGTGAAGCTCGGGACCACGCAGGCGCAGCGCAAGCTCTTCTTCAACCTGCGAAAGAAGCGAGCGGAGCTCCAGGCGCTCGGCATCGATCCGACCAACGCAGAGATCGCGAAGCAGCTCAACGTGCCCGAGAGCGAGGTCGCCGAGATGGACGTGCGCCTCCAGTCGAGCGAGAAGTCGCTCGACGCGCCGATGGGCGACGGCGAAGGGCGCGCGACGGCGAAGGTCGACACCATGCCGAGCCTCGTCGAGGGCCCGGAGTCGCTGATGGCGGACAGCGAGCTCCAGGGGCTCCTGAAGGAGAAGCTCGGCGCCTTTCGCGAGACCCTCGTCGGCAAGGACAAGGATCTCGCCATCTTCGACGAGCGGCTCGTCGCCGACGAGCCCCTCACGCTGCAGGAGCTCGGCGACCGGTTCGGGATCTCACGCGAGCGCGTGCGCCAGCTCGAGCAGCGGCTCACCGGCCGTCTCCGCGAATACCTGCGCGACGAGATGGGGGACGCGGTCGAAGTCGCGTAACGCGGCGCGCGTCCGCGCTCGGCGCAAAGGCCATGCCCCCCGGGACGCTCTTCGTCGTCGCCACGCCCATCGGCAACCTCGGCGACATGACGGCCCGAGGCATCGAGACGCTGCGCGCGTGCGACCGCGTCGTCGCCGAAGACACGCGGCGCACGAAGCAGCTCCTCACGCACTTTGCGATCGGCGGCAAGCCGGTCGATCGCCTCGATGCGCATGCCGCAGAGCACGATGTGGCGAGGGTCGTCGCGCGCCTCGCGGAGGGCCAACGGATCGCGCTGGTGACCGACGCGGGCACCCCGGGTGTGAGCGACCCGGGCGAGGTCCTCGTGCGATCGGCCATCGCCGCGGGAGCCACCGTCGTGCCGATTCCCGGAGCGAGCGCCGTTCTGGCGGCCGTGGTCGCGAGCGGCCTCGCGGGAGATGGCCGGTTCCGCTTCGCAGGCTTCTTGCCACGCAACGGCGTGGCGCGACGGGAAGCCATCGCCCTCGTGTGCGCGACGCCCGAGACGGTTGTCCTCTTCGAGGCGCCGGGCCGGGTCCCGGCCACGATGCGCGAGCTCGCCGACGCGACGCCGGAGCGCGAAGCCTGCGTGGCCCGCGAGCTCACGAAGGTGCACGAAGAGTTCGTCCGCTCGACCTGCGCGGCGCTCGCCGTCGACGAGCGCGAATGGATCGGCGAGGTCGTTGTTGTCCTCGGCCCCCATGCGCCCGAGGACCGGACGGCCCGGGTCGACGACGAGGCCCTCGACGCCCGGATCGACGAGGGACTCGCCCGCGGCGACCACGCGCGGACGGTCGCCGACCGCCTCGCCGCGTGGAGCGGTCGACCCCGAAGAGACGTCTACGAGCGGGTCGTCGGGCGCAAGAAGCGCTGAGACGCACGTGGGACGTCGGGCGCGTGACTCGAAGGTAGCGCTCCTACCTCCTGATCCGTTGCAAACGGTGGAGCGCTGGTATAGTTGCACCACCCTACCCGGGTTGCTCGACGACGCGAATATGCGGCCGGCCGGGCTGAGGAGCTTCCAGACTGCCATGCGAATCGGAATCATGCTTTCGGGCGTTGCGGGTTTGACCATCGCGTTTGGGGCCGGGTGCGGCGGCCGTACGGCTGACGAGTCGCCCACGGCGGGTGACGACAGCGGAGCGTCAGGGGGTTCGTCGAGCGGAGAAGGCAGCAGTAGCGGAACGGGCAACAGCAGCGGAACGGGCAACAGCAGCGGCGATGTCGGGGTCGCCGTATCGAGCTCCGGCAACACGGGCCCCGACGGGGGGGTCGACGGCGGCAGGGGTGGGGGCGTCATGCCCTGCCAGACCAGCGCCCAGTGCCCGAGGGGCGAGACTTGCACGCAGACACCATTCGGTGTCGGCTTCTGCGGGGGAGCCACCGGGGTTGGCGGAATCGGTACGGGAGTCACCGGAGGGGCCGGACGCGACGCGGGCGCGCCTCCCGGGATCACGACATGCTTCTCCGCCGCCCAGTGCATCAAGGGCGACACCTGCACGCAGACGCCATTCGGCATCGGGATCTGCACGGGAGCGAACGGCCCCGGCGGCCGAGGGACCGGCGGCTTCACTTTCGATGCGGGGGCGTTCCCGCCCCCAGGCGGCGGGGGGACGGGTCGGCGTGACGCGGGAGCCGGCGGCGGCGGGCGCGGTGGCGGCGGCGGGCTCGGCGGCGGGTTCGGTGGCGGCGGCGGCGGCGGGCTCGGT
>CZKU01000529.1_pt1 | contig 63550 bp, 52 predicted proteins | sample 1122471 | NCBI WGS metagenome assembly CZKU01 (sample SAMEA3539301, study PRJEB10725) | soil metagenome | biome: tundra; feature: field; material: soil | place: USA | collected 2010-05 | depth 0.15 m | reverse complement strand
CGATGAAGCAGTGGCTGGCGAACGTGGGCGCGCTGACGAACGGCGAGCTGCACATCGTCCAGGCCCGCCACAACGCGGTCGTCACAGCGGCGAATACGCCGTCGACGCCGTGGATCGTGACCGACTCGGCGGCGAAGCCGCCCAACCAGACCGAGTACTTCTCGTTCGACACCCCCTTCGGCACGGCCGCGGGCGAGCAGTGCGGCCGCGTCGTCTACAGCGACCTGCACGTGGGCGCGGCGTCTGGAGACTATGGCGGATATACCCAGCAGACCATCCCGCCGAACGCGATCGTCCCGACCCAGTGTGCGAACAACGCGCTCTCGCCCCAGGAGAAGGCGCTCGAGTTCATGCTGTTCGACCTCTCCGGCTGCATCACCCCGCCCGATCAGGGCGCGGGCGGCGTGCCGATGGTCACCAAGTAGCCGGCGCCATACCCGCTCGGGGCGGGGGTGGGGCCGCGCGACACCACCGAGGGGGCGCGACACCACGCTCTACCGCCTCGCGCTCACGCCGCCTTCGTCGCCTCGCCACCGGCAAGCTCGAGGAGCTGCCGGGCGAGGGCCACGCGATCCTCTGTCGCGTGCACGCCGACCACGATCTGCCCCATTCGGAGTCCGTCGCGGACGGCCCGGGCCTCCCGCGCGTCCATGCCGAGCTCGCCCAGAGCCGCCGTGAGGCTGTGAGCACGCGCGAGCGCGTCGAGGAGGGGGCCGGCCACGCGCAGCGGGGCACCCGCGCTCACTCGGTTCACGCCGCTCGCCTCGCTCACGTCGCTTACGCCGGACACGTCCGGCGACACGTCCGGCGCCTCTACCGCCTTGAGGCCCGCCACGATCGCAGGAAGCACGCCGCCGGTGTATCGCGCCGCGCCGCCGCGGCCGATTCCAGACGACCGACCGGCCGCCGCGCCAAACTCGCGCTCGTGCGCCTCTTCGGCCATCGCGACCGTGAGCTCGTCGCGAGCAAACCCCGCTTGCGCGAGCTGTTCGACCGCGGCGTGCGCGGAGTGGCGATCGGCGAAGAGGGCAGTGGCGTGCGTCGGCATGGCGTCATTCCCGTCGGGTTCGTCACGTCGAGAATAGCAACGCGCGCGCCTGACGCGGCGTGTTATTTCATTCCAGCTTCAGCGGACTTCAGGGGTGCGCCGGGTGGGATTCGCGCTTCGGGGGCACGTCGCGGCACCGCTCGAGCTTTCGATAGAGCGTGCGCCGGTCGAAGCCGAGCACTTGCGCCGCGAGCGTCTTGTTGCCGCCAACGGCTTCGAGCACGCGGAGGATGTAACGCCGCTCGACCTCTTCCATGGGCAATAGCTCCGCGGGGTCGTTGCTCTCCACGGTCACGCGCGAGCTCTTGAACTCGCGCACGCGCTCGGGCAAATCGTCGAGGCCCACGTGATCGAACTGAGCGAGCGCGACGCCGCGCTCGATGCAGTTCTGGAGCTCGCGCACGTTGCCCGGCCACGTGTACGAGAGCAGCTTATCGGCGGCGTTGCTCTTGATGCCCACGACGCGCTGCGAGTAGCGCTGCAAGAAGTGCTGCGCGAGGAGCAAGATATCGCTGCCGCGCGCCCGGAGCGGAGGCACGCGAACGCGGACCACGTTGATGCGGTAAAAGAGGTCCTCCCGGAAGCGCTTCTCTTCGACCTCGGTCTCGAGGTCGCGGTTCGTGGCCGCGACGATGCGCGCGTCGAACGCCTGCTCCTGGTCGCCGCCAACCGGGCGCACCGTGCGCTCCTGCAGCGCGCGGAGCAGCTTGGCCTGCATCCCGGCCGGCATCTCGCCGATCTCGTCGAGGAAGAGCGTGCCCTTGCTGGCCTTGATGAAGAGTCCGGGTCGCGCCGTGCGCGCGTCGGTGAACGCGCCCTTCACGTGCCCGAACAGCTCGCTCTCGAGGAGGTTCTCGGGCATGGCCGCGCAGTTGATGGCCACGAAGGGCCCGTCTTTTCGCGTGCTGCGCAGGTGGATCGCCTTGGCGACGAGCTCTTTGCCGGTGCCGCTCTCGCCCGTGACCAGCACCGTGGTCTCCGTCTCGGCGACGCGCGAGATGAGATCGTACATCTTCTTCATCGCCGCGCTGGTGCCGAGGATGTCGTCGAACTTCTGGCTGTCGCTCACCGCCCGCCGCAGGCGCTTCACCTCTTCGCGGAGGGCGCGATGCTTGAGGGCGCGCTCGATCGTCAGCGCGATGTCGTCCATCTCGAAGGGCTTGGTGACGAAGTCGTAGGCGCCCGCCCGGATGGCGCTGACCGCGGTCTCCATGCTGCCGTACGCCGTCATGACGACGACTGGCAGGTCTTCGCGGCTCTGGACGATCTTCTGGCAGAGATCGACGCCGCTCATGCCGTGCATGTTGACGTCGGTCACCACGAGATCGAAATCGCCCTCGGACAGGCGGAGCAGGGCATTCTCGGGCACGGTGGTGGTCGTGACCTCGAACCCTCGACGCCTCAGTTCGGCGTCGAGGATGTCACACATACTCCGGTCGTCGTCGATGATGAGGATTCGGCGTTCCATAAACTCAAGCGCTGAGCACTGCAGGGCACGTGCCGTCTAGGCCGCTCTCGCCACACTCGAGGCTCGAGCGCCCACTCGCGGCAAAAATGCGATCCCGTGGATCGCGGCGTCGGGCAAACCCGCCACATAGCGTGGCGAACTGCGACTGCTGAGAGCGGTGGTTCCGTGGCATGGCACGCGCGTCGCAAGCAGGCGCAAGTCGCGTCAGCGGGTGTCATTTGCACCCCACGGCACTCCCGCCGGGCGCTCGAACCAAGGACCCATGAACGCCGCCGCGCCTACGCCTCCTCCCTCGCCGCCGTCTTCGCCCTCCTCGGCGTCGCCGTCGTCCCCGCCCACGCCCTCGCTTTCGTTCGCGGAGCTCGCCGAGGGGCCCAGGGCGCGCGTCGGCGATCTGATCGCGGCGGTCGTTCGGTTCGCTCGCGCGCGGCCCTATTCGGCCATCGTTGCCGCGATGGCGGTCGGGTTCGCGGTGGGCGGAGCGCTCTCGTTCCGCGGCGGGCGCATGCTCCTCGCAGCGGGGGCGCGCCAGGCGGGGCAGGATCTTCTGAAGCAGCTCCTCTAGACCTTCCCGCGCTTAGACCTTCCCGCGCTTACGCGAGCTTTTCTTCGAACCATCATTCAAGCAAGTACGCTCAAGCAAGTACGCTCAAGCAAGTACGCAAGGAGACCACGCCATGAACATGAAGAAGTTGATGCGGAGCTACGACGCCGACGATGTCTTGCACCTCCTGGGGCTCGCGCAGCGCCGATCCTTCCCCGGAACGGTCCTCGCCGCGTTCGGCCTGCTCGCTGCGGGCGCGATCATCGGCGCCGGCATCGGGCTCGCGTTCGCTCCCTCGTCGGGCCAGCGCCTTCGCCAGGACGTGACCGGCAAGCTCGACCAGCTCCGCGACAAGGTGAAGAGCAACGTCGAGAAGAGCAACGTCGATCAGCAGAAGAACGGCGATTCGCGCACGATCTCGGCGGACGCTTAGGTCCTTGGTCGAGAGAGAGATTGGCCGCAGAGGCGCAGAGAGCGCAGAGGACAGAGGGCTTTGAGTACGTGGGCGCCCGGCTTGACGAACGATCCACGCCGCGCGATTCCGGGCTTTTCGACCCCATCACTGCTCTGCGCTCTTTGCGCCTCTGCGGCCAATCTCTCTCTCCGGACTGGCTAGCTCGGGTCGGCGGGCTTCTCGCTGCTGCTGGTCGGTTCGTCGGGGATGTCGCTCGTCTTGAGCGCGCGCTCGCGAGGAGCCGCGGCGGGTTCACGGGCTCGCTCGAGCTTCCGGTACAGGGTGCGCCGATCGAAGCCGAGAACCTGCGCGGCGAGGGTCTTGTTGCCGCCGACGGCCTCGAGCACCTTCAAGATGTAGCGCCGCTCGACCTCTTCCATCGGGAGGAGCTCGGCCGGATCGTTCGACTCGATGTTGATGCGCACGGTCTTGTAGTCGCGGATCTTCTCGGGCAGGTCGTCGACGCCGATCTGATCGAACTGCGCCAGAGCGACCGCGCGCTCGATGCAGTTCTGGAGCTCGCGCACGTTACCCGGCCAGGGATACTGGAGAAGCCTGTCGGCAGCGGCGCTCGTCATGCCGAGCACGGGCCTGCGGCTCTGCGCGGCGTAGCGATCGAGGAAGTGCTGCGCCAGGAGCAAGATGTCGCTGCCGCGCGCGCGCAGCGGCGGCACGTGCGCTCGCACGACGTTGATCCGGTAGAAGAGGTCTTCGCGGAAGCGCTTCTCCTCGACCTCGGTCTCGAGGTCGCGGTTCGTTGCCGCGAGCAGCCGCGTGTCGAACGGCTGCTCCTGATCGCCGCCGACGGGGCGAACGGTGCGCTCTTGCAGCGCGCGTAACAATTTGGCTTGCATGCCGGCCGGCATCTCGCCGATCTCGTCGAGGAACAGCGTGCCCTTGCTGGCGCGGATGAAGAGGCCGGGGCGCGAGGTGCGCGCGTCGGTGAAGGCGCCCTTCACGTGGCCGAACAGCTCGCTCTCGAGCAGGTTCTCCGGCATCGCGGCGCAGTTGATTGCGACGAAGGGCCCGTCTCGCCGGCCGCTCTTGGCGTGCAGGGCCTTGGCGACCAACTCTTTGCCGGTGCCGCTCTCGCCCGTGATGAGCACGGTGGTCTCGGTGTCTGCCACGCGCGTCACCAGCGCGATCATCTTGAGCATCGCGGGGCTGTTGCCCAGGATGTCTTCGAAGCGGTGGCTGTTGTCGACCGCCTTCCGGAGGCGCTTGACCTCTTCGCGCAGCGCGCGATGGCGGAGCGCGCGCTCGATCGTCAGCGCCAGCTCGTCCATGTCGAACGGCTTGGTGACGAAGTCGTAGGCTCCGGCGCGAATCGCCGCGATGGCCGTCTCCATGTTGGCGAAGGCCGTGATGACGATGACGGGCATGTCTTCGCGGCGCCCGACGAGCTGCTTGCAGAGCTCGACGCCGCTCATGCCGGTCATGTTCACGTCGGTGATAGCGAGCCCGAAATCTTCGCGATCGAAGAGCTCGAGCGCCTGCTGCGGATCGGTGACCGACTTGACCTCGAAGTCGCGCCGACGGAGCTCGGCTTCGAGCACGTCGAGCAGGCTGCGGTCGTCGTCGATGAGGAGGATGCGGCGGTCCATGCGACTGTTCACGAGGCGATCACGACGATCGCAATGGGGCCCGCGGTTTGAGCTTCCGGCGGTGGGTGGCCACTCTATGGCTCCCGGCGCCAAACCGCCACCCCTGAGCCCCGCGGCGGCCGCGCGCTCGCGCGCCTCGACCACGGCGCCAACGGGCCGCCGCGACGACCGGCTTGACCCGACTCGAGGATGGCATGCACCATCCAGCCTGGCGCCGGAGCGTCGTTGGCCCGAGCCATCTTTCCTCTGCGCCTCGGCGGTTCGGGAGAGACCACGTAAAGAGGAAGCGTTCGAATCGGATGACCAAAGCGAGCCCGTTCGTCATCGCCCTTCGCGGCGCGCTCGCTGGTCTCGCCTCCGCGGCTTCGACCGAACCGCTGGACCCCGCTGAAGCGCTCGTCGCGATGAAGCTCGTCCGCGACCTCGAGCAGGGGCTCGCACGCCTGGAACAGAAGGGTCCGCCCGAGGCTGACCTCATCTCGATCGCCTGCCACGATCTCAAAGACCCGCTCGCGTCGATCGTGATGGGCGCCGGGTTCCTCCGCAAGACGGTCGCGCCCGAAGATGCGGCGGCCAAGCGTGTGGTCGAAGCCATCGTTCGGTCGACGGATCGTATGGGCCAGGTCATCGGCGATTTTCACGACCTCGCGAAGCTCGAGACCGGGCGCATCGCCCTCGACCTCCGGCCGTGGGACGTCGTCGCCGTCCTCCAAGGTGCGGTCTCCGGGTTCGAAGCGAAAGCCAGGGAGCGAAACGTCCAGTTCCAGGTCCACGTTCCGGCCGGGCCGCTGCTCGCCGTCTGCGACCGGGCGCGGCTCGTTCAGGTCGTGACCAAGCTCGTCGCCAACGCCGTCAAGTTCACGAACGCCGAGGGGCGCGTCGCGCTGCGTATCGAGGGCGTCGAGCCAGCGAAGGGCGGCGGGGCGAGGATCACCGTCTCCGACACCGGCCGGGGCATTCCCGCCGACCGCCTGCCGTCGGTCTTCGACTACGCCGCCAACGCCCGCCGGACGCCCCGCGACGGTCCCGGCCTCGGGCTCCCGATCGCGCAAGCGCTCGTGCTGCTCCAGGGCAGCAACATCGAGGTGACGAGCACGGTCGATCAGGGCAGCGCGTTCTCGTTCACGCTGCCTGCGCCGTCGGCGCCGCGTGACGAACGGCCCGAAACCGCCTAGAAGCGCGGGCACCATGAACGTGCGCATCGAATCCGACAGCATGGGCCAGATCGAAGTCGGCGCCGACAAATACTGGGGCGCGCAGACGCAACGGAGCCTCCAGAACTTCAAGATCGGCGGCCAGCGCTTCGGGCGTCCCGTCATCCGCGCCTTCGGGATCGTGAAGAAGGCGGCGGCGCTCGCGAACAAGGACCTCGGCAAGCTCGACGCGACCAAGTGCGAGCTCATCGTGCGCGCCGCCGACGAGGTCATCGCCGGCGCGCTCGACGCGCACTTCCCGCTCGTCGTGTGGCAGACCGGCAGCGGCACGCAGTCGAACATGAACGCGAACGAGGTCATCTCGAACCGCGCGATCGAGCTCGTCGGCGGCGCGATGGGCTCGAAGAAGCCGATCCACCCGAACGACGACGTGAACCGCTCGCAGTCGTCGAACGACGTGTTCCCCACCGTGATGCACGTCGCGGTGGCGCTCGAACTCCGCGAGCGCCTCCTGCCGGCCATCGCGGCTCTGCGGAAGGGCATCGAAGCGAAGAGCGAGGCGTTCGAGGACATCGTCAAGGTGGGCCGGACGCACCTCATGGACGCGACACCCCTGACGCTCGGTCAGGAGTTCAGCGGCTGGGCAGCGCAGCTGGCGTTCTGCGAAGCCGGGGTCGAGCGGTCGCTCGACGGCCTCTACGACCTCGCGCTCGGCGGCACCGCGGTGGGCACGGGGCTCAACACGCACCCCCGGTGGGCCGAGGGCGTGGCCAAGAAGATCGCCGAGCTCTCCGGCGTGCCCTTTCGCACGGCGCCCAACAAGTTCGCGGCGCTCGCGGGCCACGAAGCGCTCGTCGCCGCGAGCGGCGCCATGCGAACCCTGGCCGTCGCCTGCTTCAAGATCGCCAGCGACGTGCGCCTCCTCGGCAGCGGCCCCCGCTGCGGCATCGGCGAGCTGCACCTGCCCGAGAACGAGCCCGGGAGCAGCATCATGCCGGGCAAGGTGAACCCGACGCAGGCCGAGGCCATGACGATGGTCTGCGTGCACGTCATGGGGAGCGACGCCGCGGTCGGCTTCGCCGGCGCGAGCGGGCACCTCGAGCTCAATGTCTTCAAGCCCGTCATCGTGCACAACGTCCTCGAGAGCAGCGCGCTCCTCGCAGACGCGTGCCACAGCTTCCTCGATAACTGCGTCGTCGGCATCGAGCCGAACCGCGACGTCATCGCGCGCCACCTCGAGAACACGCTGATGCTCGTCACGGCCCTGAACGAGGTCATCGGATACGACAACGCGGCCAAGGTCGCGAAGCACGCGCACCACGAGAACATCACGCTCCGGCAGGCCGCGAACGACCTCGGACTGGTGAAGCCCGAAGACTTCGAGAAATACGTTCGCCCCGAGAAGATGATCGGACCGGGCTGAGCCCGGTGAAGACCGAGCCGCCGACGCACGCGCCGCACGGTCGCGTCGTGCCGCTCGGGGCGCTCGGCATCGTCTTCGGCGACATCGGCACGAGCCCGCTCTACACGCTGCACGAGTGCGTGCACTTCGCGGGCGAGGCCACGGTGCGCCCGGTCGACGTCCTCGGGGTGCTGTCGCTCATCTTCTGGTCGCTCACGATGGTCGTCACGCTCATCGACCGAGCCGTGGCACGCTTCGAGCTCCCGATCGACTGCGCCGAGGTCACCTACTGCGTGGGCCGCGAAACGTTCCTCGCGACCTCGGCCGGGAGCATGGGCGTTCTAAGCGAGAGCCTGTTCGCCTTCCTCGCGCGAAACGCGCGCTCGGCGGCCACCGTGTTCTGCTTGAACCCGGCGCAGGTGATCGAGATTGGCTCGCAGATCGATCTGTAGAGCGGGAGAAACCGCAAAGCGGTGATCCGCGTCCGGCCGGCCGGCGGTGCGTGCTGTCCGGCCTCCGGGCGCGACCGTGGGCGACGCTTTAGCTTGACCCCCAGTCGCCCGGCAGTTGACAGGCCACCCAACGCTTGGGGTTTCGCACTCCCTCGGCGGTCATTGCCTCGACCGCTTGGAGCATCAGCGCGCGACCCTCGTCGCCGGCCAGGAGCTCGCCCAATCGGTAACGCGCCGGCCGCGCATACACGATGGTGTCGGCGGCCTCCGCACGATCGATCCCCTCGCGCAGAGCCGCGATCGCGGCAACGCGATTGCCCGCGGCGTTTTCAGCCATCGCGCGCAGGAGCAGCGCCAGCGCGGCGGTCCACGCATCGTATTCGCGCGCGAGGCGCCGGGACAGGCGTCTCGCCTCGGCGATTCGTGCCCGCCGCTGCTCGGGACGCGACCCGATCGAAGCGATCGCAGCGCGGCCGCGCATGTAGAACGTCTCCGCTCGAATGAACCCGGCGTGGAGCAGGAAGCTCGCATTCAGCTTCGCCTGGCGCTGCCTGATGTGTTCATAGGCGCGGGCGCCGTCGCCGACGTAGAGCTCGATCTCGGCCCCCCAGACCATGGCTTGCCAGTGCTGGATAGAGAAGCCCTTGTGCGACCACTGCGACAACGCGTCGCGCATCTCGTCCCGCGCGCGGTCCGGCTCGTCGGCGACGAGCGACAACCAGATCCCGCCGCCCGTGCGGGCGTTGACCGACGTGAAGAGATCGCGGCGGTCTGCGGCGTCGATGAGAAGGCGCCTCATCTTCCGATTGCACTCTCGGAAGGCTCCCAGGAAGTAATGCACGTAGGTGTCGAAGAGGCGCACCATCGAAAAACCGACGAAGCCGGGCATGGTCAGCGACATGGTGCGCTCCAGCAACGTTTGCGCCTCTTTCCAGCGACCGCGGTTCCAGAGGCCAATGCCGCGCGAACCCACGAAGAACACGAGTCCCTCGGGCCGCGCGTCCTGGTCGACGAGGCTCTTTGCGATGTTCACCAGCGCGAGCTCGCTCCGGGTTTCGCGCTTGCCCGTCGCGGCGATGTGTGCCGCCTGCAGGCTGGTCGCGCGCAGTACCTGAAGGCGGTCGCCCTTCCGGATCGCCTCGATGAGGTGTCGCGTTTGCATGCACGCTCCGAGGATCACGTCCACGAGCGAGAATCCCATCGCCAGAGTGAGAAGCGCGTCGAGCCGCACGCGATCTTCGCGCCGGACGGCGTCCGGCTCGCGATCCTTGAACTGGAAGCCGATGGCGGCGAGCCACAGCTGGTACACGAGTAACCAGAACACGGCGGCGAGCGGGGAGCGCGGTGCGGGCATGCCGATCGCGCCGAGTACGGTGCGAAGCATCTCCGCCCCTTCGTCCATGCGACCGGCCAGCAGGAGTTGATCGGCCGCGGCCCGCTGAAACTCGATGCGCTGGTCGGTGGTGGCCCCCGCTGCCGCGGCGAGGTAAGCGCGCGCGGCTTCTTCGTAGCGACCCGCGAACTGGAGCACTTCGGCCAGCCGCGCCTGCTGGCGGCGCACGTCGAGCGAAGACGCCGGGGCCGGGGTCTGCTCGAGGCAGATGCGAAAGAGGCGCGCGGCCTGATCGAAGGCGAGCTTCGCGGCCGCCTGCTGACCGGCCGCGTCCGCGAAGCGCGCGGCGCGCTCGCCGTCTCCCGCGGCCAACCAGTGCATCGCCAGGGCCTCTGGATCCGCGTCGGGCATGGCCTCGAGCGCTTGCGCGAGGTCGGCGTGATGCTGGCGGATGACCGAAGAGCCGAGGTGGAAGACGATGGTCTCGCGGATCCGATCGTGAACGGGTTCGACGATCTCGTGGCCGTCGCGCATCCCGGAGCGGACGAAACGGCACCTGACGAGAAAAGCCACCGTGTCGTCAATCGAGTCGACGTTCGCAGCCGCGCCGAGCGTCGAGACGGGAAGGGGCCTGCCTCCCACGGCGACCATCTCGACGACCTTGCGTGCGGCCTCCGGAAGCTCGGCGAGGCGTCGGGCGACTACGTCTTCCAGCGTCACCCTGGCACCGGCGGTCAGGAGCTCACGGGTCGAGCTTCGCGCGAGCTCCTCGACGAGGAACGGGCTCCCCTCCGATTCGAGCGCCACCGCTTCGGCCATTTCCTGCGCAGACGCGTCGTTGGAGCCGAGGAGCGCGAGAGCGAGGCGCTTCGCTTGCGGGAGCTCAAGCGGCCCGACCTGGACGTCGAGCGATTCGGCCGCGCCCGGCCAGCGTCTCTCGAGCTCGCCCAGGAACGGTGCCGTCCGTGCGTCCCCTTCTCGGTGCGCCAGAAGGAGCAAGATCGCCGGAGCTTGCGGTGGACGCACGAGCTCCAGAAGCATGGCTACGCTGTCCTTGTCGCCCCACTGAGCGTCGTCGATGAAGAGAACCAGGGGCTGCCGCGCCACCAGGCCCGCCGTTAGCTCGCGCAGCGCTTCGAATCCCTGCTGCCGGGCGCGTTGTGGATCCTCCATGGGGTCGTGCGGTTGGGGGAGCTCGCCCACCGACGGAACGCGCCGCAAGACGGGGAACAAGCGGGCGAGGGCCGCCATGTGCATCGGGAGCTCCAGTCGGCTCGCGCCATCGGACAGAATCATCAGATGGCGACTCAGCGCGTCGATGACGGCATCGACGGCCTTGTACGGCACCGACTCGCGCTGGTAGGCGCGTCCACGGAGCACGAGCGCCTCACCGCGTTGCGCCAGCCCGTCGAGGAACGTTCGCACGAGGGCGGACTTGCCCATACCGGCGCGCCCGTTGACGTGGACCGTCATGGAGCGCCCGGCACGGGTGGCCTCGAAAGCATCGCGCAAGGCGAGCAGTTGAGCCTCACGACCGACGAGCAGCGCCTCGCCCCCCCCGATTCGCTCGTCACCGAGCGCCGGAGCGGCGAGGGAAACGCGCGGCGAGTCGCGAGGTGCGCTCAGCCGACGCAAGATCTCCGGCCCGTCCGGGCGCCGGGTCGGTTCTCTGTCGAGAAGCCCGAGGCAGAGCGCTTCGAGGTCGAGCGGGATGCCCGCCGCGAGGTCGGACGGGGGGACCGGGTCGGACGTCGCCTTCGATCGGAGCACCTCGCCCCGCGTGCCTTCGAAGGGCGCGTGTCCCACCAGCGCCTCGTAGAGCATGACGCCGACGCTGTACCAGTCGGACGCGGGCGTCGGCTCCTGAGCGGACGCCACCTCGGGCGCCATATAGCACGGTGTCCCCACGAGGTCTTCACGCTCGCGAAGGTTCGCGTCCAGCACGCGCGGAAGCTCGGTGGCGATTCCGAAGTCGAGGATCACGACGCGACCCTCGAGGGTCACGAGCACGTTGGACGGCTTGATGTCGCGGTGAAGTTTGCCTGCCGTGTGCAGCGCGTGCAGGCCCATCACGAGCTGGCGCAGACCCGAGCGCAGCCGGTGGAACGAGACCTGCGCGCGACCCTCGGACGCCTCGGTCGCATCGGGCGGACCCGGTAGTGGCGTCGAACGCCGCTGCCTGTCGGTCTCGACGGGCGACGAGCGGATCGTTTCGGACGGCCCATCTCGCGGGGTCAAGACTCGCTGTTCGTTCACGTAGCCAAGGAAGTCGGTGCCGCGCACCAGCTCCATCGTAAAGAAGATTCGCTCCCCTTCCGCGGCGAGCTCGTGGAGGCGAACAAGGTTTGGATGGCACATGTCGACGAGGGTCCGAAACTCCTGCTTGAACATGAACAGCGAGTTCGGGCTGAAATAGAGAAGCCTCTTGATGGCGACGTGCTGCCGCGTCTCTCGGTCGCACGCCTCGTACACGGAGCCCATGGCGCCGCGTCCGATGCAGCGAAGGACCTCGTAACGAGCCGTCCCGGTCCAGTCGAGGGGCCGCGATGCGGGCTCTCCGGGCGCGCCGAACTCAGATCCTCGCGACATTCCCCTCTCTTCACGACCGTCGCGGCGAGCAGCGCCGTGCAGGCGCCGGACCGGTCCCCTACAGGCTACGGCACCGCGGACCCGCCGCCCACGGCGGCTGCGAGGTCGATCGAACCGAACGCGTCGCGGCCGCGAACTCCTTCTGAGCTCGCTGCGGGGCGCAACCTCCGCAGAGCGTCACCCCACGACTCGGCGTCCCGCTTCGGCTTTCGAGCTAGCTCGGACCTCCTACATGGACAGCCCCCCGCGAGCGCTCGGCGCCCGCGCTCGAGTCTACAGGGTAAACCTCGCTCGGCCACGACGAGCCAGGAGACGCGACGCCTTGGCGTGCTCGTCAGCCAAGGTTCGCCCGGAGGGCCTCAGCCCTTCGCGAACACGTGCTGCGCGGCGGCGACGCCGACGCCGAGCTCGACGCGACGCCCCGATCGGGCGAGCGCGCGCTCGATGGCCGCGATCGTCGCGACGGTCTCGGTGCCGTCGGTCGAACCCATGTGACCCACGCGGAAGTACTTGGTCTTCGCGTCGGGGTGCAGGCCGCCGGCGAGGACGACGCCCTCTTCGCGCGCCCGCCCGACGAACGCGGGATCGACCCCGTCGGGGTACCAGATCGCGCTCATCGTGTGCGCGGCGATGGCGTCGCTCTTCGGGAGCATCGCGAGGCCGAGCGCCCTCCACGCCGCACGGAACGCGAGCGCGACGCGCTCATGGCGGGCGACCCGCGCGTCGATGCCTTCGGCGCAGATGCGCCCGAGGCTCACGTCGAGCGCGGCCACGAGGTTGACCGCGGGCGTCGCGAAGTAGAGCGGTGCGCCCTTCTCGTAGCCTTCCATGATGGGAAGCCACTCGCCGAAGTCGAGGTAGAGCGACGCGACCCTGGTCTTGCGGGTCTTCGCGACCTGCATCGCGGCCTTGCTGGCGACGACGAGCGCGAGCCCCGGAGGCACGCCGATGGCCTTCTGGCTCGCCGTGAGCGCGACGTCGACGCCCCAGGCGTCCTGCTTCAGCGCCTCGCCGCCGGTGGCGCATACGCCATCGACGATGACGAGCGCGCCGTGCTTCTTTCCGATCTTGGCGATGGCCTCGACGGGCGTGAGGATCGACGTCGACGTATCGACGTGCGTGACCGCGAGGGCCTTGCACGGGCCGCTCGACACCGCCTTCTCAATGGCCTCGAGGCTAGGGACTTCACCGAGCGCCGCGCGAACGTGCTCGGGCATCGCGCCGAGGCGCTCGAGGATCCGCCCCATGCGGTCGCCGAAGAACCCGGTGTTCACCACGACGACCCGATCACCCGCCTCGACGACGTTCGCCGCCGCGAGCTCCATCGCCAGCGTGCCCGTGCCCGCGATGACGAACGGCTGCCCGCCGGGGGCCTGGAACACCTCGCGCATCCGGACGAGCGCGCGCCCGAAGACCTTCGCGAAATCGATGTCCATGTGGCTCGGCGACGGAGTGGCCAGCGCCGCGAGGACCTCCGGCTCGAACTCGATGGGGCCGGGGATCATGAGAAGGGGGCGCTTCGGCATGCGCCCGAGGGTAGTCAAGGAGGGCCGGGCTTGCCCGCAATTTGCGTCACTTCGCCGGTGGACGGCCCGGCGCCTCCACGTCTAACTACTTCGGGATCGGCGCTCCGCACTGGCCCGCAACCCCGCCCCCGCCGCAGCTGGCCGGCGGAGCGCACGTTCCGCACGATGGGATGAGATTGCCGCAGCCGTCGCCCGCGGGACCGCACGTGATGTTCAGGCTCCGGCAGGTCTCCGGGACGCAGCCCTTCGTTCCGCCGCACTGACCCGACACGCCGCCGCCACCGCACGTGGCCGGTGGGGTGCAGACGCCGCAACCGCCTTGGACGAGATTGCCGCAGCCGTCGCCCGCGGGACCGCACGCGACGTTCTGCGCCATGCACGTCAGCGGGATGCAGGTGTTCATGCCGCCGCACTGGCCCGGCACGCCGCCACCGCCACAGGTCTGGGGCGTCGGGCAGGTGCCGCAGCTCGCGATCACGTTCCCACAGCCGTCTCCGGCCGGACCGCAATCGATGTTCTGCTCGCTGCAGGTGAGCGGCTGGCACGTGTTGCCGGGGGGGGCACCGCACACGCCCGGCGTTCCGCCGCCTCCGCAGGTCTGACCGGTCGGGCAGGGGCTGCAGTCCGGCGTGAGGCCGCCGCAGCCGTCGCTCTGCGGGCCGCAGATGCCCGGATACGCCGCGCACGTCATCTTCGTGCAGGTATCGCCGGGAGGCGCTCCGCACACGCCGGGTGTTCCGCCGCCGCCACAAGATTGGCCCGCGGGACAGTTGGCGCAGTTGGGCGTCGTGCCGCCGCAGCCGTCGGTCTGGGGGCCGCACGTGCCGGTCGGATAGGACGCGCACGTCAGCGCCGTGCAGGGACCGCCATCGGGAGTGCCGCACTGGTTCGCCACGCCACCGCCGCCGCACACCTGCCCGGTCGGGCAACTTCCGCAGTTCGTCGTGAGGCCGCCGCAGCCGTCACCTTGCTGTCCGCAGGTGCCCGGAAAGTTTGCGCAGGTCTTCGGAACGCATGTGGACGTGGGCGGCGCCGGCACGCACGACGCGAGATCCCAGATCATGTACTCGAGGATCTTCTCTTGCGGGGTCATGGGAACCGTGCCGCACTCGGCCCCACGATCGTTTGCCGCGGTGAAGTTGTAAGCGCTCGTGGTCGTCGCGTTCGTGACGTGGAAGTCGCTGAAGATCGCGTGCCCGCACTGGCTCGCCTGGTTCACCGGCGTGTCGAACGTGAAGTGAAGGAGCATCTTGCTGGCGTCGACCGGATCGGTGCCGTCGATCCATTCGACCGACTGACCTGCCACGGAGTCGACGTCGTGGCGCACGGTCGAGAGCGTGACGTCGGCCGGGTTGGGCGGCGGCGGCGCCGCCGTGAAGTTCGCCAGGGCCTGGATCTTGTTGAGCCACAGGACGAATGTCCCGGGCGTGGTCGCCGGCGTGGTTGGCGGCACGCTCTGGCTCACGACCCCGGTCGTCGAGTCGATGCCCGTATTGTGATCGACGTCCCAGTTCGCCGTCGCTACGAACGCGCCGTTGTTCGGGGGCGCCCACGGCTGCGTCAGCCAGGCGTAGCTGAAATGGGTCGCGAAGAAGTGCCCGCCCGCGCTCCCGTACGAGACGAGATCCGCGAGCTCGGTGGCCGACTTCCGGCTCGAATTGTTGCCGACCGGATCGACGCCCCAGCACGGCAGGATGATCTGGTCGTACTGATTGAAGGTGCCGCCCGTGTCCATCAACGCCGCTTCGTTCGGCGTGTTGTTCCCGGCGTTCGCCCCGTTGCCCTTGTAGAGGTGAATGCGGCCCGTGCCGCTGCTCTTGGTGAACTCCGCAGGGTCGACGCCCATCTTGAGGAGCACGCACTCCATCGCGTCGACATTGCCCGTCGAAAGGGCCGTCAGCGGGATGTCGCCCTCGCTCTGCTTGTTCGGCATCGCCAGGGTGCCGGCGGGGATCGGGTTCCCGTTGCTCGTGGCGTTCAGGGCCACGACGGTGTTGGCGGTGCACGAGCTGTTGATGTTGACCGTGAACTGACGCCGCCACCGCCCGAGCTGGATGACGACCGGGATGTTCGCGCCGACCGGCACGTTCGTCAGCGTGAAGGTGCCGTCGTACGCCGTGTACGTCGTGACGAGCGGGCTGCCGCTGACGTCGGCACCGCACGTCGTGCACTGCTGGGCCGCCGTCTCGTTGGCGCGGGAGACGAACGCGCTCACCGTCCCGTTGGGGATGTACACGAGCACGTTGGGGACAGGGTCGCCGAGCGCCACGCCCGACGGCAGGTACGTGGACGGCGTGCCCGCGACGACCGTGCCCGTCAGCGTCGTGCTTCCGGAATCGCACGCGACCTGCTTTGTACATAGGCCCGTGCACGGAAGGCTGCTGCCGCAGACGTTGGGCTTGGTGCCCGCGCCGCACGCCTGCGGCGCCACGCACGCCGGCCCGCACGGGCCGAGGGTGCCGCCGCACCCGTCGCCCGCCATACCGCAGTTGTATCCGAGGCTCGCGCAGGTGGCCGGGCGGCAGTTCACCGGACCGCCGTCGGGCGAGATCGTGTCGTTGCCGCCGCACTTGCCGGGCCCGCCGCCGCCGCAGAACTGCGGGCTCGTACAGCTTCCGCAGTTGACCGTCAGCCCTCCGCAGCCGTCGCTCTGCTGACCGCAGGCGTTCGCGCCGTAGCTCGCGCACGTCCTGGCTGTGCAGAGGATGCCGCCGTCGGCGGCCACGCCATTGTTGCCGCCGCACTTGCTGGCGCCACCGCCGCCGCAGAACTGCGGGCTCGTGCACGTGCCGCAGAGGGGCGTCGTGCCGCCGCAGCCGTCGCCGGCCACGCCGCACGTCGCGCCGAGACCCGAGCAGGTCTTCGGAACGCAGGTGACGAGCGGCCCGCCGTCGGCGCCGAACCCCGTGCTGCCGCCACACTTGTTCGGACCGCCGCCGCCGCAGAACTGCGGGCTCGCGCACGAACCGGTCCCGCACGGACCCACGGTGCCACCGCACCCGTCGCCCGCCAGGCCGCAGTCGTAGCCCAGGCTCGCGCACGTTGACGGCAGGCACTTCGGGCCGCCGTCGACGGTCTTGTTGATGTCGCCGCCGCAGGTGCCCGGGCTGCCACCGCCGCAGAACTGCGGTGTCGTGCAGGTGCCGCAGTTGGCTGTCAGCCCGCCGCACCCGTCGCTCTGCTGCCCGCACGCGTCCGTGCCGTAGTCCGCGCACCCTTTCGGGGCGCAAGCGACGCCGCCGTCGGCGCTCACCAGCGGATTCCCGCATTTGCTGAACCCGCCGATACCGCACAGGTCGCTGCCGGAACACGCTCCGCAATCGATGGTGCCGCCGCATCCGTCGGCGTTGGTCCCGCAGTTGTATCCGAGCGACGCACACGTCGCCGGTGCGCAGCTGCCGCCCATGGTCCCGTTGGCGTCTTGCGAGAACGTCCCCGGATTGAAGCCGTCGAACGTGGACGCATCGAGTCCGCCGGAGACGTCGCCCCCGGAGCCGCCGCACGACGCGACGAGGACGAAGATGACCCCGACGACAGCGACCATAGAGAACATGCGGCCCACGTCACGCCTGTGCATCGAGCGATCCTCCCACTTCAGTTCTTCTCAAGAAAGCACGCGCTCCAATGCCAAACGGACCAGAGCGGTCACCCCAGGGCCTTGTGCTACGCCTTGTGCTAGGCATTGTGCTCGGGTGTGCGGCTCTGAGCAACGGGCGCCTTCGCGGATCCATCGCTCGTTGCAAGAACGCGGCGAGATCCACTCACGTTGACGCTTAGATTAGACCCAACTTGGTAGGCGTTCTCGAACGAGGGGATGGGAACGGCGTGGTGTGGGCGATCCCTTGACTCATCGGCGTTTCATAAGGCGCCCGCGGCGACCTGAGCGCGCGAAGCCGTCTCGACGATCGCGTCGATGACGAGCGGCCATACGGCGGCGGGCAAGTCGTGCCCCATGCCCGGGACGACGACTAGCTTCGCGCCGGGAATGGCGCGCGCCGTCGCTTCGCCGCCGGAGCGATCGATGAGCGAGTCGTCCGCTCCGTGGATGACGGTGACGGGGACCTTCACCTTCGCGAGGGCGGCCGTGCGATCGGCCTGCGAAGCGATGGCCGCGGCCTGGTGCGCCACGCCGTCGGGCGAGAACGACCGGTCGAAGGCGACCGCGATGCGCGCGCGGCCCTGACCCTCGTCGTAAGTGAACCCGGGCGACCGTAGCTGGTGCCACACGAGGACGCCGTGCTCGATGTTCTCTTCGCGCGCGGTCGGAGCGCGCGTCATGACGGCGGCCAGGGTCGCGGGCTGCGCGTGGCCGACGCTCGGGTCGCCCGTCGTCGACATGATCGAGACCAGGCTCTTGACGAGGGGCGGGTGACGGATGGCGAGCGTCTGCGCGATCATCCCGCCCATCGAGACGCCGACGACCTGGGCGCTCTCGAAGCCGAGCCACTCGATGAGGCCGGCCGTGTCGTCGGCCATGTCGTCGATGCCGTAGGTGACCGACGAGCGATCGCCGCCGAGAATGGCGGGGATGTCCGGCCGCGGCCCGGCGACCTTGGTCGAGAGCCCGACGTCGCGGTTGTCGAACCGCACCACGAAGAACCCGCGGGCCGCGAGGCGCGTGCAGAAGGCCGCGTCCCAGGCGACGAGCTGCTGCGAAAAGCCCATCACGAGGACGACGGGCGGAGCGCCCTCGTTTCCGAATGTTTCGTACTCCAACTCCACACCGTTGGTCGAGGCTCGCATCGACGGTAAGGGAAGCACGGAATCTCGCGCGAAGCCCGCTCCCAGCCGCGACGGGTCTCGTTCGTCCGCGCGCTCTTGCTCCCGCGCGCGGCGGAGACTAATTCTCTCTTCCCGCCATGCCCGATTCCTTTTCCGCCAAGACGCCTCTCTCGGTCGGCTCCGCCTCGTACTCGTACTTCAAGCTCGGGGCGCTCTACGCGAAGTTCCCGCAAGCCGAGCGGTTGCCGTTCTCGCTGAAGATCCTCCTCGAGAATCTGCTGCGTACGGAAGACGGGGTCGCCGTTCGCGCCGTAGACATCGAGGCCCTGGCCACCGTCGACGTGACGGCGCAGCCCACGCGCGAGATCGCGTTCACGCCGGCGCGGGTGCTGCTGCAAGACTTCACCGGCGTCCCCGCCGTGGTCGATCTCGCCGCCATGCGCGACGCGATGAAGAAGCTCGGCGGCGACCCGAAGAAGATCAACCCGCTGCAGCCCGTCGAGCTCGTCATCGACCACTCGGTGCAGGTCGACGCGTTCGGTTCGGAGAACGCGCTCACGATCAACGCCCAGCTCGAGAACCAGCGGAACAAGGAGCGGTACCAGTTCCTCAAATGGGGGCAGACCGCGTTCCGTAACTTCAAGGTGGTCCCGCCCGACCAGGGCATCGTGCACCAGGTGAACCTCGAGTACCTGGCGCGCGTCGTCATGAAGAGCCAGGACGGCGCGACGCTCTACCCGGACACGCTCGTCGGAACCGACTCGCACACGACGATGATCAACGGGCTCGGCGTCCTCGGCTGGGGCGTCGGCGGCATCGAGGCCGAAGCGGCCATGCTCGGGCAGCCGGTGTCGATGTTGATCCCGCAGGTCATCGGCGTGAAGCTCACGGGCAAGCTGCCCGAGGGCACCACGGCGACGGACCTCGTGCTCACGGTGACGGAGATGCTCCGCAAGCGCGGGGTCGTGGGCAAGTTCGTCGAGTTCTTCGGCGACGGCCTGGCGGAGCTGCCGCTCGCCGACCGGGCGACGATCGCGAACATGGCGCCCGAGTACGGCGCGACGTGCGGCATCTTCCCGGTGGACGCCGAGACGCTCCGGTACTTGCGCTTCTCGGGCCGCGACGAGGCGCAGGTGAAGCTCGTCGAGGCGTATTGCAAGGCGCAGGGGCTCTTTCACGCCTCGGGCGCGCCCGAGGCGACGTACACCGACGTGCTCTCGCTCGATCTCCAGTCGATCGTGCCGAGCCTCGCGGGGCCGACGCGCCCGCAAGATCGCGTCAAGCTCACCGAGTCGAAGACGAACTTCCACTCGTCGCTCGAGAAGATCCTCGCCAAGTCGCCCAAGCCGACCGGAAAAGACGCGAAGGCCACGGCGACCGTCGACGGCACCGATCACGTGCTCACCCACGGGTCGGTCGTCATCGCGGCGATCACGAGCTGCACCAACACGTCGAACCCGAGCGTCATGGTCGCGGCGGGGCTGCTCGCCAAGAAGGCGGCCGAGAAGGGGCTCACCCGGAAACCGTGGGTCAAGACCAGCCTGGCGCCCGGCTCGAAGGTGGTCACCGAGTACCTGGCGAAGGCCGGGCTCACGACGTACCTCGAGAAGCTCGGCTTCCAGACGGTCGGCTACGGATGCACGACGTGCATCGGCAACAGCGGGCCGCTCCCCGAGCCGGTCTCGAAGGCCATCGACGAGGGCGGTCTCGTCGCCGCCGCCGTGCTCAGCGGGAACCGCAACTTCGAGGGCCGCGTGCACGCCGAGGTGCGCGCGAACTACCTCGCCTCGCCGCCGCTCGTCGTGGCCTACGCCCTCGCGGGAACGATGGACTTCGACCCCTACAAGGACCCGATCGGCACCGGGAAAGACGGCAAGCCCGTATTCCTCAAGGACATCTGGCCGACGCGCGCCGAAGTGCAGACGGCCATCGACGGATGCATCGACCGCGCGATGTTCGAGCGCGTCTACGGGCAAGTGTTCGACGGCGACGACGAGTGGAAGAAGCTCGTCATCCCCACGGGGGACCTCTACGCGTGGGACACCAAGTCGACGTACGTGAAGCACCCGCCGTACTTCGAGGGCATGGGTCGCGACCCGTCGCCCATCGCGGACATCACCGGCGCGCGGGTGCTCGCCGTGCTCGGCGACAGCATCACCACGGACCACATCTCGCCGGCCGGCAACATCAAGAAGAACAGCCCGGGCGGCCAGTACCTCATCGACCGGGGGGTCGACGTCAAAGACTTCAACTCGTACGGCTCACGGCGTGGAAACGACGAGACGATGGTGCGCGGCACGTTCGCGAACGTGCGCCTCCGCAATCAGCTGGCGCCGGGCACCGAGGGGGGCGTGACGCGCCACATCCCGTCAGGTGACGCGATGAGCATCTTCGACGCGTCGGTCCGCTACGCGAAGGACCACGTGCCGCTCGTCATCCTCGCGGGCAAGGAATACGGCTCGGGGTCATCGCGCGACTGGGCCGCGAAGGGCCCGAAGCTCCTCGGCGTTCGCGCCGTCATCGCCGAGAGCTACGAGCGCATCCATCGGAGCAACCTGGTGGGCATGGGCATCCTCCCGCTCGAGTACGCTACCGGCGATACCGCTGCGTCGCTGGGGCTCACCGGCGAGGAGACCTTCGCTTTCGAAGACCTGGCCAACGCGATCCCTCTCCGCAAACTGATCGTGCGGGCCAAGAGCGACGCCGGCAAGATCACCGAGTTCGCCGCGACCATCCGCATCGACACGCCCCAGGAGCGCGAATACTACCGCCACGGGGGCATCCTCCAGTACGTCCTGCGCCAGCTCCTCAAGGACTGACCCGTCCGAAGAGCGAGAGCGAGAATAGCCGCAGAGGCGCAGAGGCCGCGAAGGGCTTGGCGGAGAGGAGAGCGCTCGGTTCTCCCATCTTCGCCAATCTGCCCTTGGCGCCCTCTGCGCCTCCGCGGCCAATCTCTTCTCCTTACTACTTGTCGCGGGGGCCGTGGATGGTGAGCACCGGGCGGGTCGCCGTGCGGACGACGTTTTCGGCGACGCTTCCGAGGAGGGCTCGGGCGAGGCCTTTGCGCCCGTGAGTGCCGATGACGATGAGGTCGGCGTCGATCTCGTCGGCGAGCTTGTTGATCTCTTCCCACGCGACCCCCTCGCGGAGGACGCCGTCGACCTGGGTCTTGCTGCCTTTGCGCCTCGCGACCACGTTTTCGAGGCCGGTGCGCGAGGCCTCGGCCATGCGCGTGGCGATGTCGGCCGTGGCGACGAACGCGCCGTCGGGGAACCCGAAGATCGGGATCTCGTAGGAGTGGATCACCGTGATCGCGGAGCCAAGCCGCTCGGCGACGGCGAAGGCCCAGTCGAGGGCTTTCTCGGAGGTGTCGGTGAAGTCGGTCGGTACGAGGATTCTTCGGAAGTCGGCCATTGTCCCGCCACCTTTCGCAATGCACCTGCCATGTCGTCGGTCGTGCCGCAATGACCCGCTCGACGATCCGCGGCGACCTTGTTCAACTCGACGCCAAGAAGGAGCGCGAGCGAGAAGAGCCACAAGGTCATCAGCGTGATGCCGATGACCGCGAGGCTGCCCTGGTACGCGTCGCCGGTGCCAGTCGCGGATACGTAAAAGCGGTATCCCCAGCCGAGCGCCGTGATCATCGCCACGGCGAGAAGCGCGCCGGGCATCACGGGCACACGCCGCCGGGCTTCGCGGGGAATGCCCACGCGATAGAGGGCCGCGACCATTGCGATCGCGACGGCGAGAGCGAAGGCTCCGCGCACGACGAACCCGGCGATGGTCCCCTCGAGCGCCGCGTGGGGAATGGCCCTCCCGGCGACCGCCTGGAGCGCGCCGAGACCCAGGGCGATGAAGCCGAGGACGGCGACGCCGACCGACAGGCCGACGCACGAGCCGACCGCGAGCGCGCGCTTCTTCCACCACGGCCGCGCCGCGCCCGCTTGAACTTCGAGCGCGTCGAACATCGAGTGCAGTCCCGACGCCGCGAGCCACAGGAACATCGCGATGGCCACCGGAGCCACTTTGCGACCGCTCCACTGGGCGACCTGAGCGACCTGGGCCGAGACCAGCGCGCGCGCGTCGGGAGGGACCGACGAGAGCAGCGTCCGGGCCGCCTCGGCGCCGTGCGACGCGGCCCTCGCTGCGACGAGACCCGCCACAGCCGCGAGCGGCACCAGGGACAGAAAGAGCCAGAACGACATCTCTGCCGCAAGACCGAGCGTGCGCGCGCGGGCAATCCCGGCCCACATGGGGTCGAGCCACTCGCGCGCGCGCCCGACGAGCGTTGCCACGGAGCTCATCCAGCTGCCGAAGCGGCGCCTTCCGCGTCCGCCCGCGCTGCTGCGCTCAACGGTGCTCGTGCTTCTTGCCACGCTCCTCCGCCGCCTTCAGGTCGTCTCCCTCCCGCCCTTCGAGGGCCTTCTTGGCCGCGTCGGCCGCCTTCTTCACGTGCCCGACGTCCTTCGCGGCCTGCTCGGCGCCCTGGTCGTAGCGGCGTGTAGCCGTTCGGCTCCCCTCGCCTTCGTTTTGCAGTTCGGGGTCCGCGGAGCTCTTCTTCTGATCAGTGGGCATTGGACGCCTCCTTGGCCCGACTGAAGCATCGGCCATGCCGTCTGTTGGAACACGGCCGGGGAGGAGATTGGCCGCAGAGCCGCAGCGGCCAATCTCTATCTCCCCTTCTCGGCCTCGAAGAGATGGTGCGCCTCGCGAGCAGCCGCGGAGCGGGCAGGCTGGGCCAGCGCATCGATGAGTCGTGCTCGGTCGCCCGTCGACCATGCGCCTTCGCCGGCCACGAGGGCGCGCCTCGCCATGAGGGCGCCGATGGCCTGCGCGAACGAGGTCTCCACGGCGGCGGCGCGACCTCGCTCCGCTTGCAGGCGCTGCTGGGCGCTCGAGACCGCGCGATCCGCGAGGAGCATCAATGCGGGCGCGGCTCGTTCGCGATGGGGACCGGCGAGCAAGCCTCGGGTCGCTCGGCCGAGCGCGGCGTCGACCTCCGCCGCCGCCGATCGCGCGAGGGCACGCGAGGCGAGCGTGCGTCCGGCGCCCGACGCGACGAGGGCGAGCGTGGCCGGGTGCCACTCGAAGACCGGGGCCGTTCGCGTGCAGGTCGCCAGATCCGTGAGAGGCGTCCGCGTCAGGAGCTCCGCGACGGCCGCGGTGAGGCGCTCGCGATCCACGGCGATGGGCGTCAGCTCGAGCAGCGGGCGAGGGACGCGAACGACGTTCACGCGGCGGAGGCGTGGCCAGGCCTGCAGGCGTCCAGGCGGATCGACGCCGCGGTATTCGCGCTTGCCCGACCACCAGCGAACCTCGGAGTCCGTTCGTGTGACCTCGGGGGCCCGCGCGAGCCACGTGTGACGCGAGAGGGCCTCGTTCGCGCTGGCGGGGAGCGGCACGCGCTCGAGCGCAGCGGCGGCGACCTCGAGGACGCGCGCCGCGGCGCCACGCCGCAGCGGCGCATCGAAGACCGGGTTCGCCGCCTGGAGCAGATCGTGAAACGCCGCCGCCAGCGCCCAGTCGGCGGCCGACGGCCCCGGCAGCGAATCGACGGGAACGAGCCGTCGCGCGCGCCGGACGCGCGCCTCGTTCGTTCGCGCCTCGAGCTCGGTGTCGGCCGGCGTGCGGCCCTCTCCGAAGGCCAGCGCCGTCCGCGCGCCGATCGCATGCCCGGGACGCACGGGACCCCCGAGGACGAGCGGGGCCATGACGCCCGCGAAGAGCCGCTCGGCGATCGCGTCGCGATCTTCAGCCACGGCTCACCCCTCCGTGGCGGGCGGCTCGACGCCGCGAAGCGGGATCCACCCGATGGCCGACGCCTTGAGGTCGAGAGGCGGCTCCTCGAGCGCCTGCGCGATCGTCTCCGCGACCGCCGGCTCCCACGGCGGCGCGTCGAGGAGCGCGGCCTCCAGCGGCACGAAGGCGCTCTCTTCGACCGCGATGGCGCGCGCGTCGCGGCCGACGAAGAGCGCCTGCGAGCCGGGCAACTTGAACGCCTCGGCGAGCACCTCGGGTGCGACCGCGGGCGTCACTTCGTGTCCGGCGAGGACGTAGAGGCGCGGATGGATCTCGGCGAAGAACGTCCCCAGGGGGATCGCGTCGATGCCGGCGGGCGCCTTGAGGAACGCCCCGTGACCCGTCACCGCGATGCGAACCTGCGCGATCGTCGCGTGCGGGAGCGCGTAGGCGAGCCTTCGCAGGAGCGGCAGCTGCGCCCGCGAGATCCACGACGCCGTCACGTTGCGGAGCGGTGCGCCCGAGGGCACGACGCGGAGCTTCACGTGCAGCGCGGGGGGCTCGCTCGTGCCGGCGGCGTGCGACGCCTCGTGGCCCGCGGTCCGGAGCTCGACCCGCGACAGCGACGACAGCGCGCCCATGGGAGGCAGGCGGTCGATCGCCCAGGGCTCCTCGCCGCGACCTCGGAGGAGCACGAGCCCGGCGGGATCGAAGAGAGGACAGGCGCGAAGCGCGATGGGATGGCGGAACCCGGCTTCGACCGCCACGCCTGGCCCCGCGGGCACGAAGCACGTGATCCCCGGGGTCTCGTGAACGAGCCGCCGCATGCGCTCGGGGAGCTCCGGGATCCGGATCAGCCAGCGGCGAAGGGGCGACTCGACGAACGCGCTCGGCGGCGGCCACTCGGCGATGCACGCGTCGCCCTCGACGCGCGAGCGGATGAAGTAGTGAGCGAGCGAGGGCCCGACCCCCGGCTCGGCCACGATGTACCGGATCCCGGCCTCGAGCCGGGTCGCCGGTTCGCTCCGCGGCATCAGCCGGAGGAGCAGCGCCTTCAGCTCGATGCGGCGCTCGAGCTCGTAGGTCTGGGCGAAGCGGTCGTGGTAGAGCGCCAGCGGCGCGTCGGTCGATGCGAGCTCCGGCGCGTCGTAGCCGAAGGGCGCTGCGGCGTCCCGGTATTGAACGAAGTGACGCGAGGTGCCCGTGAACGTGAACCCGCCGACGAGCCGCGCCGTGTCGGCGATGCGATCCATGCGATCGCTCGACTCGGCCGCGAACTCGAGCGCGACCTCGCGCGTGCCCACCGGCGAGCGAACGACCACGATCCCGAGGCTGGGCACGATGTCCTCGAGCGACCGCTCGCGCGTGTACATGGCCAGGAGCGCGACCAGCCGATCGATCGACGGCAGCAGCACCATGCCCTTGGCACCGAGCGCCACGCCCTTGGCATCGAGGCCCAACCCCGGCGTGTGCAGCCGCGTCTGATGAAGTGCGATCCGCTCCAGCAAGCTTGCAGTCTAGCGCGACGGGAGACGAGATTCTCCGGACGCTCGAGCAGCGTCGCTTCGATGACCGGCTCGCTACTGTACCGCCTCGACGATTCTGAGGCGGCTGGGAGAGGCCGGCCGAGGCGCTCGGTGCCGATGACCGCTCGTCCTCCGGCTGCAGTGCGGAGCGCGGCGCGTAGACGGACCTCGCGGACTTGGCTCCTGTCGTCAATCCCTGTCTAGTCCCTTTGCCGACTCTCTTGGTTATCGTGGTGACAAGAGGCGCGGACGCAAATCCCGAAACGGAAGAAGCCCGAAAATACGACGGCAAACGAGCAGGGTATGTACAACGCGGGGGCCGTTGTCGTGGAAACAACGCTGGCGCGTCCTCCAGGCATACTGACGCGCGCGGAGGTCGCCGTGCTCATGGGAGTCAGCCCCTCAACCGTCGAGAGCGCGAGGGCGCCCTTCGCGCGGAGGTGCTGGATGGCGTGAACTGGCACGACGAGACCGAAGTGACGAAGACCATCACGAAGCGGACACACGCATCCCATCGTCGGCCGTTTCGTCGCCACGCATCTGGGAGTCCGTGAGCACGGGGCGAGCTCAGAAAGCATGCGCTCCTCGTCGCACTCGCTCTACGTCTGGGGAAGGTTCAGCCGGATACCGGACCACTTGGGGCATCTCCTTCACGATCTGCGCAAGCCGCGTGAGCGACTAGCCACCCGCGCCTACCGCCACGACGACTTCGCGCGGTTCGCCGCTCAGTCCCCACGTGGCCGCGAGCCGGTGGCTCGCGTAGCGGACGACATGCGCCGGTGAATGCGGCGAGCAGCCCACCGATGCTCTCGGCGAAGCGCATACTCATCGGGACGTATCGCGAACAAGGACCGCTCGCCGCCGTAAGCATTCGGGATCGCCCGCGACACAATCCTGTGCGAAGCATTGCGGCGAGGAGGGGGGCGAACCTGCCCTGCTGGAAGATGTATAGGAAGAGCGTGACGCTGCACGTAGAGGGCGTCGTTCATCGCGCGCCCTTGCTCGCATGAGCGAGCGGTCCTGGTGCGTCGTCGCGACGGCGGTCGCGCTCTGGATGACTCCGTTCGCCGCGACGCTCGCGCAGACGTCGGAGTCGGTCCCTCCGGTGGCGGTCGACTGGCGCGCGCGCGCGCAAGGCGAGCGAGGCGCCCAAGGAGACTGCCCCGACGCCGCCTACGTCGAACACGAGATCGAGCGGCTGCTCGCGGACGCCCCTCGGTCCGCGACGGCGCGGCTCCACGCGCGCGCCGAGGTCACTCACGAAGTCGGAGGTTCCTGGCACGTCGAGCTGACGACCGTGAGCGCACAAGGGAACGGCCATCGGTCGGTCACCGCGGAAACGTGCGGCGCGCTCGCTCGCGCAACTGCCTTGATCCTCGCCCTCGCGGTGGATCCCGACCGGGTCGCCAAGAACCGCGCCCTCGATCCTACACTCTCCGACCCCGTGACGGCAGCTCCCGTGGGTTCGAACGCGACGTCGTCCTCGATGGCAGATGCCGCCTCGCCTCCGTCGACGGCTGCGGCGACGGCGACGGCGATGGCGAAGACGACAACGACCGCGACTGCGAGTGCGAGCGCGACCCCGACGCGGATCGACACCGAGTCCCCCGTCCGTGCGCGCAAGCGCTCGGGGCTTCCCACGACCTTTGCCCTCGGCGCTTCTGCTCTCGTCGAACTGGGCTCGCTCCCTTTCCTCAGTCCCGGAGGCGGCGCGCGGTTGGCCGCCGTTCCAGGTTTCGCGCCCGCGCTGCGCCTCGAGCTTGGCGCAGCGCTCTGGCCCTGGTCTCAGTCCGCGGGCGCCACGGCGACGTCGCTGGGGGGAACGTTCGCGTTGCGCGCGTTCGAAGCCGGCGCGTGCCTCGTCCCCGTCGCGGAGTCGTGGGAGTTCGGGCCGTGCGCGGGCGCCGAGCTCGCGTGGCTCTCCGGGCAGGGCATCGGCACGGGCACGGCGGGTACGACCGGGCAGTCCAGCGACGCGGTATGGCTCGTCTTTCGGGCGGGCGCCATGGCCGCCTACCGCATGTCCTCGGCATGGGCGATCCGCGCCGACCTGGGCCTGGGCCTGGCACTCGACCCTCCGGCGTTCGAGTGGACCGGCGCGGTGGCTGCGGTAGCGTTTCGTCCAAGCGTGCTCTCCGGACGCGCGGCGCTCGGCGCAGAGGTTCGCTTTTGATCACGGATCGGGCGCCGATCGGCCACGGAACGGATGTGCCCACCCCGGTCGCGACCGCGCAGGAACCGCCGTCCAGGGTGCCCGTGGCCGTCCCCCAGCCGCCCTGGACGTTCGATGCCGTATACGAAGCCCATTTCGCTTTCGTGTGGCGGACCGTGCGCAGGCTGGGGATCGTCGACAGCGCGGTCGATGACGTCGCGCAGGAGACGTTTCTCGTGGTGCACCGACGTCTCCCGACCTTCGAGAACACCGCATCGATGAAGTCGTGGCTCTTTGGGATCATCACGCGGGTCGTGTCCGACGCGCGGCGTTCGCTCCGCCGCAAGCCGGCGAATCTCGGCGGCCGCGCGCGCTCGGGGGAGGACGTCGACTCGATGGCCGACGGGGCGTTGATGGGTCCCCACGAGACGGTCGCAAAGACCGAAGCCATTCGCACGCTGCACGTCCTTCTCGACGCGATGTCCGACGAGCGGCGACAGGCCTTCATCCTGGCGGAGCTCGAGCAGATGAGCGTGGTCGAGATCGCGATGGCCGTGGGAGCGAACGTGAATACCGTGCACTCGCGGTTGCGTGCGGCGCGGGTGGAGTTCGAGCGGGCCGTCGTGCGGTTGCGCGCGAGGGACGCATGGAGGACGCGATGACCGAGCTCGGGCCGGATGCCAGATCGCTGCTCGAGGCGGCTCGGGGCGGCGACGAGCCGACGTCCGAGGATCACGCGCACGTGCGCGCGGCGGTGGCCGCGAGGCTGATCGTCGGTGTGGCTGCCGCCGGTGCGGCGGGCACCGTCGCCAAGGCGGCGGGGGCATCCGTGGGGGGAACCGCAGGGGGGGCCGCGAGTGCCGTGGCGGTGCCAATCGGCGTGACGACGAAGGCGATCCTGGTGGTCGCGCTCGTGAGCGCCGCCGGTGTAGGCACCGCGGTGGTCGTTCGTTCGTCGCCTCCGGCGACGGCGCCCGTCGCGGCGCGGCTCGTCCCCTCGGCGGCGCCACGGGGGAGCGCCGGCAGCACGCCCGGCGTCGCGATCTCCACGCCTCCTCCGGTGGCCACGCCATCCGCGGAGGCATCGGCGAGCCCGACGCGGATTTCGAGCCAGGCATCGGAGAGCCCAACCCCGAGCTCGGAGTCTGCGAGCGCAAACTCGAGCCGGCCATCGGCGAGCCCGAGCCCGCCTTCCGCGTCGGTCTCCGCCGGCCCCATGGCTCCGTCGCACACCCGAGCGCCTGCGACGGACGTGGAGGCCGAAGTGCTCCTCATCGCCGGAGTGCACTCCGCGTTGCAAGCGGACGACCCGGCGCGCGCGCTGATTCTCCTCGACGAACACGCGCGTCGATTTCCGGCTGGCGCGCTCGGCGAAGAGCGCGACGCAAGCCGTGTCGCGTCGCTGTGCGCCCTCGGACGCAACGCCGAAGCGCGGGCCGCTGCGGCTCGTTTCCTCGGGGCGTTTCCGAACTCGCCGCATGCGGCCCGCGTGCGCGCCTCGTGCGGAGCCGCCGAGGAGCCACCGTTTTGATCACGAAACCGTTGGGCGCGGGCCACAGCAGAGTTGCTGGCCCGCGAACAAAGCACAAAAGGAGAAGCCATGCGCCGACGACTCGGTCTTTCCGTTTCCACCATCTTCGTTTCGATAACGCCGGCGCTGCTCGCGACTGCGTGCGGGGGAAGGGTCGAGTCGATCGGGACGACCGACATGCAGCTCGTGCCCCTGACGGAGGTCACGCGCGCCGTGACCGCATGCGCGCCGGGAGCTGCGCATCGGAATGCGTGCTGCACGCGCGGCCCGAATACGACGTCGCAGTGCGGTCTGTACCCGGCAGCTCCGTTTCACCCCTGCGAGCCCGACTGGACGACGTATCCGGACCCGAGCACGTGCTGCGACTTGACCGACCCCTCCCACCCCTGTGGCGCTCCACCCGCCCAGCCTCCCCCCCTACCGTCCGGGCAGTGCACCTACGGCTGCCCGCCCGGGTGGTACGCCACGAGCCCGATCACGCTTACCTCAGGAAGCTGCTGCGAGAGCCCGAGCTCCGGCGGCGGGAGCTCCCCCACGGCATGCTTTGGCTGGGGCCCTCCTGGCAATGCCACCCCGAGCTCGACATGCGACTACATTTGCCCCGCCGGCTGGCAATCCTTGACGCCGAGCGCGGCGGACGTTTGCTGTCGCACGCTGGACGCGGGAGTCGAGTGCTTCTCGCAGGCGACCGGTCCGGTCGGCGGTGCGACGACGGTCTCCGTACCGTCGTCCTCGCCGCCGCAGGGGCCCGCGTGCGCGGGCGGGCCTGGGGGCGGTTGCAGCTGCAGTGCGACCACGCAGGGGCACAGCTACGCCATGACTTGCTCGGGCTCGAGCTCCGCGCAGACCTGCACGTGCACCGTCGACGGCGTGACGATCGCGACCGGAACCTCCCTGGACTGCACATCGTCCTCGGCCGCCTCCATATGGACCAACACCTGTCAGTTCCAGTGATCGGCAAGCCTCTTTCGCCGCCGCGGCCACGTCGTGCTCTCACCGAACGAGAACGACGAGCCCGATGAGCGCCACGGCTCCTGCCGTTCGCGCGTAGCAGAATGAGGAACCGAAGCGGAGCGGGGGAGGTCACGGGCGGCGGACGATAGCCCGCCCTCTCGAGACGTCGCGCCCGATCGGCTGCAATCGCGCGCGATCGATTTCTGGGACACTACGGGACCGTCTTTCCCGCGTTGCCCACCCTCGAATCGATCAGTGGACGTCGGCCGTCTGAAAGACGGCGGCGCCCGAGTCGACCGTCGGGCTGATGACGGCACCCTGTACGGTCGGGGTCTCGGCGGCGGTGCGGACGAAGACGTAGCCCGCAGCGCCGCCGCCGCCGCCGGATCCTGCGCACGCTGGCGTGTCGCCGCCGGCGGGTGAGTTGCCGGCGCCGCCGGGGCCCACGCCTGCGCACCCCGACGTGGCCCCCGAGATGGCCGGCGCCCACCCGTATCCGAGGGTCGGCGACGCGTTCAGCCCGCCGGGCGGGCCCGGGGCGCTCGCATCCGGGTCGGCCGTCCCCCCGCCCCCGCCGTTCGCTGCCAAGGTGGCTTGCGAGAGGAGCTGAACGAACGGGGCTTCCACGAAGATCGTCCCTCCGGAGCCGCCCCCGCCGCCCTGCCAACCGCCGCATCCGCCCGCGTTGATCCCTTCGATCGCGGTGCCGTCGCCGATGCTGACGGCGTACCGGGCGACGAGGCTCACGACGCCTCCGCCGCCTCCGCGACCGGTGCCGGTCGCGGAGCTCCCGCCCGCCGATCCGCCTCCGGCGTCGTCGTAGGCGAGGCCGCCGGACGTGTAGGCGGTCTGGGCGCTGCCGTAGACGTAGGCGCCCCTGCCTCCCGGCGCCGCGTGGCCGGCGCCGCCGCCCTCGGGGGTGGGCGGCCCGCTCGCGTGCGGGTTGACGCTGCCGGCCCCGCCGCCGCCGGGGCCAGCCCCGGGAAGGCCGAAGTTGCCGCCCGGCCCGCAGTTGCAGGTGCCGTCGCCTCCGGGGAAGCCGCCCGGCCCCGCCACGGCGGTCTGCGGGCAGAGCGTGCCGGTGCCGTCCATAGGGCGCGCATCGATGACGCCTCTCACCGTCAGCGTGCCGCTCGAGACGAGGGCCGCCGCATCGACGCCGATGACCTTCACCGTGGCCCCGGCCGCGATGGTCAGGTCGCCGAACGACCAGATGCCGGTCTCGCCGTCCTGATGAAACGCGACCCCCGCGATGACCTCGAGGTGACCGGCGACCGAGTTCGAGGGTCGCGTGAGGGCGCCGCTGATGCTCCCGTCGTTCGTGTTGAAGATCGTGACCCCGGCGGCGATGGTGGTTGGCGCGGGACCGCCGGCGGTGAGGTCGGCCGCGGCGACCGGTGCCGACGGGTAGAGGGCGCGGCAGTGCGGCGCGCCGACGTTCGAGCAGTCCACGGGGCACACGGTCGCCGCGTATGCGGTGCCCGCGTCGACGCAGACCGCGTAGGCCGAGGCGTCGGTGCACAGGCTCGAGCCCGGAGTGCAGGCGGCCGCGATCAGGAAGCTGCCGTCGCTGGCGTCGCTGCCGTCAGTTCCGGCGTCTGCGACCGCGCTCCCCGCGTCGTCTCCACCCGCCTCGACGCTCGTCGCATCGGGACCGCTGCCCAGCGCGCTCGCGTCGGCGACGAGCGGCAAGTCCGGTATCGAGCAGCCGCTTTCGATGAGCGCGATCGGCCCGTGAAGCAGGCCGAGGGCGACGGCTGCAACGACGCGATCCGTGGTCGAGCGCGCCATCGTCAGAAGGCCCCCTGCAACAGGGCGCCGTACCCGGTCGGCCCTGCGCTGGGAACGAGCGCGACGCTCGGGCCGCGATCGCGGGCCTGCTCGGTCGCGCGCGGCGCCACGAGAAAGAGCACCACGCCGCCGGCGAGCAGCGCGCCGCCCGCGAGGAACGCGACCGTCGACACCGTGCGGTCGGTCATCGCCGCCGAGTGCGCGGAGGCGGCGGCCGAGCGGCTAGCGCATTGCGTGGGGCTGGCGCAATCGGACTTTTGCTTGTCGACCTCGGACAGCGTCAACGCGCCGAAGACGCTGCCGACGGCGATGCCCGCCAGGCCCGCCCCCGCGAGCACGACGGCGACCGTCCGCTCGGTGCCCAGGCCTCCGTGCGCGGGGCGCGCCTCCTCCGGCGACGCGGGAGACGACGCGACCGGCGGCGCGCCGGTCGAAGCGGCCGGGCCGACGGTGATTTTTTCGCGGCGATCCTTGTCGCCCTCCTTGAGGACGAAGGTCTGCGTCTGCGGGGGCTGCCCGGCGACGGTGAACACGAACGCGTGCTCGCCCGGGTCGACGCGAAGCGACGTGCCGTCGAGCCTGTCGACGAGGGGGTGGCCGTCGACCGTCACGGTCACCATGCTCACGTCGCGCCCGGCGCCGTCCTTCGCATCGAAGACGATGGTCGGCTGCGCGCGTTCGACGTCGTCGAGGCGCTTCGCGCAGTCATCGCGCACGAGGGCGGGGCACGACGCGCTGGCGCAGGCGAGGAACTGCCCCCGCGCCGCCGCGAGCTTGCTCTCACGGCGAAGGTCCTGGCCCCCGGCGTTGGCCTGAATGCATTGCTCCTTCGTCGGGTCAGCGACCGCAGCCCGCGACGTCGATAGGAGGAGCCCCGCCACCGCGAAGACCACTCGCGCGAATCCAGGACCGTGGCCGACGCGCATGCCGTTTGCGACGTCGCCGGTTTCCGGCACGCCGTCAAGAGGCGTGCGCTCGGCGCGCGTACCTCCCGGCACCTGCCGTTCAGGGTGACCAGATGCGCACGGCGCCGAGGACGGCGGCGGCCACGGTCTCGGTGCGGAGGGTGAGGGGACCTAGCGAGGCGACGGTCCAGCCGGCCGACCGGGCCGCCGCCACTTCGGCTTCGTCGAGGCCGCCCTCGGGCCCGCAGGCGAAGGCCAGGGGTGCGGAACGGGCGAGGGCCTCGAAGAGGTGCGGGGCGAGCGGCAGGTGGGCGTTCTCGTCCAGACAGAAGCGCGCCGTGGCGGCGTCGATCTGGGCGAGGGCTTCGTGCCACGTGGTCGGCGGATCGACCCTCGGGGCTTCGCTCCGGCCGCACTGGCGGGCGGCCTCTCGCGCGATGCGCGACCAGCGGTTCGCGCGGGCTGCGCCGCGGGCCTCGTCGAGCTTCACGACGCTTCGCTTCGTGGCGGCGACCACGATGCGCGTGGCGCCGAGCTCGGTCGCGTCGCGAACGACCGCGTCACATTTGTCGGCCTTCGCGAAGCCCTGGATCCAGGTGAGCGGCCGCTCCGAGGGCGTCTTGCCGGCCCGCAGCGGACCGATCTGCACGGTGACGACGTCGCCCTCGACGCTCACGACGTGCGCGTCGGCTTCGAGGCCTCGCGCCGGGTCGAACGCCACGAAAGCGCTGCCCGCGCGGAGCCGGAGCACGCGCGCCAGGTAGTGTGCGACGGGGCCCTCGAGGCCGTGGTTGCCCGGCGCGAGGTCAGCGACAGGCGCGCGCGTCACCGTGGGGGCCCGTCACGCGAGTGGCCTGCGAAACGAGACGGCGACCCATTCGCCCAGCGTTCGCACGTCGCCGGGTCCGAGCGCCGAGTACGCGCGCTGCACATCGGCGAGCTGCGCGGGCGCGACCGCCGGCGCCAGGATTCCGCTGAGCACGAGCAGCGCCCCGGGCTCGAGCCGCGCGATGAGGTCCGGCGCGAGGTCGACCAGCGTCTTCGACTCGATGTTCGCGAGCACCATCGAATACGCGTCCCGAAGGGCGCCCACCGGCGTCTCGTCCGCGTCGAGTCGCGAAGCGAGCCCGTTGCGGGCCGCGTTCTCGCGGGTCACGGCCACGGCGTCGGGATCCACGTCGACGGCACGAACGCTCGCGGCGCCGAGGGTCAGGGCGACCAGCGCGAGGACCCCGCTGCCGCACCCGACATCGAGGACGCGCGCCCCCGCCAGCGTGCCCGAACTCGCGGCGAGCGCCTCGGCGACGAGCCGCGTGGTCTCGTGGAGGCCCGTGCCGAACGCGCGGCCCGGCTCGAGCTCGATCACGCGCTCTCCGGTCTGCGGAGCGTGGTCGCGCCATGGCGGGCGGACGACGATCGCATCGCAGAGGCGAAAGGGCTCGAAGTGCTTCTTCCACTCGTCGCGCCAGGCGTCGCCGACGACCTCGTGGAGCCGCGGCGACCACGCGCCGGGTAGCTCGGCCAGGGCGTCGCGGGCGGCCTCCTGGCTCTCGAAGCTGGCCACGAGCGTCACGCTTCCCGAGGCCGTTCCGTCGCCGCCGCCGGCCCCTCGAACCAGCGTGGTCGCGTCGCGCTCTTCGAGGCCTTGCGCGCCGAGCTCGAAGAGGCGCGCCCCGGCCTCGTCGGCGTCTGCGGGGTCGATGTCGACCGCGACGTAGGGGTAACGAGGCTCGGCGGCGAACCCGGGTGTCGGCTCGAAGGGGGAAGCGGGATCGGGCAACGCGGGACGGAGAGTACGAGAAGAAGGAAACGAAGCAACTCACGACCGCGAGCGACCGACAGGGAGGTCATGAGAACCGCACTCGCATTCGTCTCGATCGCCGCCGGCATCGCGACGCTGCTGACGCCGGGGCGCGCCGGAGCGGTCGAGACGGGTGCCGACGTCGAGACCGACCACGTCAGCGCCACCGATGACGGCGGGCCTCGCAGGGTCGGGATCCTCTTCAATCCGCTCCCCGCGGCCATCGGCTGGGTCGGCGGCGAAGTCGACGCCGCAATCAGCGAGCGAGTCGTAGTGACCGTCGAAGGCGATACGCGGGTCTTCGGGATCACGGGCTACGCCGTCTCCGTGGGCGCAGCCCTCTTCACGCAAGGGCTCGTGTTTCGCGGGTGGTACTTGCACCCGACCGCGGAGTGGGCGCACGAGGCCGCCTCCGGGCTCTCGGCGACGGGCTTCGGCGGCTCCGTGCGTACGGGCTACGAGTGGACGGCGCTCGCGGGCGCCACGCTCCGGGTCGGCGGCGGCGTGAGCTATGCGCGAGAGACCGTCTCCGGCGCGGCCGTCCGGGTCGACCTCGGCGGACTCCGACCGCTGCTCGATGTCGAGCTTGGCTGGGTCTTCTGAGCGCGCGAAGGCATCGCGCGTTCGCCTCAGGCGCGCTTCGCCGGCACGCTGACCAGCTTCGCGCGGGCCGCTTCGCCGCGCGGCACGGCCTCGCCCTCGTCGAGCAGCATGCCCGTGAGGCGGCGCCCGTAGACGCAGCCGGTGTCGATGCCGGTCGCCCACGGGTGAAGCTGCGCCTCGTCGCGCGCGTTGTGGCCGAAGACAACGTGCGGCGGCCCCGCATAGAGGGTGCCCCACAGCGTGCCGGTCTCGCGATCGTCGCTCCATTTTCCATGGCGGTCGATGGTGCGCATTCGCAGGAGGGCCTCGGGCGGCATGCTCCCCACGTCGAGCCCGGGGATGATGCCGGCGTGCACCACGATCGCGCCGTGGTGCGGGAGGGGCAGCCAGAGCGGGGTCGTCTCCAGCGTTCGCCACTCGTCTTGAGAGAGCACGTCGGCCACGCGCTGGTGATCGGGGCCGAGGCGCGTCGTGCCCGCCCGGCCGGCAAGGAGCTTCTGTTCGTGGTTGCCGCGCACGATCGTCGCTTCGAGGCGGCGGGCGAGCGCGAGCGTGCCGCGGGGGTCGGGGCCGCGAACGACCACGTCGCCCACGAAGACGAGCCGGTCGACGTTCGAAACGAACGCGACCGCCGCGAGGAGGGCCTCGACCTCTTCGCGGCAACCGTGCACGTCACCGACAATCAACGTGCGCCTCCGTCTGCCCATCCGTGGGGTCTACCCCAATCGCGTGGCTTCGCTGTGAAAACGTGGAAGAATCGCCGCAAAACGAGCAAGCCGAGTTCGTGCGTGGCGTGGGTGGCGGTGGGCCTGATGCGGTACGGACGAGAGAGAGGAGATTGGCCTCGGAGGCGCAGAGAGCGCAAAGGAATGAGCGGTTTGGCCAGGAGGGACCGCCGCGACTACGGACTGAGCTTGGCGCGCTTGGGGATGACCACGGTGCCGGCGTCGGTGACGAAGAAGCGCTGGCGGTCGGCTTCGCGGTCGAAGCCGATGATGGTACCGGCGGGGATCTCGACGTCTTTGTCGATGATGGCGCGGCGGACCTTGGCGTGGCGGCCGACCTGCACCCCCTCGAAGAGAACGCTGTCTTCGACTTCGCTGAACGAGTTCACGCGGCAGCCGACGCCCAGGACGCTCCGGTGGATGCGGCCGCCGGAGATGATGCACCCGTGGCTGACCATCGAGTCGGTCGCGATGCCGACGCGCGCCTGAGCCTCGTCGCGAAACACGAACTTGGCCGGGGGGTCGTGGGTGCCGCTCGTGCGGATGGGCCACTTGAAGTTGTAGAGGTTGAACTGCGGATGGATCTCGATGAGGTCCATCTGCGCCTCCCAGTAGGCGTCGATCGTCCCGATGTCGCGCCAATAGCCGTTGTGAGGCTCTTCTTCGCCCGGCACCTTGTTGGTCGCGAAGTCGTAGGCGTACACGGCTGCGCCGTTGCGGACGAGGCGGGGCAAGATGTCGTGCCCGAAGTCGTGCCGGCTCTCGGGGAGGTTCTCGTCTTCGCGGAGCTCGTCGAGGAGGACCTTCGGCCCGAAGATGTAGTTTCCCATCGACGCGAGGCACATGTCCTGGTTGCCGGGCATGGTCGGCGGGTTCTCCGCCTTCTCGTGGAAGGCGACGATTCGGCCGCCCTCGCCCACTTCGAGGACGCCGAAGTCGCGCGCCTCGCGCAGCGGCACCGGAATGGCGGCGACGGTCGCGTCGGCCTTCACCTCCTGGTGAAAAAGGACCATCTGCCGGACGTCCATCTTGTAGACGTGGTCGCCGCCGAAGATGCACACGAGCTCGGGTTGCTCGTCGTCGATCACGTGCTGGCACTGCCAGACCGCGTCGGCCGAGCCACGGTACCAGGTCTTGCCCGTGCGCTGCTGGGCGGGAATGGCCTCGATGTACTGGTCGAGAATGGGCGCGAGCCGCCAGTTTCGGGCGATGTGCTCCTCGAGCGAAGCGCTCTTGTACTGCGTCAGCACCTTGATGCGCGTCAGGCCCGAGTTGACGAAGTTCGAGAGGACGATGTCGATGATGCGGTATCGCCCGCCGAACGGCACCGCCGGCTTCGCCCGGTCGAGCGTCAGCGGGAAGAGGCGGCGGCCCTCGCCCCCGGCGAGCACCATGACGAGCACTTGGTTCTGGTCGAAGTTCAGCGCCCGGGGCTGCATCTTCGCGGCAACATAGCAAGACCTCGCGCGAACGGGGTGGGCGCGCGGCTACGGCTTCACGAATTTCAGAACGAAGCGGTCGCTCGTGCCGCGCCTCTCGGCGGCGACCTTCGGCGAGTCGTTCCAGTCGCGCGCGTCCTCGGGGTTGCGCAGAAAATTCGCGCCCGTCGCGCGCTCGAAACCTGCCTGGAGCACTTCGCGCGTGACCGTGGCCTCCTCGATCCGGTGGAACGTCTTGACGTCGTCGAGCCCATGGCCTTCGGCGGCGCTGTGATCGACGACGACGTACTCGCCCCCTTTTTTCAGTGCGTCGAACACGGCCTTGTTCATCTTGTCGCGGTCGATCCCGAGCCACACCGTGTCGTGGTAGACGAGGACGCTGACCACGGCGTCGAGGTTCTTTACGTCGGCGGGGAAAGGCGAGGCGATTTCACGGTCGGCCCGCACCACGCTCTTCATCACGGGCTTGGCGAGTCGCTCCTTGTAAGGAGCGCCCACGAACTTCAAGAAGTCCGGCGGGTTCTCGGCCCAGACCTTTCCCTTGGCGCCGACCGCGCGGGCCAGGAGCTCGGTGGTGTAGCCCGTTCCGGCGACGACTTCGGCCACGTGCATTCCCGGCGAAAGATCGAGGAACGTGAGGAGTTCGCCCGGATGGCGGCCGGCGTCGAGCGCCCGGTCGTCGTCTGCGCGATCCGCGGCCGCCACGATCGCTGCGGCCGCGGGGCTCACGGTCAGGGCCTCGACCGGCGGATGCGACGGGTCGTCTTTCGGGGCAGCGGGCGCGGGCGGGGCCGGCGGCCTGGGCTCGGGTCCCGCCCTCGCTTGCGAAGGCGACGCCGTGGGGGCCACCGGGATGTCGAGGTGCTGGGGAAAGGCCGCGGGGGCATCGCTGCCGCACCCGACGCTCGCGCCGGCGAGGGCGAGGGCGAGAGCCGACACGAGGCAACCACCGCTGAAGGAGGCGAAGACGGAGACGCTCTGGGCTCGCATGCGGGGCGAGTGTACGCGGGCGCCGAGCTCAGGGAGATGCTTGTGACGCCTCGAGGCGCTGAAAGAGGGGCCCGAGCTCTGGCCGCATTCGTAGGGGCGCGCAAAAAGCCGCAGCCAGCTGGAGGAGGCGCTGCTCGATCCCCTCGAGGCGCGCGCTGAGCTCGACGGCCCGCTTCTGCGCGGCGTCGCGATCGCGGTCGATGCCCGCCTCGTGCTTCGCGAGCGCCGACCGGAGCTCGGCGATCTGGTACTCGAGGTCGCTGACGCCGCGCTCCTTGCTCTCGAGCGCCGTCTGCGCGTCGCGCTCGCGCTTTCGCTCGATGAGCCACGCGTCGACCGCGTCCGCCGACGTGCGGTGCGCCTCCGCCAGCTGCTTGTAGGGCTCGACCTGCCCGGACCGGCCCTCCCACGCGATGAGCTCGCGTTGCGTGTCGGCGTACGCCTTGGCCGCCCGACGCGTGGCCTCGGCCGGCTCTTCGAGCTCGGCGCCGGCGGCGCGGAGCTCGTCTCGAGCCTTCGAGGCGTCGAGGCCGAGCGCGTCGACTGCGAAGCCCAGGCGCTGGCGGGCGTCGCGGCCGTAGGCGTCGATGCCTTCGAGCGCGCGTTGCTCCTTGGCGCTGGCCGTGCGGACCTCGTTGATCTCGAGCACGAGGCGCTTGAGTTCGGAGAGCGTCCGGGCCTGGGCGCCGGGCACGTTGGGACCGTACGCGCGCGACGCCATCTGCTCGAAGAGCTCGATCCGTTGCGCCCACTGGTCGATCGCGGGCGCGGGGAGCGTCTTCGCTGGCGGCCGCGAGCTCGACGGGTCGGCCTCGGGCTCGGGGGGGATCGGGATCCTCAGCGCGCGCGTCATCTCGACGAGGTCGTGCTCGACGCGGTGCGCGTCGACCGGACGCGCCCGGGGGTCCTTCTCGAGGAGCTGCAGGACGAGCGCGTCGAGCCGCTCGGGCACCCGCGGGTCGAAGGTCCGCGGTGCCGGCGCGGGGTCCTTCATGTGACGGATGAGAAAGGTCGCGGGGTCGTTGGCGTTGAACGGAAGCTGTCCGGTCGCCATCTCGAAGAAGATGATCCCGAGCGCATAGAGGTCGACGCTCGGGCCCGCCTCGCCGCTCGTGATGCGCTCGGGCGCCATGTACTGCGGCGTCCCGAAGAGCTCACCGGCGTTGGTGAGCCGGGTGTCCGCGCGGGAGCGGGCGATGCCGAAATCGAGGATCTTGACGAGATCGCGCCCGTCGTCGCGGGTCACGATGAAGATGTTGTCGGGCTTGAGGTCGCGATGCACGACGCCGAGGTCGTGCGCCCTCGCGATGCCGCGCGCGATCTGGATCATGATCGGCAGCGCGCGCGAGGGAGCCATCGCTCCCGCCTCGACCAGGGCGGAGAGCGTCGTCCCGGCGAGGAGCTCCATGACGATGTACGGGATGCCGTCTTCCATCTTCCCCTGATCGAAGATCTCGATCACGTTGGGGTGGGCGATGGACTGCGTGCTCCGGGCTTCGCGCCGGAAGCGCTCGCGCACCTTGGCGTCGGTCGCGAGCACGGGGTTCATCACCTTGACGGCGCAGGGCCGGTCGACGAGCTTGTGCCGCGCGCGGTAGACGGTCGACATCCCGCCTTCGCCGAGCAGGTCTTCGATGACGTAGCAGCCGGCGATGGTCTTGCCGATGAGCGGATCGAGAATGGCCGCGAGCTCGGCGCCGTCCAGAAAGCAATGGAGGGCATCCGTCGCGTACCGGATATGGCACTGGGGGCAGGCCTTCATTGTCGGGCGTGCTCACGCGGTTACCGCGAGCGTCCCAAGAGCCCACCCGATCGGCCGCCTTTTCGCAAGTGCCTCGGCGGGATCCACGCCCCCGGAATTTGACCCCACACGCGCCCGCATGCGAGCGTTCCGCCGATGGCGAGGCGCGTGATGTTCCCGCGACGCGTGGCGCGGACGGGGCAAATAGGGCAAACGGCCCTCCTCGCACGGAGTCTGGCCTGCGTTGGGCTGCTCGCGACGGCCGGCGCACACGCGGCCGAGCCGCGGGCCGCCGAGGGTGCCCAGGCCAAGTCGGCCTCGAGCCTGCAGGCCCCGCTGGCTTCCCACGTTGCCGCGGCAAGCGGGGCGAACGCGACCGCGGCCAGTGCGTCGGCAAAACCGGCCTCGAAGAGCAGCGCGAAGCCGGCCCGTCCCGTGGACGCCGCGTCGCGTCGCTGGATCGCCGGCGGACCCACGGCCGACGACGCGTGGATGGGGGCCGAGAGCCCCGAGCTCAAGGCGCTCCGCGACGCCGAGCACGAGCTCTTCCCACCGGCCTCGCCCGCTCCGGGCGCCGCCTGGCCGTCGAACCTGGTTCTGCCGGGCGATCGCCGCCCGGTGGTCGAGGCTTCCGGGGTGCCTCCTTCCCGTCCGATGCCGGTGTCTTCTCCCGAGAGCGCGCAGGATCTGACCTGGCTCGAGCGCCTCGAGATGCCGGACTTGCCCGTCCGCTGGGACGAGCGCGTCGTCCGCTATCTTCAGTACTTTCGCGACGACCCGCGCGGCCACGCCACGTTCGCCAACCTGTATCGGCACTCGGGCCGCTGGCGGGACATGATGCGCCGCTCCCTGCACCGGAAGGGGCTGCCCGAAGACCTGATCTGGGTGTCGATGATCGAGAGCGGCTTCGATCAGACCGCCCACTCCCTCGTGGGCGCCCAGGGCCTCTGGCAGCTGATGCCCGAGACGGCGAAGATCTACGGTCTGGCGATCGATCGATGGCTCGATCAGCGCCTCAACGCGACGCTCGCCACCGACGCCGCGGCCGACCTGCTCGGGGATCTCCACCGCCGCTTCGGGAGCTGGGAACTCGCGCTCGGCGGCTTCAACATGGGCTACGGCGGCCTGGTCTCGATCGTGAAGCGCTACAACACGAACGACTTCTGGGCGCTCGAACGCACCGAGGGGGCGCTGCCCTGGGAGACGAGCCTTTACGTGCCCAAGGTCTTCGCCGCCGCGGTGGTCGCGCACAACCTCGCCGCGTTCGGGTTCGGGGACGTGGTGGTCGACCCTCCGATCGAGACCGACGAGGTCAACGTGCCCCCCGGGACGTCACTGGCGCTCGTGGCGCAGGCCGTGTCGTGCACCACCAAGGACATCGAGGCCCTCAACCCCGAGCTCCGTTCGGCGCGCACACCCCCTGCCGGCCCCGCGGGCGACGCGGATGCCGCGAGCGCGGTGGCCGTCAGCGTCCCGCAGGGCAAGGGCGCCCTCGCGTCGCAGGCGCTGCTTCGCATGCGCCGCGACCAGCCGGCGCTCGACCGCTACGTCGTGCGTTTCGGCGAGACGCTCGAGCAGATCGCGCTCGCTCGCAAGACCACGACGCAGAAGCTCGTGGAGCTCAACGCCATCGCGCCGGGCGAGGCCGTGCGGGGCGGCACGTCGCTCCTCGTGCCTCACGTCGAAGGCGTGGCCACCGAGGTCCCGATGGCGACCGGCCCGAAGCCTCCGGTCGTCGTCCCGCCGGACGTCTTCGCGTATCCCGACCGAAAGCGCGTCTTCTATCGGGTGCTCGTCGGCGACTCGCTCAACCAGATCGGGAGCGCGCTCCACGTGTCGCCTGACCAGCTCGCCCTCTGGAACGACATCGACGCCGGCGCTCGGCTGCAAGAGGGAATGACGCTGCAGGCGTTCGTCGCGCAAGACGCGGATCTCTCGCGGGTCGTGGTCGTGCCCGATAGCGACGTGCGCGTCCTCGCCGTGGGCTCGGAAGAGTTCTTCGCGAACCTCGAGCACGACAAGAGCATGAGGCGAGCGACGGTCGTTGCGAAGGAGGGAGACACCCTCGCCACGATCGGCCGCCGCTACGACATCACGCCCACAACGATGGAGCGCGTCAACCGGAAGGGTCGCAAGGTTGCCCTGAAGGCGGGGGAGACCGTCGTTCTTTACGTTCCGAACACGACCCTCGGCCCGGGCCGGGTCGGCGGCCCGACCGGCCCCGCCTCCGCTGCCAACGAGCCTGTCCCGAACGGCCCCGTTCCTCTGCCCCCCGTTCCCGACCTCCTGCCCTGACGCGATCTCGCTCTCGCTAGAGGGCGAGCGAGAGGGAGATTGGCCGCCGAGGCGCAGAGCAGAGATTGGGGGTTTGGACGCTCGAAGGAGGCGCTTCGAGACGCCGGCAGGCTCGCCGCGAATTTGCGAGCCCGTGGCTTGGCTCCAACCCCTCATTCCTCTGCGCCCTCTGCGGCCCATCTCGTCTCTCCTCGAGGGTGCAGCGCGCCGCGGCGGAGAGACGCCCGTTGAGGCTTTTCGGCGGGATGGAGTCGTGGGTATTCTGGCCGTATGAACCAGTACCCGGGGCACAATCCCTACGCTCCCCCGCAGGCGCCCGTTGCGAACGCTGGATACGGGCCAGGCGCTTACGGGCCGCCTTCGGCTCGTGTCGAGGGCAAGCTGCTCGTTGCGGCCAACGGCTCGCCGCTGCCGGCGATGTGCATGAAGTGCGGCGGGCAGCCCACGCACTGGCGGCCGCAGAATTACCGGTACACGCCGCCGTGGGCGATGTTCATGGGGTGGCTCGGCCTCCTCATCTTCAGCAAGAAATCGAACTTCCAGGTCCCGCTCTGCGAGCAACACCGCGCCTCGTGGAAGAAGTGGAACCTCATCGCGGGGCTGTCGTGCCTCCCGGGCGTGCTGCTCTGCGTGCTCGGTCTGGCCTTGACCGGAGAGAGCAGCGACGCCGGCGCGGGGCTCTTCATCGTCGGGTTGCTGTCGTTCTTGGTGGGCCTCATCGGCACTCTCATCGTGCGCAGTCGGATGATCGTGATGCCGACCAAGATCGACAAGACGCACTCCTGGCTGCGCGGCGTGCACCCCACGGTTTTGCAGTTCGTGTCGACCCCGCAGATGCCGCAAGGGTACGCTCCCCAGGGCTACGCTCCGCAGGCACAGGGCTATCCGGGGTATCCGCGCTGACGCACGTGCTCCGGCGAGTGCCGGGCCGTCGTGCGCGAGTCGGCGCCTCGATGTGGCGGTTCCCCGGCCTCCTTTTTCGTCATTCGACGATTTCGGATAGGGTACCGCCCAGCGAGGCCCGATGCCCATTTCTGATCGACGCTCCCGCGCCCTGCTTCGGTTGATCGCGGCGATCGTCCTCGTCGGCGCAGGCGCTCTCGCCACGCACCTGCCGTACGTGCTTGCGTCCGACTGCCTCGACTCGGACGCCGCGGTGACGGTCCTCATGGGACGCCACTTCGCGCACGGCGAGATCACGGTCTTCGTCTGGGGAATGCGCTACATGGGCGCGCTCGAGGCGTGGGCCTTCGTTCCATTTTCGTGGTTCGGCGGGCACGACCTGCTCCTCTCGTGCCTGGCGGCCCTCTCGTTGACCGCGGTCCAGGCCGTGTGCGTCGCGCGGATCGCGGCGCGCGCGCAAGGTCAGGTATTCGTCGCCGCCCTTCTCGTCACGACGGCCAGCGCCTCGACGGCCTTCGCGCAGACCACGATCTACGGCGGCCGCCTCGCCGCGACGACGCTCGCCCTCCTGGCTCTCGATACCATCCAGGAAAAGCCCACGACGCGCCGGGTCGTCATCTCCGGCCTGCTCGCGGGCGCCGCCCTGTATGGCGATCACCTGATGGTCGCCTGGGCGCTGCCGATCGCCCTTGCGGCCTACCGGGCCCGGGCGCTCGGTCGCCTGGTCGCCGCCGCGGCGCCGTGGGTCGTGTTCGAGCGCGTGTGGTTCGTGCTCACCACGGGGCCCAAACCAGGGGTCGCGGATCCGTGGGAGTGGCCACGGAACCTCAGGCTCCTGGGCCTCGACGGACTGCCCATGATGTTCGGCGCGGACTGGGCCGCCTCCAGGCAAAGCGATTTCGTCCCGCCGGCGGCCAGTGTGCTCTGGGTGGTCCTATCACTCGCGACGATCTCCCTGGCGCTCGGTGCGGTCGTGTGGCTGACGAGGCAGTGGCGAAGGAAGGAGATCGCGGATCTGCTCCTCGTTCCGATCGCGACCGCGGGGATCTTCGTGCTCGGAGCCGTCGATACCCAATCGATCCGGTACCTGGCGCCCGCCTGGCCGGCGCTCGCCATCCTGGCCAGCATTGCGGCGGCGACGCGTCCGGCCGTTGGCTTCGCGGGAGCCACCATCGCTGCGGCCAACATGATCCTGTCGGTCTCGCACGACGCGATGCACGCGGACGGCGCCGCCGCGGGCCGAGCGTGCCGAGCCGAGATGAGCGAAACGGCGACCGCGCTGACCGACGCGGGCGTTCACGGCGTCTGGGCCGACTACTGGGACGCCTACCGGCTGGGCCTCTTCATGGACGAGCGCTTACCCTTCGCCCCGTTTCGCGGCGGCGTGGACCGCCGCCATGTCTGGACGGACCTCGTTCGGCAGGCGCGCCCCGTTGCCTATTTGCTCACCGACGCGCGCGGACCGCGTGCGCTGCGCGAAGCGCTCGACCGCGTGGCCTCGGCGCGACGCGTCGGCCGCTACGATCTCTACGTGCTCCCGCAATCGCTGGAAGAGCCGTAGTCGCCCGCGCATGGAAACCGTCGCACTCACCGTGACGAAAGAAGGCGCGGTGCGCTTCGAGGTGCAGGCGCGCCCTCGAGCGCGTGCGAGCCGGGTGATTGCGGCGAAGGGGGGAGCGCTCGTGGTGCAGCTCGCCGCGCCTCCGGTCGACGGCAAGGCCAACGACGCGCTCATCGAGACGCTGGCGGAAGCGCTCGGCGTACCTCGACGCGACGTGTTCTCGTCAGGGGAGACACCGCGCGCCTCAAGGTGATCGAGCTTCGCGGCCTCACGCGGGGCGAAGTCGAGGCCCGGCTCGCCACGGCTTTCGAGGCGTCGACCGCGCGCAGGCGGTGAAGGCGCTGCGCCAGCTTTGCAGCGGCGCGCAAGACGTGCCGACGTCGGGCCGCCGGGGAGGGGAGGCGCCTCTGGCTCGCGCGCCCGCCGGGGCACCTGGCACCGTCCATGCTCGGGGGATGGCATGAGCGAACCTCGAAAGGTACGGTGCTACCAGTACGTCAACCGCCCCTACGACGCCGTGCGCGAGCTGTTCCACCAGCGGCCGCTCGAGGCCTTCCAGCGCGCCACCCGCTCGGCGGCCGAGCGAGCGAACGCCGTCGAGGCGAGCCTTCGCGCCGGGGTCGCGGGCATCGACGTCGCGGTCGAGGTTCGCATCAAGGTGCAGGGAATCCGAGACGAGGAGGGCGTCCCCGGGATGTCTCCCGTGACGAAGCTCACCCTCTCGTGGGAGGCCACGCGCGCTCCCGGGCTCTTCCCGGTGATGCACGCCGAGCTGTCGGTCTTCCCGCTCACGTCGACGGAGACGCAGCTCGAGCTCGAGGGCACGTACCACCCGCCGCTCGGGGTCCTGGGCAACGCGGCCGACGCGGTGCTGGGGCATCGGGTCGCGGAGGCGACCGTGCACCGCTTCCTCGACGACGTGGTCGAGCAGATCCGCCGAGAGCTGCCGGCCACCTGAAGCGGTAGGCCTCCTGCGGGAAGTCACGCTTGGAGGAGAGGGATCGCCAAGGCGCCAAGTCGCCAAAGCAGAGGGGGCGGGTAGAGGGTGAGAGCGTAGCCGGGGCCAAGGACGCGGTGCACCTCCAGCGCGGCGTCAACCGTCCTCGGGCGTGAGCATCGAGCTCCGGTTCCGGCTCATTCCTTGGCGTCTCTGCGCCTTGGCGATCCATCCCCCTCCATCGGTCGGTGCTGACTCGAAGTTGCGGCCCGAGAGGGGCGACACGTCGGGCGTACCGCGGTTCTGCGCACGGGGCACTTCACGCCGTCGCGGCCCTATTCCAACATTTCGAAGAAAGTCCTGAAGTTCTGCCCGGGCTCTCCGTTTAGGTTGAACGACCGAGATCGAGTCGACGCGCAGCCTGGGGGAGCGCGCCGAACTCGGCGATCAAACTCCGTCTATTAAACTCCGATGGGCGTGACGTGCCCTTCCACGAACAAAAACGACCAGGAGCCACGGCTCCAAAACGGAAGGGTTTTGCCAAATGCGCAACGGAATTCTTATCGGTAGTGATCGGTATCCGGGTCTCGGAAGGGTCGCGCTCATCGCGGCCGCGATCGCGTTCGGCTCGGGTTGCTCGAGCGCGTCGACGCCGTCGGCAGGCGACAAGGTCGCTGCAGCGGTGAACGGCGAATTCATCAGCAAGGCCCTCACGGTCGCTCCGACGTTCGTCGCGTCGACCGGGGTCTTCACCATCGCGCTCACCAACGAGACCGCGGAGATCTACCTCCAGGCCTCGGATTCGTCGCTCGTGGTCAACGGCGTCCAGGCGTTCGACACGGCCACGACGAAGGCGCTGGCGGTCGGAGCGGGCTCGAAGGCCAACGTCAAGAGCATCGTCGTGACCTGCACCGGCGTTGTGGATGGCGACGTCGTGATCTTGAACTACGTCAACGGCCTCTTCGGCCTGGGGACGGCGACCACCGTGGGGACGGCCGTGGCCTTCGCTCCGAGCGTACCGAACGTGCTCATCGTCAAGGGGACCGCGGCGGCCGATAACGTCGCCGCAGGGTCCGGAGGCATCTCGCTGAACAACGCGAAGCCGACCAAGGACATCACGTTCACGAACGCTCCGGCGCTCAGCGTGTTCCTCGGGGCCGGCGACGACAAGTTCACGGGGAGCGGCAACGCGGTGTTCGCGGGCGTCTTCCCGACGGCGATCAGCATCTACGGCGGCGCGGGCAACGACACGCTGATCGAGGGTGCGGCGCAGACGCCCACGGAGACGTTCTCCGGCGGCCCGGGCACCGACACGGTCGACTACTCGCTGCGTCTGGCCGCGAGTCCGGTCTCGGTGGCGATCGATCCCCTCGGGATCATCACCTCCGGCGGGGGTGCCAAGTCGGTGGGTGACCCGACCCAGGGGGCCACAGAGGGCGACATCATCCTCGACGCCGACGTCATCATCGGCAGCGCGGGCGCCGACCAGATGATGGGCGGGATCGCAGGGAGCGTCACGCTGAACGGCGGACCCGGCAACGACACGTTCTGCCAGGGCGGCCAGGGGTACATCAACGGGACCGACATCCTCGTGGGCGGCGGCGGGGTCGACACGGTCGACTACAGCATGCGGACCGGCGCCCTCCTTGCTGTCATGGACGGCAAGACGGCGAGCGGTGACCCCGCGGGGTCCGAGAAAGACATCATCGGGGCGGACGTCGCCAACCTCAAGAGCGGAGGGACCGCGGCAGCGCCCTCGGCCACCATCACGGGCAACCTGCTCGATAACGTCTTCACCCCCGGCCCGGGAACCAACGTGATCAGCGGCGGGGCGGGCGACGATACGGTGCGCGAAGGTGTCGACGCCAACAAGACGGGCAGCGACACGTTCCACGGCGGTATCGGCACCGACACCATGGACTACAGCCAGCGTGGATACGGGGTCTTGCTCACGGGGGTGATCACCCTTGTGAACGGCTCGGCGACGGTGACGACGGCGGTGGACAACACGGCGGCGGTCAGCAACGGCGATACGATCACGTTCTCCGCGCAGCCGGGCGTGAACTATACGATCTCGGCCAAAGCTGCCGGCTCGATTACACTCGGCGGCGGCTACACGGGTACGGGGTCGGCTACCACGACCGCCACGGACACGACCAAGATCGCGACCGTGGCCACCCACGTGACGGTCACGATGGATGGCCTGACGGCGAGCGGCGATAACACTGGTAGCACCGAGGCTGACAAGGTCGATATCGACGTCGAGAACCTCCTCGGAGGCGGAGGCGCTGACACGCTCACCGGAAACGCCCTCGACAACGACATCGAAGGAAACGCCGGCGCCGACATCCTCGTCGGGATGGCCGGTAACGACACGCTCGTCGGCGAGTCGACACCCGGGGCCTCGGTGGCCAACGTGCTGCACGGGAACGACGCCGTTAACACGGCCGAACCTGGCGCCTTCAACACCTGCGTCAACATCGGAATCGCTAGCGGGTCGAATCCCAGGACCGTGTACGCGACGGTGCTCGCCGGGGCGTTTACCACCGCAGCTTCTACGTCGGTGGCGACAGCGTCCGACCAGACCGGTGTCATCACGGCCGGTGACTTGATCACCTTCGCCGCGCAGCCAGGCGTCTACTACAGCGCCACGGTCACCACCGCGATCTTGGTCACGCTCACGACCGCGTACACGGGCACGGTCGGGGCCACGACTGCCAAAGACGGATCGAAAGTCGGCCCGCTCTTCGACGCGGCCACCATGGCGGCCTCCGCCACCGCGGCGAACTGCGAAGTCGTCCACTACTGAGCATCGACTACTAATCACTCGAACGTTCCGGAGACGGCGGTGCGACCTGGTGTCGCGCCGCCGTTATCGGCTTTTGTAGTCCCGAGAACGCGCTTTCGATCGACAGCGCCCTGACACGGATCGCCATGGCGCTGACGTCTCGCGACTTTGTGTCGCGGGTACCGGCTCACGATTGCGGCCTCGCGCTCGATCCCGTCGCGCCCGGAGAGCTACTGGCATGACCGGTGCACCAGGCCCAGCGGCTTTATGGACCTGGAGCGAACAGCAATGCCCACTCGTCAATTGGTCTCCTGGCTCGCGGCGGGGCTCGTCGCAGCCGGATGCGGCGGGAGCTCGGGGGCGCCCGGCAGTCCGGGTGGCACCTCGCCCGAGGCCGGTCCGGTGCCGACGGGCACGCCCGGCTCCGATTCGGGGACGCCGCCCCCTCCGACCCCCGACGGCGCAGCGCCGGTGGAGGCCGGACCGCCCCCCCCGCCGTCGAGCGCCGTCCTGGGCGCCATCGACTTGCGAACGGGCGGCCGTCACGCGAGCGATCTCGTCTTCGACGTTCAAGGGAGCGATCCGACGGGGCAGACGACCGAGCTGCACGTTCGCTTGCTCGATGCATCGAACAACCCCGTCGCCGCGTTCGACACGAACTGGAACGGCGTCGCCGACTCGGCGGAGCAACGCCTGCACTTCGACGGCTCGACGCTGGGCAAGAAGACCTTCACCCAGACGGTCACGTTGACGGGTCTCTACAGGAACTTCCCGGCCGTCGCCTCGGCCGTCGTCTCTCTCTCCGACATCAACGGCGCTCTCTCGACCTCGCTCCAGGCCACGCTGACGGAGCAGGCCGTCGCGGCTCTGGGCGCCGGGTGCGACGTCACCGAGATCATGAGCAGGTGCGCCGAGGGCCTCGCGTGCGGGGGGACCCCGCCGACGTGCCTGGCAGGCGTCGCGCCGAGCCTCACGCAGGTCGCGTATTACGGTGGGGGCTCGCAATCCACCGAGATCTTCGTCGGCGCGGACCCCGATGAGGATCTGCAGACCCTCGTTTTGCAGTTTCTCGACGCCCACGGAAGCCCGATCAGCGTCGACCTGAGCGGCGATGGGGTCTCGACCCCGGTGTCTTCGTATCTGCTCGACGCCCGGAGCGGGGTCGGACAATCGTTCGTGTTCCAGAACAATCCTGCGGCGGGGTTTGCGTCGCTCGTGCCGGAGATCCTGGTCACTCCGGAAGATGTGATGGGCCGCAAGGGGACCTCGGTGACCGTGACGGTCGCGCCCCAGGTGATCCGGCCGGCGGGTCAGGCATGCGACGCCTACGGGATCAACGGGTGCGCGACGGGGACCGTGTGCTCCCCGCGCATCGTCGGCGCGGCGAATACCTGCAGCTCGGTGGCGACGCTCCAGTCGACCGTGTGCAAAGCGGCCCCCCAGGTGGCAACGGCGGGGCTCCTCGCTGCATGGGGTCAGGCGAGTGGCGTCAGCCTGTGGGATCCGCCTTCGGGCTGCGCGGTGGCCACGGCCGTCGGCCGTCCCGAGTCCGTCGTGCTGCTCACGCTCCCGAAACCCGTGGGCACCCTGACCGTGTCGACCGCGGCGCCTGAGACGGACTTCGACACGGTGCTCTACATCCTGCCCGGCTGCGCCGTGTCCACGTCGAGCGCACTGGGCTGCGCTGACGACTCGCCGAACCAGGGCTTCGCCTCGACGGTCAAGCTCACGGACGTGGCCGCGGGAACCTACACGATCGTCGTCGACTCCGCCGGCCCCCAGGGCGGCCATTTCGGCCTGACGGTGACGACGCAATAGTCGCGCTCTTCGCGGACCCTTACGCTACGAGCCCCCGAACGCGCGAACGAACGCGGTCCGGGGATTGGCTGCGAGCTGCTCGCGCGTCCCCGTCTGGGCGATGCGACCAGACTCGAGGATCGCGACCCTCGCGGTGAGCGCCCTTGCCTCCTTCTTGTAGAGCGCGGGTTCGGCCTTCGCGGCCGGCCAGGCCGACGTCGTCGCGTCAGACGGACAAGACCGAGCTAGCCGCCCGTGGCCGCATCCCTGGGGGCACCGCTATCGAAGGGCACTCCGCCGTCGGGCGCGGTCCTGCAAGTCATCCCTCGGCAAACAGGGAATGCAGCGGGGCAGTCTGCGCTCGTGGCACAAACCTCGCGATTCCCGGGCATGCCGCACGCTGACGGCGCCTGGCACGTCTGTCCTCCGCCCTGACAGCACGCCATTCCGGTCGCGCAATCGGCGGATGTCGCGCAGACGAGGGCCGTCCCCGCCGGACAAGCCGCGCCCGCCTGGCACGAAGCGGAGTTTCCCCCATCGGCGGCGTCCGCGCAGCACAGTTGGCCCGACGCGCAATCGGTGGGAGCGCCGCAAAGCTGCGGGCTTCCGGCGGGGCACGCCGTTCCCGTATGGCACGTGTTCGGCGTTCCCTCGCAACAGACCTGACCCATCGAACAGTCTGCCGTGCCCATGCACGGGGGTGGCACGTGGCAGGTCATGAAGCCGTATGTACCGCCCGACTGCTGTCCGCACGTCGAGCCCGCGGGGCAGTCGGCGCTCGTCGTGCACGTCGAGCGAGCGCCCGCCGGGCAACTGGCCGCGCATTCACTGACGTTCGTCGTGCTGGGAGTATCTGCGCTCGGCAGATAGCAGCATTGCTGGCCCGCACCGCAGCTCTGGGCGCTGACGCACGCGACCACAAGCGTCCCCGTCGGACAGGAGTTCGCCGCGGCGCAGGAGAAGGTTCGACCCGCTCCTCCGCCACCTCCGCCAACGCAGCACACCTCTGGCGCGGCGCAGGTGCAACCGCCCGCGCCACCTTCGCGGCCCGGCGTGGAACCGGAGTCGTTGCCGACGGCGCCGCTGCTACTCCCGCTCCCGCTACTCCCGGCCCCGCTGGAGCTGCTCGAGCTGGAAAGGCCGCCGTCGTTGCTAGGGCCGCTGGTCGTCGAGCTTCCGCATGCCGCGACGATCGTCACGCCAAAGGAAACTGCAAGGAAGACGCATGCATTCTTCATGAAATTCGACCCTCCACGAGCCGGTGATCTCGGCCCAGGTGCCTGCTTGAAGTTCGACGCGCCCGTCGCGCGTCACCGAACGAGTTCACATGATGACGCATGATGACGATGGTGACGCACCCGATGGCCCGATCCCGGTCGCCGTCGTGAACCGAAATACGGCGGCGTGCGACCCGGGCCCGAGGCCGAGCTTACTCACATCCCAGATGAACCCACCCGTATATTTCGCGGCGAGCGTGCTTCCGGCCGGAGGCGGGTCAATCGTAGCCCCGGCATTGAACGTCCCGCGGGTGGGCGGGTTGTTGTTGTACGAGCCCTTGATCCATTGCGGGAATAGCGGCGTTCCGCCGTTGGTCGGCGACTGCGGAGCGATGTAGAGCGCGGGTTCGTTCAAGAGGCCGTCGTCTCCGCTAGAGCTTCCGCCGTCCGTGTCGAACCCAGTGGGGCTGGTGCCGCCGCAAGACGCTGCCGCCGTGAGAACCGCGATCGTGGTACCGCAACTAGACTTCTCGCGAGAATTCTCATGGATCCCTCCGAAGCACGTACCTCCTGTGCGGCCTACGCGTCTCCTATGAACCCTAAGTAACCGGTCCGGGTCGGCAGCAGGCAGGGTGCATACGATTTTCTACCTTCGCTCGGCCAGGGTGGTGTCCTTGCTGCGCCTACGGATCGATGGCACTTTGCCTTGCCAGCATGTGGACACGACTGCGCCTGGGCGCGCTACTTCCCTTTCACGTGCTCCTCGGCTGCGCGGATACGTCGGTTGACCTGTTTCCGTCTCCCGACGGCCAATCGACGGCGGATGCACCGCACGAGGCCTCCGTCGACGCGTTCGACGCAATGGGCCAGAGCCGAGAAGGCGGAGATACCTTCGGCTGTCTTTCGGACAGCGACTGCACGTCGCGCGACGCGAAACGTTGCGAGCCGGCTCTACACGTCTGCGTCCAGTGCATCGGCATGGACGACTGCGTCGAAGGCGCGAATTCCACGTGCAACCGCGTTACCAACCGGTGCGTCGAGCCGTGCACGACGGACGGCGATTGCGAGTCATCGGACGTGTGCGACCCGAGTCAGGGCGCCTGCGCCGAGTGCCTGGACGACTCGGACTGTCCCGCGGGCACTGAGTGCTGGCAGGCCGCGTGCGTGGCGTGCGTCACGGGCGCCGATTGCCCCGACGGGGAATCATGCTCGACGGACCACGTTTGCCACTGACGATGTCTCCCACAATCGCAGTCGACCTTCCCGCCGCCGACGTCGCTTCACCCTACGCGCAGACGCTGCTCGACGCGTGTACCCTCGGCACCCAGTCGCTCGCGCGGTGCGTGGCCGCACAGGAGAGCGCCGACGACGATCAAGGCTTCGCCGTGGCGATAGTCAGCTGGAACGGGCCGGCGCGTATGGGGGCCCACGTGGAAGTCGGGCTGCGGGCCGGTGTCGGGCAACGGTGGCGGGCCCGAGACCTCGAATTCTCCGTCGCGGACCCGGAGATCGAACGCTGGCGGACCGTGGGCTTCGCCATCGCGACGATCGCCGGCGATCTCGTCGATCATGAGCGAGACGAGTCGAGACGCGAACCGACGTTGCCCGCGCCGGCAGCGGAGCACGCGAGCAGCGAGACGCCCCCCGCCGCCGACTCGCGTGATTCTTCTACGCGGGCGTGGCTCGACGCGCTGTTTTCCGTGGAGGCCGCCGCCGGGTCCCCGCCCGCGTTCGGCGGCGAGATGCGCTTCGCACAGTCGCTGAGACCGGAGAGCGTGTTCGTGACCGCCGCAGCGGCGTGTACGGTTCGGCGGTTCGACCCGGATCGGTTGTCGATCGTGCGCCTCGGCATCTCGACCGGACTTGGCCTCGTGGCGCTCCGGCTCGGCGACCGATTGCGATTCACCGTGCGCGCGGGGGCGGCGCTGCAACTCGTTCAGGTGACGGGAACAGACGCGCTGACGGGGACGTCCGCGCAGGTCGGTCGGTGGATCGTGGGGCTCGAAGAAGGCCTCGACGGAGCGTGGATGGCATCCCAGCGGGTCGGGTTCGTCGCGGGGGTTCAGGCGGGCGAGGCCACCGGCGCCGTCGACATTCGCGGACGGGGCCAGCTGCTGGCCCGCCTTCCGGCGGTCGGCTGGGTAGCGCAGGGAGGCGTGCGGATAGCCTTTCCCTGAATCGTCCGGCCCCCCCACGTTGGGTGCCTGCCGGAGGCGCCCACCGGTTACCATGCGGGAGAGGAGGAGCGTGGATTTGAAGCCGTTACGTCGCGTCGCCAAGGCGGAGCGTTGGCTGCGACTGGCGCCGCCCACGTCGCCGTCCGCGCCCAACCCCTCGGGGCCTCTCGACGATGAAGGTCTCATCGAGGCCGTTCTCAAGGGAGACACACGACGGGCAGGGGAGCTACATGACCGCCTCATCCCGGCGATCGAGCCTGCCCTATATCGCGTGATGGGCAAGCGCGAACTCGACCACGACGACCTCGTGCAGGCCACGTTCGAGCAGATCGTCCTGACTCTGGTACGCGGACGCTTCGCGCGCGGTTGCAGCTTGTCCACGTGGGCTTCGGCCGTGGCGGCGCACGTCGCCTTCAACGCATTGCGAGCGCGGCGGCGTGCGCGCCGGGTCTTCGACTCCGTCGAGGGCGCCGAACATGCCGCCGACACGCGCCTGGTCGGTGACGCGGTGCGCGACATGAGCGTCCGGGACCAGATCAGGAGTGCGCAGACCCACCTGACCTCGATGACCCCGGACCGCGCCATGGTGCTCGTCCTGCACGACGTGCTGGGCCACGACCTCGCGGAGATCGCCGCGATTCTCCGTGTCTCGATGGCGGCGGCGCAGTCGCGCCTGGTGCGAGCTCGGCGTGAGTTCCAGAAGCGAGTGCGGGCAGACGACGGGTCGCCCGAAGGCCCTCCCCGAGGGGACGCGCCGAGAGACGGGGGGCACCGAAGTGGCTAGCAAGTGGCCGCGAAGGCCCGACCTCCTCGCTCGGTGGTCGCGCGCCGCCATTCCCGTGAAGGCGGTCGCCGAGGACCCGGCGCGTCGCGCTCGACTGGTCGGCGCGGTCGTCCGGGCGATGGACAGCGCAACCGCCGAGCGCAGCGCGTGGAGGCCGGCTCGCTGGCAGGTGGCGTTGGCCGCCGTCGCGGTCGTCCTCCTCGTGGCCGTCGGCGCGTGGCGCGGATCGACGGCCATCGGTCGGCTCGCGGGGGGCGGACGCTCACTGCTCGGCGACTCGCACCCCCTCGATCGCGATGGCGGGGTGTTCACGTCCCAGAACGAAGGCTCGTCGGGGCTCCGACTCCCGAGCGGCGTCGTCGTCGCGACGGGACCCAAGACGCGCTTCGAGGTGCCTGACGTCTCGGCCCTTTCGAATACGCGCGAAGAGATTGTCATCGAGTCGGGGCTGCTCCGAGTGGAAGTGCCCAAGTTGCCTGCGGGACATGTCTTCGCGGTGCGAACGCCAGACACGCTGGTGACCGTGCACGGCACGTCGTTCTCGGTGGAGGTTACCAGGGTCGGGCCTTCGGGAGTCCCGAAGACGAAGGTCGCCGTGACCCATGGTGTGGTCAGCGTCCTGCACGCAGGCAGAGAGACGCTCCTTTATGGCGGAATGGAGTGGACCTCAGCGGAAGAGGACTCCGTCGCCCCCGCGGGCTCCGAGGCTGCAGGCCTCGCCGCGGGTCAGCCAGGTCCTGCTCCCGCTGCGACGGATGCCAGCTCCGAATCGCGAGCCGCGCCTCGGGGCGAGCCCGACTTGCCGCTGTCGAAACGTGACGTCGGTCGCCATCCGAGCGGTCCGGCGCCCGTCGCGCGCGAGGCCCGTCCCGCGTCGAAGCCGGCGATGGAGACAATGGACCTCGCGAATCAGAACACCCTCTTTGCTCAAGCGAAGCAGGCACGCGCGCAGGGTGACGACAGCCGCGCGATCAGCCTCTTGAGCGATCTCGTGCGCCTCTATCCGGCGTCGCCGCTGGCAGAGGATGCCCATGTGGAAAGATTTCGCGCCCTGGCCCAGATCGGAGATCACGCGGGCGCGGCCCGCGAGGCGCGACGCTACCTGACGCTTTACCGAGATGGTTTTGCCCGCGACGAGGCGCGCAGCACGGCGCTGGAGCCGAGCCCCGCGCCCTGAACGGGACTTTGCGCCCCGACGCCTGGCCGATCAGCGCCGCAAGAACGTCGCAGGATCGGCACACCGCGGGTCGCGCAGCATCGAGTAAGTCGCTGATCGCGCCGCGTGCCGCGGTGCAGGAGCGATCTCCCCATGACCTTTCGAAAAGCTCTTCCGCTGTTTGCGCTGTTCCTGCTCGGCGCGTGTGGATCGAACGCCTCGGGCAATCGCACTTCGAGCGAAACCACCGCCTCGACCGGCCAGGCGATCGACTTGCAAAGCGAGCAAGCAGGCCGCGATCGCACTGAAGGCGACGACGACGGCGAGAACGACGACCACCGCGTCGACGTGCGCCACGTCGTTCTCATCAGCGTCGACGGCCTGCACCAGGTCGACGTCGCCAACTGGATCACCGCACACCCGGATTCGACATTCGCCGAGCTCGCGCGCACTGGAGTCGAGTACACGGACGCTCACACCCCGACGCCGTCGGATTCGTTTCCTGGTCTCGCCGCGCTCGTGACGGGCGGTACACCAAAGACCACGGGCCTCTACTACGACGACAGCTACGACCGAACCCTCTACGCGCCCGGGAGTAACTGCCAGGGCAAGCCGGGCACCGAAGCCACGTACTTCGAAACCGCGGAGTTCGACGACTCGCAGCTGTTCAGCCCCATCAACCCTGCGAACCTGCCCCACGCGAAAGATAGCAAGGGAAATTGCAATCCCGTCTATCCCCACCAGTTCATCAAGACCAACACGATCTTCGAAGTGATCCGGGCTGCCGGTGGCTACACGGCCTGGTCCGACAAGCACCCGGCGTACGACTGGGTCAACGGTCCTTCCGGCCTCGGCGTCGAAGACCTCTATACGCCGGAGATAAACTCGCTCATCAAGAACGGCGGCACGGCAAACGGAATCGACCTCGCGGGCACCCTTGCCCTCTGCGACGGAACGACGAACTCGCTCCCGCTCTCGAAGGTCACCGACTACACGACCTGCGAGCCGTCGGTGATGGCGTACGACGACGTGAAGGTTCAGGCCGTCATCAACGAGATCGACGGAAAGACCTCCGACGGTTCGAAGCCCGCGCCGGTGCCGACCATCTTCGGCATGAACTTCCAGCAGGTGAGCGTTGGCGAGAAGCTACCCACGGGCGGCTACACCGACGCCGACGGGACGCCGAGCGCGCTGCTGGCAGGCGCCATCGCCCACGTCGACGCATCGCTCGGGCGGATGGTGAACGAGCTGAAGGCCAAGCACCTATTCGAACGAACTTTGATTGTCGTTTCGGCGAAGCACGGTCAATCGCCGATCGACCGGTCGAAGCTGGCGATGGAGGCCGGTGGCCTCGGCAACGCGACCGTCAACGACCCCCTTCCGTTCGTCAACGCGGCCGACCCGAACGTCGACCAGGTCTTCGCATCTTTCGTCAACCCGAATGACGGGACCTCGCCGGTGGTCGACGGTCACCTGCAGACCGACGACACGGGCATTCTCTGGCTGCAAGACCAGTCGCCTGCGAACATCGCGAACGTCGTCGCCCAGCTGACCGACCCTGCCCATGAAGCGGCCATCTTCGCGAACATGTTGCCGCCCGGGACCATCTTCTCGGCGAGCGTGAACTTCGGGCCTGAGCTCGCCGCGATCTATGGCGACCCGACCTCTTCCGACCCCCTCGCGGCGGCGCGCGCGCCCAACGTCATCATTCAACCGAACTGGGGCGTCGTCTACTCGGGTAGCCACAAGAAGATCTCCGAGCATGGAGGCGGAACGCTCGACGACACCCACGTCTCGCTGCTCGTCTCGAACCCGAGTCTCCATCGCCGTACGGTCACGAAGCACGTCTGGACCAGACAGGTCGCGCCGACGATCCTGCGAGCCCTCGACCTAAACCCGGACGCCCTCGAGTCGGTTCGCAAAGAAGGGACGACGCCGCTCCCCGGCCTGCCGATCCGCTAGGAAGAAACTCCGGGCGCGTTGGGGGGGGCGGTCATGCCCCGTTTCATACGGCGTGGGTGCCCGGCGCCGAGCGTCTCGGTCGAGGCGGGGATCGTCCCGTCGTCGTAAAGGGAGGTGAAGCGGCCGAGCAGGTTCGGGAGCTCGGTGTGCAGGCGACCTTGGGCGGCGGCCGTCGAGCACGACTGCGTGGGGTCGGCAGCGTCGAGGTTCTTTACGGGGACCTCGATGTCGGGGAACGTCGCGTCGAGCGCGGTGATGAGCGTCGCGCGATCTTGCGCGAGCCGTTCGAGGCGAGCGATGCCGTAGTTCCGGCTCGCATTTTTCTGATCCGCCGAGGCGATGGTGCCGTCGAGGTTCGGTCGATCCCCCGTGATGGGAGGCAGCTTCGTCGACGTGCATCGAGGCGTCGCCGAAGACGCCGTCGCCGTTTTCGCCGTGGCAGAGCACGCGAAACGACCCGCCGCTGAGGTCTTCGTGGAGCGATTGCCCGCCCATTCGATCGCAAACCACGCCGAAAAGATCGGCGCCGAGGCCGCCACGCGCGGGCGTGTTGCGGGTCGCGTCGAAGTCATTGCTGCGAGCGGCCGCTGCGACGAGACCGAGAAATGCCGGGACAAGGCTGCCCCGTACGCGCACGAACACCGCGCGTTTCGACATGTAAGTTCCTCCAACTTCAGGTGCGTACATTGTAGACAGGGACCTGTCCTACGTGCCTGTGCAATAGTTTGCGCGACTCGGTCGGGCGCACGTCTCGAGCGGACGCACGGAACACAAGGGACGAAGAAGGGAAAGCATGCAGACGACCACGGCGATCTTGCTCGCAGCAGGGCAGGGAACGCGCATGAAGAGCGCGCTCCCCAAGGTGATGCACCGGATGTGCGGTCTTCCGATCGTTCATTTCGGAGTCCAGGCGTCGCTCGACGCCGGGTGCGGTGACGTCATCGTCGTCGTGGGTCACGGCCGTGAGCTCGTCGTGGACTATCTCGGGCGCGCGTTCCCCGGGGATCGCGTGCGAACCGTCGTTCAAGAGCGGCAACGGGGCACGGGCGACGCCGCGCGAGTCGGCCTCGGAGCCGTTCGCCGCGACGCCGTGCGCGCGCTGATCCTCAATGGAGACGTGCCGCTCCTTCGCGGAGACGAGCTCCGTGCGGTGGCCGACGCGCTCGATGACCCGAACACACGGCCTAGTACACCCTCGGCGCTGGCGTTCGCGACGTGCGTCGTCGGCGACGCGACCGGTTACGGGCGCGTGCTGCGGAAGGGCGGCCGGGTGGTCGAGATCCGTGAGCACCGCGATCTCAGAACCGATGACGAGCGCGCAGTGAGCGAGATCAACGCCGGCATCTACGCGGCCAACGTGACGTTCCTCATCGAGGCGGTCGCCGCGCTCGCGCCCAACAACGCGCAAGAAGAGCTCTACCTCACGGACGTCGTGGCCTTCGCGAGCAACGCGGGCGAGCGCATCGCCACCGTCGCGCTCGGCGCCGAAGTGCTCGCCGGGGTGAACGATCGCGATCAGCTCGCGCAGGTCGAGGCCTCGATGCAAGCGCGCCTGATCCGCGCGTGGCGTGTGGCGGGCGCCACCGTTCGCGAGGGCGCGCGTCTCGAGGCCGGGGTCATCGTGGAGCCCGACGCGATCATCGAGTCGGGCGCGGTGCTGCGAGGTTCCACCCACGTCGAGGGCGGCGCCACGGTCGACGTGGGCTGCGTGCTCACGAACGTGCATGTCGGGGCGGGCGCGATCGTGAAGCCCTATTCGGTCGCGACCGACTCGCGCATCGGCGCTCGCGCGCACGTCGGCCCCTTCGCGCACCTCCGGCCCGAGAGCGACCTCGGCGAGGAGGCGCACGTCGGCAACTTCGTCGAGACCAAGAAGACGACGCTCGGTCGGGGGGCCAAGGCCAACCACCTCGCCTACCTGGGCGATGGGATCATCGGCGACGGCGCGAACATCGGCGCGGGGACGATCTTCTGCAACTACGACGGGGCCGGCAAGCACACGACCACGATCGAAGCAGGCGTGTTCATCGGGAGCGACTCGCAGATCGTGGCCCCCGTGACCATCGGACGTGACGCGTACGTGGCCACCGGCACGACCGTGACGCGCGACGTCCCGCCCGAGGCCCTCGCCATCGGGCGGACGGCTCAGCAGAACAAGGAGGGCTACGCGCCCCGACTTCGCGCCCGATTCAAGGCAGCGCGCGACGCCAAGAACAAGTAACGCGTGGCTCGCTGTCCGTCCGCGTGGGCGCGTCGGGAGAGGGAGATTGGCCGCCGAGGCGCGGAGAGCGCAGAGCAGAGATGAGGGGGGTCGAGGACCCTTGGTTTGCATGGATGTGCTGGCCTTGGACGATCGGGGAACATGTCGCGGCGGCGACGGTCGTTGCTCGCCTGACGAGCACGTCGCGAGCTGGACCGCTCTCGAGCCCTCTTGTCTCTCTGCGTCTCTGCGCCTCCGCGGCCAATCTCCTCTCTCTCGCGCGTCCCGTGCGAGGGAAGATTGGCCCGGGTTTGCTTGAGATGCCGCGCGGCGGTTTGACTCACGTGGCTGATTGCCTCAGCGGATTGCCACGAGATCTCGCTGTTTGATCTGCCTCGAGGCGACCTCGCGCGTTGGTCCAAGAGCTGCTTGGGACGCGCCTGACGCGCCAGCACCCATCGTCGCACGACTGTCCGATGCTTACCGGGGCACAACGCGCCGGCGAGAGCGGTTGCTCTGGAAGAAGGCACAGAGCCTTCGCCGAACCGCAACTTTCCGAGACCAAGAACGAGCGACAGCGATGAACGCCACCCACCTGCTCATGGCCCAGCACCGGGCGATCGAAGCGTTGTTCGACGACGTCGCGCACGAGACACGTCGCCCCCAGCGGGCGCGCGCCGCATCGCGTCTGACCGAAGAGCTCATCGCCCATATGGCGGCCGAAGAGACGATCTTTTATCCCGCGGCGCGCGCTGTCCTCGGCCGCACGCGGGGGCCCGGCGACGTCGGCGGCCGCGTCCCAGACGAGCACTTCATGCTGCGCGTCCAGCTCCGGCGCGTCCTCGCGACCAGCCTCCACACGCCAGCGTTCACGCCGCGCTTCGAGGCCCTGCGAACGCTCTTCTCACACCACGTGCAGGCCGAAGAGACCGAGATCTTCCCGCGCGTCGAAGCGATGGTCTCGGCCTCGCGGCTCGAGTCGCTCGGCGCCGAGGTCGAAGGGTCGCGCCCCCCCATCTGGATCGTCACGACCGAGACCCATGCGGCTATGCTCCCCACGCGCGACCGGGTGATGCGCGGGGTTCGCCTCCCCTCCTTGACCGAAAATTAGTCTTCGAGGCAAGTCGGACGCGGCAGTTCCGCTCCCCGTTTCGGGGTCGGCGTCGCCGGCCGGTGCCTGCTACTTGGCCGGGGCCGAGAATTCAGGCAACAAACGGAGCATGGACGCTATCCGTATTCGCGGGGGGGGGCCGCTCCGCGGCGCCGTTCGAATCAGTGGGGCCAAGAACGCCGCCCTGCCCATCCTCTGCGCGACCCTCCTCTCGGATGGCGCGAGCCGCCTTCGCAACGTGCCTGCCCTGCGCGACATCGACACGACCGCCGCGTTGCTCCGCTTTCTGGGGCGTGACGTGAAGGTCGCTGCGCCCGAGGTCGAGGTGGCCGCCGGCTCGAGTGTGCGCCCGGAGGCACCGTACGAGCTCGTCAAGCAAATGCGCGCGAGCGTGCTGGTGCTCGGCCCCCTGGTCGCGCGCTTCGGGCACGCCAAGGTCTCGCTTCCGGGCGGCTGCGCGATAGGCGCGAGGCCGATCGATCAGCACCTCAAGGGCCTCGAGGCCATGGGGTGCAAGATCCGCCTCGAGCGTGGCTACGTGCACGTGGAGGGGCCCGGCGACCGCGGCCGCCTGCGCGCGGGCGAAGTGTACTTCGACATCCCGACGGTCACGGGGACCGAGAACCTGATGATGGCAGCGGCCCTCGCCAAGGGCCGCACCACGCTCGTCAACTGCGCGCGCGAGCCCGAGGTCGAGGAGCTGGCCCGCGTGCTCAACAAGATGGGCGCCGAGGTCGACGGCGCCGGTACCGACGTCATTCACATCCGCGGCTCCGAGCGCGGCGAGCTCGCGCCGTTCGACCACGCCATCATTCCCGACCGCATCGAGACCGGGACCTACATGATCGCCGCGGCGGTCGCCGAGGGCGGCGAAGTGACGGTCCAGGGGGCCGAGGTCAGCGACATCGAGCCGCTCATCGTGAAGATGCGCGCGGCGGGGGTCGAGATCGCGACCGAAGGGCAGAACATCCTGGTCCGGCGAAACAAGCCGCTCAAGGCGGTGAACGTCACGACAGCCCCACACCCCGGCTTCCCGACGGACATGCAGGCCCAGTTTTTGGTACTGATGTGCTTCGCTCGAGGCGAGAGCGTCATCAGTGAGACCATCTTCGAGAACCGGTTCATGCACGTGCCGGAGCTCCAGCGAATGGGCGCGAGCATCGCGCTCCGAGGGAACACGGCCGTCGTCCAGGGCGTCGACAAGCTCTATGGAGCGAGCGTGATGGCGACCGACCTCCGCGCGAGCGCGTCGCTGGTCATCGCCGGCCTGGTCGCCGAAGACGAGACCGAAGTTCGCCGCGTTTACCACATCGATCGGGGCTACGAGCGCATCGAAGAGAAGATGCGAGGCCTCGGCGCCAAGATCGAACGCGTGAAGGGAGCGGACGCTTGACCGCGTCGATTGCGCCGCTCACCGTTGCCCTGCCGAAAGGCCGGGTGCTCCGCGCGGTGGCTCCGCTGCTATCGCGCGCGGGGGCCGACGTCGCCGCTCTGCTGGCCGACGATCGGACCCTCGTGCGCGAATCGGTGGCGGCCGGGCTTCGCTTCTTGCTCCTCAAGCCCGACGACGTGCCGACGTACGTAGAGTACGGCGCGGCCGACCTCGGAGTCTGCGGCCGCGACGTGCTCCTCGAGCGAACCGCCGATGTGTACTGCCCGCTCGACCTCAAGGTGGGCGTCTGCCGGATGGTCGTGGCGGGGATCGTGGGTCGTCCACCGCCGGCCGGCGTCCCCCGCGTCGGCACGAAGTATCCGCACATCGCTGCCGAGCACTTCGCGCGCCGTGGGGTGCAAGCCGATGTGATCTATCTGCAAGGGTCGGTCGAGCTCGCGCCCATCGTGGGGCTGTCCGACGTCATCGTCGATCTCGTCGAGACCGGCGAGACGCTCGTGCAAAACGGCCTCGAAGTGCGCGAAGAAGTGGTGCGCGTCTCGAGCGTCTTGGTGGCCAATCGCGCCGCGTACAAGCTGCGGCAGGATCGGATCATGCCTTTCGTCGAGGCCTTGCGACGCGCTGTCAACGGGGGCTGAGCGGGGGACGCCCGGCGTCGGCGGGGGCGAGTTCGGCGATCGGTGCGAACGGCGCCGGGTCGAGACGAACGAGCGGCCGGAGGCGCTTGAGCATCGCCCGGCCGATGCCTTTGACCTTCATGAGGTCTTCGACCGCCCGGAACCGGCCCATACGCGCTCTCAGCGCGACGATCGCGTCGGCGCGCTTCTGACCGATGCCCGGCAAACGCCGCAAGTCGTCGACCGCGGCAGTGTTGAGAATGACGGGATCGTCGCTCGATGCTCGACTTCGGGCTCCCGAAGGAGCGGCCGTGAGGGGCGACGCGAGGGGCGACGCGAGGGCCAGCGCGGGGGCAGGAGACGGCGGGGGCCCGGCGGACATCGCCGCAGCGCCAGCAGGTGATGGAGCCGCCCCAGCTGCGTCGGGTCCGACGACGGGAGCGGCGAAGCCGAGCGCAC
>CZKU01000255.1_pt5 | contig 77367 bp, 61 predicted proteins | sample 1122471 | NCBI WGS metagenome assembly CZKU01 (sample SAMEA3539301, study PRJEB10725) | soil metagenome | biome: tundra; feature: field; material: soil | place: USA | collected 2010-05 | depth 0.15 m | reverse complement strand
TACCGGGCGTCGAGCTGTCGTTACCGGGCGTCGAGCTGTCGCCGGTCGTCGCGTCATCCCCGGCCTCAAGGCCGCCGTCATCGTTCGAGCCCGCGCTACCCGCGCCCGAGCTAGACGAGCAACCCGCTGCGTGAATAGAGACCGCCCCGACGACCACAACGCTCGCCACAAGGCGCCAGCTCCGGCCTACCGATGAAGTCACCATTTCGAAATCAGTCCGATTGAGCATTTTTCCCTCCCCACGATTTTATCTGAGCCTTCGTCGCAAAATGGCCGCTCGAGACGATTGAACCGATCCGCGACAACCAAACGTAACGGTTCTCACGCCGAGCGCCAGTGCTTTGTCTGGGGCGAGCTGTTCGGCGATCTCCGGTCCAGCATGAGGACGATCATCGAAGATCAGCTCCGCAAGGACGGCCATGCAAAGCCATTGAGTCTCGTCTTTTCCGATGAAGGCAAGTGGCGGTGGAGGAGATCGGCGGAATCGAGGCGTGGTCGATGGTGACGTCGGGTATCAGCCTCACCCGGAATCGGAATGTGGTCGGGCGGCGTCGGCGACTGTGGGCGGTGCTCGTGGGGTTAACGCTTCTCGCCGCTGCGGTCGCGGTGTCGGTGGGCCACCTCGGTCCGCTGGAAGGGACAGGCCCCACCGCTCGAACCGACCGTTCGAGCTCGGCTCCGACGGAAGAGGCGCCGGAGCGGGGCCATCTCGCCGCCGAGCCGCCGCTCGTCGACCAGGCACGACCCACGGCGCATCCCGTCGCCGACCCCTCGGCCGCCACCCCGGCAGAATAAGAGTCGACTGATTCTTACCTTAGAAGGAAAGCGCCCCCGTCCACTCCAACGTGGCGCCTCGGTTCAGCGGCGCAACGCGGACCGCGGACGTGACCGGTTCGCGCTCTCTCGTTTCGGGCCTCGTGAAGAACACCGCAAGTGCTCCACCGGCGGCAAGAGCGCTCACGCCCGCCGCAATGTCAGCCACGATGAAGCGGGCCTTGAGCGAACTGACGTCGCTCGAAGAACACCCCGGCGAACAGGACGACTCGAGGTCGTGCTGCGTCTGATCCGCCGCGGCTCCGAACCCGACGAATGTCCCGAACGCCGCGACCGCGACGCCGCCCAGCACGTAGGTCAAGACCGGCACCGGCCGCGTGCGCACCGGCGCCGCGGGCGCCTCCGCGCCAGCGCCAGCGAGGTGCAGCGGGGCAGAGGCTGCGGGTTGCGGCGGAGTCCATGTCGCACTGACCACTTGGCTTCGGGCGCGCGCCGCGACGATAACCCTCTTTTCGATCGGGGCAGCGCCCGCCCGCTCGAAGACGAAGGTGTGCAGCCCCGGGTTGATCTCGATCGGCTTGCCGTCGAGCTGCTTCGTGAGTGCCGTCCCGTCCATCGACACGGTGACTTCAAAGACGCTGTCGTCGCCGAGCTTCGCCTCGAGCACGACGGACGGGATGCTCTCGACCACCTGGTTCAGCCACGAGGTGCAGTCGCTCTGGATGATGCCTGGGCACACGGTGGCCGCGCACTTCCAGAGCGAAGCCCGCGCGCCGAGCAGGTCGTCGCTCTTGCGGTACTCCTGAGCGCGGACGTACGCGTCCACGCACTCCTTCCTCCCATCCGGCGTCGTCTCCGACCAGGAGTCGAAGCTCACGGTAAGCGGCAGGGCCCAAGCGGCCACGGCAATCAGTTTGACGATGGTCCCGGCGCGGCGACGGGTGTGCATGCGATCCCCCCTCAGCCTCGACGGAGGCTGTCTCAAATCCTACCAGTTACCAAAAATACTGCACGATACTTGGCCCGTCAACGCAGCATCCTCGCCCTCGGACGCTTTTGCCCCTTCGTCTCTCTCGACTTCTCGCAATGCGTGCGGGACACGAGCCCTTGGCTGCGCTCGTTGACGCACACGTCTGGGTCATGGCACCAGCGACGCGGCACTCGATCCCGACTGACGGGGGGCGTATACTTTGATCCTTTGCTAGAAGCGCGGTTGGAGAAGACAAGCGGGCACGAGGTGGCGCCCGACGATCTTAGGAAGAAATACCACGTCATCGCCAAGCTCGGCGAGGGTGGAATGGCGCTCGTCCATCTCGCAGTCGTCGGCGGGGTCGCAGGCGTCCGGAAGCTCGCTGTCCTCAAGTCCATACGCCCCCAGCTCGTCACCGACCCGCAAGTCCGAGAGATGTTTCTCGCCGAGGCGCGGCTCGCGGCCACCCTCAACCACCCGAACATCGTTCAGACGTTCGAGGTCGTCGTCCTCCGGGGTCGGCCGGTCATCGTCATGGAGTACATGGACGGCCAGCCTCTCTCGAGAATCTTGCGCGATGGCCGCCGCGCCCAGGTGCCGTTGTCCCTTCAGCTCCTCGTCATCCGCGAAACATTGACGGGCCTCGAGTACGTCCACAGCGCCACGGACCTCGACGGCTCTCCGCTCCATCTCGTGCACCGCGACGTGTCTCCCCAAAACATCTTCGTCGCCTACGATGGCAATACGAAGCTCCTCGACTTCGGAATCGCCAAGAAGCTCGGTTCGGCGGGCGACACCGAGACGGGTGTCATCAAGGGCAAGATCCGCTACATGTCTCCGGAACAGCTCACCGGGGAGCCCCTCGACGGGCGGGCCGACCTCTTCTCGGTGGGCGTCATCCTGTGGGAGGCTCTCACCGCTCAGCGCATGTGGGAGGGGCTCAGTGACGTGACGGTCATCCGAAGCCTCGCCGAGGAGCGCATTCCCGCGCCGAGCAGCGTCGCGCAAGGCGTGCCTCCGCTGCTCGAAGCCATCTGCGTCCGCGCCCTCGCCCCGAACTGCGCCGACCGGTACGAGTCCGCGGCGGCCATGCAAGCGGATCTCGACCACGCGATCGCCGAGCTGGAGCTCGGGACCAACAGCCGCGAGGTAGGCAAGTTCGTCGCCGAGGCGTTTCGCGAGTTGCGCACGACGACCAAGAAGGTCATCGAAGACCAACTGAAAGACGAAAGCGCCGCGGCGGTAAACCTCGTGGTCGACGACGACGGCGAATTGCTGGTCGCCGAGGACGGTGTGTCCGCCGTGGATTTCCTGTCGCTGACTGGGCCCGTGCAGTCGAGATCGCAGCCGGTTCGTCGCCCTCAAACGGCTCGGATCGGGTTCGCGATGGGCGGTTCCGCGGTAGTCGCGGCAGGTCTCGGCTGGCTTCTGCACTCCCATCCGGCCGCACGAGGGGCCATGCCGCCCGCCATGGCGTCCTCAGCGGAGAGCGCGGTCTCGCGCTCGGTCGTCCTGGACGCGGGTCCCGAGACGAACCCCGGCGCGGACGCCCTTGCCGCTCACGCCGCTGCGTCCGCGCCGAGCGCTCTCTCGAACCCGACGGCGCGCGAGGGCGGTCACGACGCACCGGGCCACAAGCAGCACGGGGCGAGCGCGTCCCCGACGCCGGTCGGCGGTTCGGCGGCCGTGCGCGCCGCCGCAAATGCCCCTGCGCCGGCGTCCGCGTCGTGCGATCCCCCCTTCTATTTCGACGATAAGGGGATAAAGCACGTGAAACCAGAATGTCTTTAAATTAAGTTGCCGGCGGGGGTCCAGGGCAAGAGCGCAGGCAAGAGGCCGCAACCAGGGGAGGCGCGGGCGCCGAGGCGCCGAGGAACGATGACCAGCACCCACATTCCCGACGCCTCCAAAAGCTTGTACTCTGCTCCTTGCGCTCGAGCTTTCCGCCCGAGCGAGTCGCTGAATCGAAACCCATGCATCTTGCACCGCGATCTCTGATCCTTCCAGACGGAGGCTCTATCTGATGCGGCCGCATCGTACGATGCCGGCGTGCACCCAACGTCCGCGGAAGAGCAGCAGCGGCCTCGGTCGGCGCCAGGGCGATTCACGGATCGGCCTTGTCATTATCGCCGCTGTCGTCATTGGTTCCGGCGGCTGGTTCGCCTGCGGCTGGAATATCGACTACCTCGACTCCGCCAACGGCGCGATCGACGGAGCCTTGGTCAATCCGCCGGATGGGCTGATGGAGGCGGAGTCGGACGCAGGTCCCCCTCCGGTCGACGCTGGCGCGGATGGCACGGCAGACGGAGCCGCGCCGCCGCCGGCCGAGGCCGGTCGCGATGCGAACGCCGAGCACCAAGGTGTGCCGCCGCCTGACGACGCGGCGTGCGACCCGACGGCGTCCACGGGCGGAACCAACTACATCGTCAATCCAGGTTTCGAAGATCCGATGGACGCCGGCGGCGGATGGTTCGCCAACTTCGGTGGAACATTCGTCGTCTCCTCCACGCATGCCCACTGCGGAACGAACAGCGGCGAGATCACGGTACGCACCGCATACTACAACGGCCTGGGCACCGATCTGCCCAGCACCGCGGGCACGTATGCGATCAGCATGTGGGTCATGCAGGACGGAACATCCTCCTACCAAGTCGCGCCTGCCGGCGTGGCCTACTGCGGCGATGCGGGCGCCGCGTCGTTTGTGAACATCGCGTTCGCTACACTGCAGCCGAACGTCTGGACGTACGTCAACGGCGCGCTGAAGGTCCCGAGCGACTGCACAACGCTTGTCCTCGCCATCGGCGGTGCTCTGGCCGAGCAGGGGGACACGGTCACCCCCAACATCTACGTGGATGACGTCTACGCGGTGCGGTGAGCAGCGGACGCTCCGACCGAGGGCAAACCTAGTTCGTCTTCGTCAGCAAACCAAGCCTCCATGGAAGAAGGTTGTAGCTTTCCGAAGCCGACGGGTCCTTGCCCTGGTAGACATAGCGGAGGTCGCAGGTATCGATCTCAAGCGTCTCGTCGTATCCGTCGCGAAGCATCTCGCCGTGGCTGATGTCGACGGTCCATGGCGTACCGGTGAAGGTCACGTTTGCGGCAGACGCGAAGGGCGTCGCGTATTCGGACTGCAACGACGTCCAAGCACCGTCGAGGGTGTCGGCTGTCCACGATCGGAAGTACCGCCTCCCTGCCGAGCTCGAGTCGAAGGCCTCGACGAGCAAGAGGTACTCGCCGGTCCCTTTCATTTTGTACACGTTGGAGGCCTCGAACAGCCGGCTGGGGGTCGAGTCCTCCATGGCGATGATCGGGGTGTCGAAGCCAGCCGGAAAGTCGCCGATTGCGGTCTGGCTGCGATAGAGGTGTCCGTTGTCGTCCGAGAAGAAGAGATAACAATTCGCGGTGTCGCAGATAATCCAGAAGTCGATCCAGCCGAGGCTCCCGCCGTTTTGCATGACGATTGCCGGCTCGCTGGCGAAGAAGTTCGCCGGCGCCGTCCACGTCGAGGGCTGCGTGGGATCGGCGGATGTCGAATAGGTGGGCGGCCCCGACTGGTAGACGAGGTACCACAGCTTCTGTGGCGTGAAGTAGAAGAGCTGTGGCGCCGCGTGGTATCCCCCGAACCCAGGCGTCTGGTCCATGTGGTATTGGGGAGCCGTGGACGCCTGAGACCAATCGGTGAAGTTCAGGTAGGCCATGTTGTAGTTGCCGCCCGAGCCCACCGTGCTCGCGTAGATGTTCCAGAGACCGTTGAAGAAGACGACCGTCGGGTCCTTGATCGCGACGAGGTCGTGCGTCGCGTCCGACATGGGGCTGATGATCGGACCTGTCGCCGACCACTCGAAGGTGGTCGGCACGCCGCAACCCTTTGCCGAGGCGTCTGTCGCCGACGCGTCGGCGTTCGAGGGCGCACCTGAATCGGCGCCCGTCCCCGACTCCGAACTCGCGCTCGCATCGAGAGACGAGCGCCCCGCATCCGCCCCGGAATCGAGACCCGCGTCGGGGCCGCGATCGGAGCTTCCACCGTCCAGTTTACGGGTGGAAATCGAAGAGCAGCCTTGGATCGCCAGCGCGACCAGCGTGCCCACCGTTGCATGTCGCAGCGCCTGCCGAAAGCATAATCTGCCCAACCGATACAGTGTACTCTTGACTACGCTCGTGAGCAACGTCCCTCCCCCCCAAGAGCCCGGTCAATCTCGTCGACCGCTGCTAAATACAGCCCGGCCCGCGCGGGCCGGACCCGGGCGCCGGCGCTAACTCGCCGACCCTCACTGCGCGATTCGCAGCATCACCACCCCGTGGTTCGGGACGCTCGCCGCCGTGTAACTACCATTGAACGTCCCCAGCTCCGCGTGCTGCCAGAGGTCGCGCACGGAAGCGGCCCCGCTCGAAAGGCCAATCTCGCCGAAGGTCACGGAGATGGACGCCGCGGCTGCGTTGCGGTTGAGCAAGGCAACGGCGCGAGCGTTGCTGCCGCTCAGCGTCTTGGACCAGACTTCCAGGCCGCTCTGCGGGGTTGCGACGAGCCTCGCCTGCTTTCCAAGCGGGTCTTGATCGACGGCGATGATTTCGGTGTTCGTCAGGATCGTCTGCACGGCGGACGGCATCGACCGGAGGTCATTCCCCGCGAGGAGCGGCGCGGCCAACATGGCCCACACGCTGAAGTGGGGTTTGCTCTCGTCGACGCTCAGGCTGCCGTTGCCCACTTCGAGCATATCCGGGTCGTTCCAGTGTCCGGCGCTTGCCGTCTGCCACCCTGACGTCGGCTCCGTCGTTACCGGCGGCGCCATCCTCACGCGCGTCGACAGCGGCCGTCGCATCTGCCAGCGCATCGACGACTCCCCCCCGAGCCCGCGTGGGGCGCGGCACTCGTCGTGTCCCCTCCGGCGCTGCCCGTCGAGACGCCGCTCGAGGACATCGGGCGCCATCCATTCCCGATCCGGCAGTGCCTTGACTCCTGTCGGAGGATGAGCAGGCGACGAGGCAGCAGCTCAGCGCGAGGGACCCCACCGCCCTCCCCACCGCCCCCATGCGCGCAACGTCACGACGCCTGAGCAACCGAGTGAAGTCTCCCATGGTGGTTGCTTCTCCTACCGCCCGTAACGGGCGGCGACGACGTTCGCCTGGACGGCGTCGTCACTCGCGTCGACCGGGGCTCGAAGAGTCACGCTCCTCGGAGCCCGCGTCGGAGGCCGAGGTCCCCGTCGAGCGCCGGCATCCCGAAGTCGTCGCCGCTGACGGCGGACGTCCCGACGTGTCCTCCACAAGCTATCCAGGGCGCGCAAGGGAATATGGGGGGTACGACCCACGCAAGCCATGACTGACGCCGTTCAAGGGACCAACCACCTTTCCGCCGGATTGATGGGGCGGAGTGTCGCGCATCTTGCGACGAACTCCCCATCGCGGACGAGCTCTTCACGACAAGGTTCCGGTGGATCCACCCCTTTCTCCAGCAGCCGTGGCCATCGTTGCCAGGATCCCCCCTTTGCGAGCGGAGCGCTTCCTACAGTCATGATGCGCAAGCACATGGTCTTCGGTCTCGCCGCTATCGCGGCGCTCGACGGGGCCAGCTCGGTGGGCTGTTCGTCGAACCCGACCTCGTCGGGGTCGGGGCTGCACAACGCCGGCGGGAGCAGTGACGCGAGCAGCGGCTCGTCCGACACCCCGACCACTTCGTCGTCGTCCGGTGGGCAGCCCGGCTCCGCCAGTGGAATGACGTCGTCGAGTGGCGCGAGCTCGAGCTCGGGGATGACCAGCGCGTCGGGCACCGCGGGCACGTCGGGGGATTCGGGCAGCTCTCAGGATTGCAAGGCGAACTGCACGGGGAAGACGTGCGGCGACGACGGTTGCGGCGGCACCTGTGGCGGCTGCCCGCCCTCGCAGCTGTGCGGAATGGCGCAGACGTGCGTGGCGTCTCCGAGCACGACCACCATCGTGGTGGACGCCAACTCGCAACGGACGGCGATCTCCCGCGGGATCTACGGCGTCGCGCTCGACAACGACGACTCGATGCAGGTCGCTGCCCTCAACCGGTGGGGGGGCGACGCGACGAGTTCGTACAATTGGAAGAACGACCTCTCCAACTCGGGGCATGACTGGAACTGCGCCAACTACAAGAGCCGGTTCAAGCCACCCGTGCCGGACGCCATGTACACGAATAGTTCGGATCAATTCGTCCACTACAACATCACCAAGAGCGCCGATACCCTGATGACGATCCCCATCACCGGGTGGGTGGCGAGCATGGCGACGCCGAATCCCGGGAACCCCAACTGCGCCGGAGGAACCGCGATCAGCAGCTGCTGCGCCACGCTCGGGACCTCGGAGGAGGAGCTCGTGGACAAGGGGTCCTCGGTGCTCGACACGTCCTTCATGGGGTCGTGGGTGCAGCACCTCGTCTCGACGTTCGGAAGCGCCGCAAACGGCGGCGTTCGCTACTACCAGCTCGATAACGAGCCGGACAACTGGCAGTCATTGCGCACCGACGTCTACCCGACGCTCTACCCGCCGGGCACGTCGTGCGAGCCGTTCTACACCACGAACAGCTCCATCGGCGTCAGCCTCAATCAGGACTTCATCAATCGGACGATTGCGTACGCCAAGGCCATCAAGGCTGCGGACCCGACGGCGTCCGTCCTCTTCATGTCGACCGAGAACCCCGAAGACCTCGTGGCATTGCCCAATGTGGAGTGCGGCAGCCCCGCGGGACCGTACAGCATTGGCAGCTCGCTCACCTCCGCAATCCTGAAGCTTGCCGCCGCCAACGATGCGAATAACCACCAACGGATCCTCGACTGCGTCGACGTGCACTATCCGCTTCCCGGCAAGGGCCTCGGCGACACGAAAGCGTTATGGGATTCGACGAGCACGTCCACGGTTCCCCACGTGCAAGGCTGGATCAACTCCGCTTACCCAGGCACCGGCATCTGCATCAGCGAGTACGGCGTTCGAAACGACGGCACCAACGGCGGGACACCCGACGCCACGACCGGCGCGCAGGAAGCGGACGTCCTCGGCATGTACGGGCGCCTAGGGTTCCGCGTCGCTGCGTACTGGGCGACGCTCGTGAACGGGACGACCCACTTGCCCGTGTACAACGCCATGGCGATGTACCGGAACTACGACGGCAAGGGCGGACAGTTCGGGCCCTACTCGATCGGCGCCGCGAGTCCCAACGCGGGGGTCAACGTCTATGCCTCCTCGGACTCCTCGACGGCGCCGACGAAGGCTTGGGTGATGCTCGTCAACGTGAGCGGCACCGCGCAGTCGAACCTCACCATCGCGGTCGACAACTTTACCCCCGCCGGGTCCGCGCAGGTCTATCGCTCCGTCGCAGGTGCCGCTCCCGCGCCCGACACTGCCGCGACGATCACCGCCGCGCGTATCACGGGTTTCTCCCTTGCGGCAAACTCGATCGCGTTGCTGGTGCTGACGAAGTAGGGGGCGAGGTGCACAGGAGGCTTGCTCGAGCGCAGATAGTCGCTCACCCATCATGGGGCTCTCCCAGGGACCTACGATCCGACAAGCTACACGGGCACGATTCTCCGTCGGCGAGAACGATCTCGCCACGCTGGACGGATGAGGACCATGGCGCCGGCCCTTCCAAGGCGACTCGTTGAGGGCATTGGAATCGACCCGGCCGCGTGCAATTTCGAGCTTTTTTTGTGCTGGGCGCTACCTTTTGTACGTGCGTACCGCCCTGGGAGTTCTCTGCGCCGCGGCGCTCGCAGTGGTGTTCGGCGCGTGCGCCGCGCTCTCTGGACTGGATACGTACACCTTCGGCGGTTGCCCGCAGGATTGCGAGGGACTGGCCGCGGACGCGGCAATCGGCACCGGTGATGCCACGGTTGCGGATGCCGAGACCACCCAAGGTACTGGTGACGGCGGAAGTGGAGAGTGGGACGGCGTAACCAAGGTAATGGACGCGCAGTCGGATGTGGCGGCATCGGACGCAGAGACGGACGCAGAGACGGACGCAGAGACGGACGCGGAGACTGACGCGGAGACTGACGCGGACTCGGAAGTAGGGCGGGAGGCGGGAGTTGATACGAGCGACGGAGGTGACCTCGGCCTCGGTCTCGTCGCCTTCTACCGGTTCGACGAAACAGGCGGCACGTCCGCTGCGGACTCCTCGGGCAACAATCGGACGGCCACCCTCGTGGGGGGCGCCACCTTCTCCACTGGTCTGCAAAACAACGCAGTAACCATGAATGGCAGCAATGAGTACGTCAGCTTGCCTGACGGGATCGTAAGCGGCCTGATGTCGTTCTCGATCTGCGCGTGGGTCAACCTGAGCGCCGGCACCGCGTGGTCGCGCATCTTCGATTTTGGAACGGGAACGACCGCGTACATGTTCTTCACGCCAAACAGCGGCGTTGGGGATCGCTTCGGTATCACGATTGGTGGGACCGGGAAGGAGCAACAAATGAAGGCGCCCGCTCTGGCAACGGGAAGCTGGCAGCAGGTCGCGGTGACGCTGGCGGCGAACACTGGAACCCTGTACGTCAACGGGGCTCAGGTCGCGCAGAACACCAGCATGACCCTGAATCCGGCGAACCTGGGGTCCACCACGCAAACCTGGCTTGGGCGTTCGCAGTTCGCGGGCGATCCGTACCTGAACGGGCAGATTGACAACTTGCGTATCTACGACCGCGCGTTGACCGCTGCAGAGGTCCAAACTCTGTACGCCGGTCGTCTTTGAGCGGCTGCTTGCCGGCCAATTCAGCGGCCCTTCCCGCCGGGTGCGGTGGGAAACCGATAACTGAGCCGAAATTCGGGTCGGACGCCACCTAGCACGGAGACAGGGCGGCACGGTTACGCCCGCTGCATCCACCGGCCACAAGCGGGGCGAAGATGGCGGCGGCAAGCGCAAGCGCAAGCGCAAGCGCAAGCCGCAAGCACAGAGGGCCCGAAGCGAACCATCGCGAAGCTCGGAAGGGTCGCCCGGGCTGGCGAAATGCGTCTCGCCGACGATCTCGGCAAGGTCTCGCCGGAAGCGCCCCTTCCTCCTTCGTGGCCGCGATCGATCCCGCGCCGGGATCCGGCGAAGGTCGTACGTCGAGGGCGTGCAGCATGGTGGTGACCACGTTTGCGAGGCGGATGACGCTTCTCCCCGCGCTGCTCGCGTCAGCCTCTGCGAAGGCAGCAACCTATTACACTGCGCGCAGGCCGCACCAACAGACGGAGACAAGGACATGAACCGAGCTCCGATGAGCGCGCGTTGGCTTCTGACGCTGTTCGCGGCGACGTCGACCCTCTGCGCATGCGCCGGCGGCGGGCCGTCGGACTATGTTCCCGATGCCGCCGAGGGGCAGGACGAGTCGGATCCTGGGGCGGGCGGAAGCTCGGGGTCGAGCGGCAACGGCGGGTCCGGCGCTAGCTCCGGAAGCGCAAGCTCAGGCAGCAGCTCAGGCGGCGAAAGCTCGGGTAGCAGCTCGGGAAGCTCAAGCTCCGGCAGCAGCTCGGGCGTGACCAGCTCCGGCAGCAGCTCGACCGGCTCGAGTTCGGGCGGACAGCCGGATTCTGGGGGAACAGCGGTCACCGGGCCTTGCGACATCTACGCGGCCGGCGGCACCCCGTGCGTCGCGGCGCACAGCACGGTGCGAGCTCTTTACGGCGCCTACAGCGGTAGTCTCTACCAGGTACGGCGCGCCTCGGACAAGACGACCAAGGATATCGGAGTGCTGACCTCCGCGGGATTCGCAGACTCGGCAGCGCAGGATGCGTTCTGCGCAGGCACGACATGCACCATTTCGGTCATTTATGACCAATCCATGAAAGGCAACCACCTCCGAAGCGCGCCCGCGGGCGGGGCCAAGAAGACACCGGACAGTGAAGCGAACGCGAGCGCTCTCAAGCTGACCATCAGTGGCCATACCGTTTATGGGGTCCACATTCCGGCCGGCACCGGCTACCGAAACGACACGACCTCCGGCGTCGCGAGCGGCGACCAGCCCGAGACGGAGTACATGGTGACGAGCGGCACCTACTACAATGGGGGCTGCTGCTTCGACTATGGCAACGCCGAGACCAACAACAACGACGACGGCGCCGGCACTATGGAAGCCGTTTATTTCGGAAATTCCACCGGATGGGGCAAGGGGGCTGGCAGCGGTCCGTGGGTCATGGCGGACCTCGAGAACGGGCTCTTTGGCGGGCAAAGCACCGCTGCCAACCTCACCAACACCCCCCTTACTTCCGCTTACGTCACGGCAATGGTCAAGGGCCGATCGGGGACCTTTGGGCTCAAGGGCGGCAATGCGCAGTCCGGCAGCCTGACGACCATGTACGACGGAGCGCGTCCGGGAGGCTACAACCCCATGAAGAAACAGGGTGCCATCATCTTGGGGATCGGCGGGGATAACAGTAACAGTGCTCAGGGCAACTTCTTCGAAGGGATAATGACGTCCGGCAACGCGTCGGATGCGACCGATGATGCCGTCCAGGCCAACATCGTCAATGCGGGCTACGGACACTGAAAGCCTGCGCCGCGAAGAATGCTCGCTGAGTCGGCGCTTCTGAGGCGCGCCGGACAGCAGCGCGGCCGTCTACCACCGGCCCTATGACCCTCACGGGTGATCGTGGGCTTCGCGTCGGAGGGCCTGCACGTCGGGGTCTTCGTCTCCCTCCGGGTCGAGCGCCTTCGCTTCGTTCAGCTCGATGATGCAGACTTGCCAATGCTGCGCCTGGCACGCGTCGCGAGCGAACCACGACCGCGCTGGGCGAGACGGCCGACGCATCCGGCCGGGGCACGACCGCCGTGGCTCGAAGGGGTCGCACGTGCGGGCGTTCCATCGCGCTGGCGGGCCTTTGCAAAGGGTCCAACGTTTAAGACGACTTCAGGCACACCGACGGGTTCGACCCCACCTTGAGGCATTGCCACCCGGTGGTTGGGCAGGCACCCGCATTCGCCTCGCCCGCCTGGCAATTGATCTGCGTGCAATACGGGAGCTGTGGCGCCCCGCAGATGGGCGAGCCTGCAGCGCAATCCGTTGCGGTGGAGCATGTCTTGCCGAACGACGACGGCACTGCGCCGCCATCGCTCGCGCCCCCTTCGGTCGAACCGCCCTCGCCGGCTCCTCCTTCGCCCGATGCGTCGGCCGTCGCGACCGGACCGGGGAAGCACGAGTCGAAGCGCACCACCTGCCCCGGGTCGCACGGATCGCTGGCCCAGCAGCCACCGGCGCCGGACCCCAGACCAAGGATGATCGCGCTCACTACCGTGCGCGCGGCAGCGTTACAAATCGACTTACGCTTCATCGCGATAGGCCCCATGCGTTCACGGCGGGAGAACCTCGCCCTTGCTGATTCGTGCGACCACGCGCACGGTGTCGTTGACGTCGCTGGCCGCCATGTACGCCACGCCTCCCCGGTCCGAAGCCACGACACGAAGCGCGGCGCTCGGCGTCGACACCTTGTGCGGCGGACGCTCTCCGCCGCGAATCTTGCGGTCGATCCAGTAGCGTTCCACGCGATCCGGATCGAGGCCGAGAATCGCCGCGTCGAAGGCCTGACGGAGCGGATGGTCCTCCGGCAGGTTCACCGGAACGGCGTGCGTGCCATCCGGCCACTCCGTCCGGTTGGTCTGAAAGAGGGGGCGCAGATCTTCGCGGGTGAGCGCCTTGGCGGGGTTCCCCTTGTGGACCACCACGACAAGCATGGCCCCGTCGTCCGCCCGCGTGCTCGCCGGCCACGCGAAGACGGTCGACACGATCGTCAGAAAGACCGTGGCCACGAGCGCAAAGCGCAGTCCGGACGGTCGCATCAGAACACCACGACCAGGCGGGCGACCGCGTCGGTGAAGTTGCCCTTGGCGATGTCCAGGCCCGGGTAGTTCCCCGGCTGCTTGCGAAAGTCGAATTCCAGCGCGCGCAACACCTGCATCTTGAGCATCACCGACGGATTGAACCGGACGTTGAGGCCGACGGACGGCCCGAGACCGGTGTCCCCGGTGGTGAACGGACCGTGGATCGTGTCGAAGACGAGATACGGCTCGAGGCCCAGGAAAGGCAGCTGGTGCGCGACGAGGACATACGCGCTCGTGTAGATCGAGTTGGGCTGGAACGCCCCCGCCGCGTCGAGCGGGTTCGCGAGATCGTGGAACCCCGGATCGAAGTCCACTTTGCGTATGGCCGCTTCCGCCCGGATTCGCGTCCGGCCGACGTCGATCGAGACGTCCAGCCCGCCGATCCATTCGCGGTATTTCCAGTTCGCCTTGCTCGTGATCGTCAGCGGCGCCAGGCTCGTCGCATCGATCTCGAGATCTTGAGTGCGTCCGGTATAGCCGGAAGCCCCGAATTTCAAGGTGAGATCGCCTTTCTCGTCGTTGGCGTAGATCCGCGCGCCAAACCCCCGGTCGTCGTTGAACGCGAAGTTCGAGAGCTCCTGGCGCCCGTTGGTGAGCGTGGCCATGTACCCGAGCTCCCAATCCCCGGCGAACGCGTTGCCGAACGCCATCAGTCCGGTCTGCCGGATCGGGATGCCCTGATATTGTAGAAGCAATGGCTCTTGGATGGCGATGAGGGTCGGCGTCCCGTGGTCGACGTTCCAGATTCCGAAAGGAGTCAAAAAATTCCCGACTCGAAGCTTGAAAGCGTCGAAGTGCGTCCAGTCGACCTGGGCACGCTCGATGACGATGGTTCCGGTCCACATTTGCGCAGCGAGCGAGCCGGAGTTGGGGTCGAGTTGCTGTGTCGACGTGCGCTTGAATCCGCCTCCCAGCCCGCCGAGCCCTGTGACGAGGCCTTGAGGCGCGTTCGTGAAGCGGATCTCGACCAGCGACCGCCAATCTTTCACCGGCTTGGCGTCGAAGTAAAAGTCGAGGTTGCCGATGACGAACGACGTGGCGTTGGAGGAGTTGAGGAAGTTTGCCGTTGGCGTCGTCGGATCGAGCCAGACCCGCTCGACCCCCACGTCGGTAAAGCCGTAGATCTTGAACTTGTCTTCGATGCCCTCCGCGGGGGCCTGCGCGGCATCCACCTTCGAGTCGAGATCGTCGACGCGCTTGCTGGCCTCTTCGAGCGCCTTCTTCTGCGCGTCGATCTCCGCCTTTTGCGCGGTCATGGCGGCGACCAGAGCGGCGGTGTCGAGGGGGGTCGCTTCCGGCGTCCGCTCGGGTAGTGCAGTCGCCGGCCCCGGGGCCGCGCCCGTCGCGCTTGGTGGAGCGGTCGGTGTAGACGCATCCGCCGGACCTTGGGCGTGGGCCACCCGGGTCGCGATCCCAATGAGCACAGCAAGGCCCGCCGCCGCCGCCCAATGCGGCGGTCTTCGAACGGCAAACCGCACGACCGCACCCGCCATGGATATCTCCCCCGCTGCACGCACCGCCCCGAACCGCAACTACCGACGCACGCTACTCGCCTGAATCGCCGGCGAACAAGACATTGTTGGCGCCTCCAGCGAAGAAGTCGTTCACGTACCTCGCCCGCGCACGTAGGTCACGGGTATCGTTGGCCGTCGACCGTTCGGCCGCCGCGCCGCCGCGCCGCCGCCAGAGGGGGCGGAGACAGCTGCGGGGTGAGAGAGCGACTTCTGCATTCGAGTCAAAGCCAGACGACCAGGGTGGACCCGCGTCGCCGTGGCCGTCAAGCGTGTATCGTGCGTGTATCGCGAAGGACCTTTACGGTCCGGGATGCCGACGAGTCCGTATGAACGAGATGGCGGCTCGCGTCCAATCACGACTCGCAGTAGACCATGTGAAGGGGGACCATGGGATTCGTCGGCAGGCTCTCCATTCGAACGAAATTCGCGTTGCTCGCGGGCATTCCGGTTCTCGGAGCGCTCATTCTCGGCGCGGTCATCGCCCTGCAAGGCCAGAAGCAGGCGGCCGCGGCTGCTGCCCTCGGGTCCATCGAAGATGTGGCGCAGCTGTCCGTTCGGATCAGCGGGCTAATTCACGCTCTCCAGCTCGAACGCGCGCGCATGGGCCTGCATGAAGGATTTGAGGCGCGGGGCACAGACAACTCGAATCGGGCGGACGTCGCTCTCGGCCGAGAGTACGAACAGACCGACGCTGCGCAAGGCCAACTCGAGACGTTTCTCGCCGGCCACGACCTGTCGCGACTGCCCGCCCGCCTCGCCCGAGACCTGGGCGTCGCGCGCGCGCAGGCGACCCCGCGGCGCGCCCTGCAGGCACACCTGCTCCGCGAGCGCGTGCCGATCGAAGACATCCTGAACCTCTACGGCACCACGGACGACGCTCTCGTGAGCGCCACCGCGGCCCTCACGGAACTGAGCGACGATGGCGAGCTCTTGAGGAGCATCTCGTCGCTTGTCGCGCTCTCTCAGTTGACCGAGCGCGCGAGCCGCGAGCACGCGCTTTTGAGCTACGTCTTTGCCGCGCGTGAGTTTCCGCCGGGAGCCTTCAAGACGCTCGTGTCGCTCACCACCGAGGAGGGCGTCTATGCAGACGCATTCCGCGCGAGCGCCAGCGCCGGCCCGGCCGGCCAGTACGATGCGGCGCTGACCTCCGAGGCCGCCTTGCAAGCGCGCTCCATGCGCGAACGGGCGCTGCGCACCATCGATGACAACATCGACATCGACGCGCCCTCCTGGTTTGTCACACGCGGCGAAGCGCTCTCGCAGCTCCAGGAGATCGAGCGCGGTCTCCTGACTCGAATCACCGATGTGGCGACCCGCAAGATGGCGGCGACGCGCGCGTCGGTTCGCCTCGGGCTGTGGCTGTCCGGCGCTGTCGTCCTCGCGTCGGGGCTGCTCGCCTGGATCATCGCGAGCGGGGTCACGCGGGCGATCTCCGACCTCTCGAACGCTGCGTCGCGGGTCCGCGAGACGAAGGACTTCGCGATTCGCGCCGAAAAGACAAGCATTGACGAGCTGGGGACTCTCACCGATGTGTTCAACGAGATGCTCTCCACGATCCAGACGCGCGACGCGTATCTCGAAACCCAGGTCGCCGAACGAACCGACGAGCTGCGTCTTACGGTCGCAGAACTCTGGAGCGAGATGGACCTGGCCGTGAAAATCCAGACGGTGCTTCTCCCCCACGAGCCGCAGCTCTCCGGCTACGACATCGCGGCGACGATGGTGCCGGCCTCGACGGTCGGCGGCGACTACTACGACGTCTTTCGGTTGGGCGACGCCGACTGGATCTTCATCGGTGACGTTTCGGGACACGGCGTGACCGCCGGCATCACGATGATGATCGTCCAGACCGCCGTTCGCGCGGTCATTCAGAGCGCGGCGTCGAGCGAAGAGACGCTTACACCGAAGGATGTCCTCGCCCGGGTCAACGCTGCCGTGCGCAGCAACCTGAAGAAGATCAACGAGGATCAGTACATGACGATCATGGCTTTGCAGCTCGAGGGGGGGCGCGTCTGCTACTCGGGCTTGCATCAAGACATCCTCGTCTATCGGACGGCAACGAGAAGAGTCGAACGGGTCGAAGGGCGGGGGATGTGGTTGGGCCTCATGGACGACATTTCCGGTCTCGTCGAGGACGACGTCCTCCAGCTCGAAGAGGGCGATCTGTTGCTCCTCTATACGGACGGCATCACAGAAGTGAAGGTTGGGGATCATCGGCTCGGAACCGACGGGCTCGCCTTAATACTTCAGCGCCTGGCCAATACGCACGGCATTCCCGCCGTCCTCATCAAGGCCGTCATGGACGAGATTAGCGGCTCGACGTTCGCCGATGACGTCACCATCCTGGCCGCCCGCTACATGCCCGCGAAGCCAACGAGCGCACGATCTATAATAGCAACGGCACCCATTGCGCGATGAAGCGACGAAGTCGGCAGCTCTGGAGGGCGTAGCTCGCTATCGAAATCCTTGATCGAACAGTTACGCTATCTGGAGAAGCGGCCAACGAACCCGGGGGGATCGCCCATGACTCGAGACGCGATATGACGCACGTACTGCTCGAAACCACTCTGCCGCATGCGTGGCAACACATCCGGGCGATCCGAAAGAGCGTCGGCGACGCGTTGGCCGAGGCCGATCCGGGGTTCCGCACGGCCGCCGCGATGGTCGCGTCGGAGCTCGTGGAGAACGCCGTCAAATACGGCGAAGCGGTGCCCGCCGCGCCGGGCATCCATTTCGCTCTTCTCGAGGCAGGCGGGCAGCTTAGAATCGAGGTCTCCAATGGCTGCACGGACGGCGACGGCGTCCACGAGCTCCAGGCGCGCGTGAAAGAGATTGCGCGCGCCCCGGACAAGGCGGCACTCTACATGGCCCGACTCGAGGCGCTTCTGGCGCGACCGGACGAGAGCGGGAAGCTGGGTCTCTACCGCATCGCATTTGAAGGGAAATTCGACCTGCAGTGGAGCTACAGGAATGCCGTCGTCACCATGACCGCCACGAGGGCGGACCGATGACCGATAGGAACCTGAACTTCAAGAACGACGCGCTCACCATTGTGGTCCTCCAATCGGACGATCGGGCCACGATCCGGTGGATGGGAGAGAGCGACGCGCGCAACCCGGGCGAGTTCTTGAATCCGATCTTCAGTCAGCTCGTCAAGGAGCTCCAGGGGCTCCCCATTGCCGTCGATTTTTCGGCGCTCGAGTACATGAATTCCGCCACGGTCTCGCCGCTCATCAAGTGCGTGAAATCGTTCGACGGCGCCGGAAGCGCGGTTCAGGTCATTTTCTCGGACGTCGATTGGCAGCGAACGCACGTTCAATGCATGCGCACCATCGCCAGGACGCTCAAACACGTCACCATCGAAGTAAGACCGGCTCGCAAGGGAGCGTGAGGATGGCGCGTTCGATCGTGAACCGTTGCCGGGTCCGAGTCAGTCGCAGGTCCCCGAACAAGGAACGAACGTGCCGCTGCTGGCCACGACGTTGACGGAGGCGCCGGTGAGGCCCATCGCCGAGGCCGCGACCGTTATCATTCCCGGGCCCGTCGCCTGGACGATCGCAAAGGCCACACCCTCGAAGGCATTGCGCACCTTGCCGCGGAATGACTCCGCTACCATGCTCCCGCTGTCGACCGCGATGAGGGTGCCGGGACCGGTAACCGTGAAAGTCACCGGGGTCGAAGAGCTGGTCACGACCCCGCCCGCGGCGTCCGAAATCGCTGCCTTGATGAACGATACGTCGTTCAAGTCGGTCAGGATCGTCGGCTGATCCGCCGTGAGAACGACCTTGGTCGCCGCGCTTCCGGTGGGCGGTGGTGACGTCTTGGTCGCCCGCCACACATTCTGCCACGAGTAACCCTGGCTCCGTACGGTCCCGAGCTCGTCCATGAGCGCGCCATTGCCTCCCACCGAAGGCCACTGACCATCCGCCTCGCCCAGGTAGTCGGTGCCCGTCCAGATGAACTCTCCCGTGAATGCCGGGGTGGCGGCAATGGTGGTCCAGGTGGCCGTGTCTTCGCCTTTCTCAGTCAGCACACCGGACTTGGTCGGCGCGTTGGCCTCGGCTGTCACCACGGAGTTGACGTCGTAATTGTCGCCCCAGACGTCGAGTAGGGTATTACTGGCTCCGCCGACGTCACCATTCGTGGCCGGGTCCAAGAGGGCCTGGGTGTCGTAGTGGGCTGGATCGAGCTCGTGACTAATGGCGACCATTTCGGTCAGGATGGGAGTTCGTGTTGAGAGCGAGTCGTGGATTTCGTTGCCCATGCTGTAGAGGGCCACGCTGGGGTGGTTGCGGTCGCGCATGATCCATCCGGAAAAGTCGACCTCCCACCATTTGGCCCCCTTGGCGGCCGAAGGCAAAGCGGGCATTCCGGTGGGGCTCGTCGAGGGCTGATTGAAGTAGGCCGAGTAATCCCCGACGTCGGAGTACTTGTGCCCCGTCCAGACGTCGGCAAACTCGTCGAGGACGAGAAACCCCATCTTGTCAGCGAGCTCGAGAAAATCCGGGCTGGGCGGGTCGTGTGCCGTGCGAATGGCGTTCACTCCGATCGCCTTGAGCTGGGCGAGTCGCCGCTGCATGGCGCGCTGAGGAGCGGCCATCCCTAGCCCGTGGTAATCTTGATGGTTGGCGATGCCCTGGAATTTCACGGGTTTGCCGTTCAGGGTCATCCCGCCATTGAAACGCAGGTCCCGGATCCCGAACGGGGTCACGTCGTCGTCCACGGTCGCGCCGGCGACCTGGACGTGGGTCACGAGGCGATACATGTTTGGAGTGGTGAGATCCCACAACTTGGGAGTCGTGACTGGCACGTCGAACGTAAAGCTAGCGGAGGCGCCCGCGGCGATGTTCTGCGCTGCCGTCGTGGCGGGCGCCAGGGTCGCGCCCGTCGGGTCGCTGACGATGCCCTGCACGGTGACGGTCGCGGCCGTCGTGCCGGAGTTGACCACGGAGGTTTGCACCTTGACCGTCGCCGACGCGGCCGTCGGTGCCGGGACCTGGACGAACGTGGCCCACTGATCGACATGCACCGGATCGGTCGCAAGGACGCGGACATGGCGGTAGATTCCAGCGCCCGCGTAAAAACGCTCGGCGGGCTGCACGGTGGTGTCGCAGCGAACGGCGAGCACGTTGTCCGTCGTCCCGAACTGGACCTTGCCCGTCACGTCGTAACGCAAGCTCACATAGCCGTACGGATGGTGGCCGAGATGGGTGCCGTTGATGTAAACGTCACTGTTCTCCATGATGCCGTCGAACTCGACGTAGACCTCCTTGCCCGACAAGGACCGGTCGAGTGTGAAATGTTTTCGATACCAGGCTACCCCCGACGGCGCGTAGCCGCCCCTTCCCGTGGTCGCCGCCGTCGCGGAGAAAGGATTGCTCGGCGGCGAGGCTCCCTCGATAGCCCAGTCGTGCGGGACGCTCAGCGCGCGCCACGACGTGTCTGCGAAAGTCAGCCCAGTCGCCCCGGCTGGGTCACCCACGGCGAACAGCCAGCCGGTGTCGAACGGGAGGATCGTTCGGATTCGGTTAGGTACCGCGACGGTGCCCGAGTCCGTGCCGCTGGTTGCATCGTCGCCGGCGCTCCCATCCCCACCGCCACTCGAGCTCGTCGCGCCGCTTCCCGCGCCGGAGCTCCCGGAGGCACCGCTGCTCGCCGTCCCGCCACTTCCCCCGGATCCGCTCGAGGAAGGCGACGTCATCGAGGCCCCCCCGTCTGGCGAGCCTTGGCTACCGCAAGCGACCGCGAAGAGGGTCGCTGCGCCGACCGTACTGAACGCGCGCAAGGACAACAGTCGGGCCGTCTTCGGGAAGTTCAAATTGTGCCACGCCGGTGAAGGTCTCATTTGGCTGCAGTCGTCCGTCGAGGAGAAGGGGCGGCCCGCGAAGAAATCTTTCCCAAAAGAGCGCTCCGCCCGCGCCGTGGGCCGTGACGCGCCGACGCCGCACCCCAGGTGCGTCGTGCTAGCGTCGCCTCTACCTCTAATGAAGCTCCTCCGCCAGGGCTTTTCGGCGGTCTGCATCGGGGTGGGTTGTGGGCGCGCGCTGGGACTCGGCAGCGACGTGGTCTGGTCGACGGGGTTCGAGACCGGTGATCTGGCGGATTGGAGCGGACCTCCGGGGACCGGTGGCCCACTCGAGTGGGACGCAGGCGGGGCCAGTCCGTCGGTGACCCCAAGCACCGAGCAGGCTCATACCGGGATGTACTCGGTCAAGTTCTCGAGTGTGGCTGGGGCGCAGGGCTCGCCCTATTCGCCCGGCGGGGCTTGCCTCTACAAGTGGAGCGACTTTCCTAATGCCGCCTACTACAGCGCGTGGTATTTCATTCCCACCTTTTACGAGACACTCAGCGGGTGGAGCATCATGAAATTCATGCTGCCAGTCGGCGGGGTGGCGTCGGATGCTGGGGGCGGCGACGCGTCGAGCGCGGCGGCGGGAGCAGAGACGACCGCGCTAGGACGCGCCCTCGGTGCCGTGGAGCTCTTCGACCTCAGTGTGCTCTCCCTACCGAACCAGGTGATGACGCTCGTGCTCTTTGACGCGCGGCACCAGTACCTCGAGTCCCCGCTTCCCGATCCGGTGCCATACCTGCCAATTGGGCGGTGGTTTCAGATCGAGTCCTTCTATCGGAGCGACTCGGGCCCGGACGGAGAGCTCACCGTGTGGCTCGATGGCGTCCCCATCTACGACATCCAGCGCCCGACGTCGGGAGGGACTGCAACTGTCATTTTCGCCTTGTGCAGCCTCGTCAATGATCTTTCCCCGCAGTCGGCCGTGCTCTACGCGGACGACGTAGCCATAAGTTGGACCCGGGTGACTCCTCATGGAATGCTGGTCGTGCCGCCGTGAAGGGCGAAGCGCGCCAGGTGTGTGTGCTGTCCGCGCTGCTGGTCGGAGCATGGGGCTGCACGGTATTTCCTTCGGACGAGTCGACCCCCGACGCGTCGCCCGCCGGCACGTCGTTCCCGAACCACGCCCTTCACTTCGATGGCAAGGCAGATTTCGCGACGAGCGGGACTGCGGGGTTCCCGTCGGGCAGTAGTCCCCAATCGATCTCGCTCTGGGTGCGGTATCCCCAGCCGAGCGGCACGCAAGTGTTCATCGTGCTGCGTCGCGACGAAGTGAGCGGGGTGGAGCTCGGTATCCGTAACGACATCCTTGCGGCGTGGTCGGTCTACAGCGGAAGGACGCTCGTCCAGGCTCCAGCTCTTCCATCTGCCAACGTCTGGCACCACGTCGCCTTCGTGCTCGGCCCTTCCGACGCGGGCTTCCAGGCAGCGCTCTACGTGGACGGGAACCTCAGCGCCGCCGGCGCGGCCGATCCGGACAGCCTGACGCCGATCGCCTGTTGGATTGGTACCTTCGACGGGCTGAGCGAGGTCTATTCGGGCGACATGGACGAGATCCGGATCTGGAACGTCGAGCGCACGGGTGCCGAGATTGTCCAGGAGATGCGGGGCAGCGTGCCCCCGATGGAGCCCGGGCTGGTCGCGTTCTTCGACGGCGATGAGATCGACGGCACCCGACTTCCTGACAAGTCAGGTAGCGGCAACGACGCCACCCTCGGCGGAGGAGACCCCACCCGCATGCCCACGCTCGTCCCCTCCGGCTTGCCAACATCCGTGGCTCCGTGAGCCGCGCCTCCCGTGCGATTGGTAGGAGCCTGGTTGCTGCCCCAGAGGTGGTGTAAGATGGGAGCGGGTTGACTTCGATGCGTAGCGCTCACCTTGAAGTGAAGGCCGGCCGGGTGCGCGCCGCCGACGCAGTCGCGCCGAGCGCGAATTCTGCCGTGTGCCTCAAGCCCGACGCCCTCCAGTTCGAGGAGGTCTACCGATCGTTTTTCGGCCACGTCTGCCGCTGGGTCCGTGCCTTGGGCGGCCCGGAGGCGGAGCGGGACGACTTGGTGCAGGATGTGTTTTTGATTGTGCACCGCAGGCTGCCCGACTTCGACGGGATGAACCTTCACGGGTGGCTGTATCAGATCACGCGCCACCGCGTTCGCGACTTCCGGCGGCTGAGATGGTTCCGCGTCTTCCTTCAAAGTAGCCGCGTCGATGATTCCCTCCCGGATTCCTTCGCGGGCTCGCGAGACCCGGAACGGACCCTCGAGGAGAAAGAGCGAGCAGCGCTCATCGCGCGGCTCCTCTCGAAACTCCCGGAGGCGCAACGCGCGGCGTTCGTGCTCTTCGAGATCGACGGCTACAGCGGAGAGGAGATCGCACGCTTTCAGGGCGTTCCCTTGAACACTGTGTGGGGCCGCATCCACAAGGCTCGGACGAAGCTCTCGGCGGATATTACCCGCCTCCAGTCGAAGAGCAGCGGGGGGAGGACTCCACTGTGAGGCGGGTGGTCGAAGAAGCGCATCCGCCCGACTCCCCGGAGTACATCCTGGCGGCGGCGGTCCGGGCGACTCCGCGCGTCGAGCCCGAGCGGTTCGAAGTGCAGCGAATCCTGGCGCGCGTGAGAAGCGCCGCGCAGCCGAGGAGAGCGGTCACGGTGCGCTTGCTGGTGGCGACAGCGATCGCTCTCTTCGCCGTGGCCGCGGCCGCGGCCGTTTCCGTTCGCGCCCATCGTACGAGCGCTTCGAACCCGGTAACGGCGACCGTTCCCCCGAGGCCGGCGCCCGCGCCCGCCCCACCGCCCGCCACCGCCACGCTTCCCGAGCCGGCGGCGTCATTCGAAGCGCCCGACCCCTCGCCCTCGGCGAGCGTTTCGCTCTCGAGCACCAGGGTCACAGCTTCTCCGAGGACAGGAACTCCTCCGAGGGGAGGAGAAGACCCCACGTTGGTCCTCGCGTCCATCAAGGCCCTGCGCCAGAATGGCGATCCAGCGCGCGCCAGCGCCTTGCTGTCGCAGTATCTGAGGGAGCACCCGCGGGGGGTCCTCTCGGAGGACGCACTGGCGCTTTCAATCGAAGCGGCCAATGCGCTGCACGACTCGCGTTCAGCCGCCATTCTAGGCCGCCAGTATCTTGCGCAGTTTTCCACAGGTCGGTACCGCGCGTTCGCTCTCCAAGCGACCCAGTCTCCCGCGCGGTGACTAGCTCACCCGGCGGAGCGCCACCGCCGCTCGACCAAGATGCGGAATGGTGAATCAACACTCATCCTCCGTCAATCAGGCTTCTCAATGTCGAGCCTCCCTGGCAGACAGGTTCCGCTTCCACGTGAAATGGCTGCTCCACGTGAAATGGCTGCCGGACAGAAGTTTTCACGAAGGACGGGAGACCTCCGCTTCCGTCGCGGAGCCGCCGCGTGGTGTGTGCTGCCGACCGCTCTGGTCGTGGGCATTTTCCCTGGACGGGCGCTCGCCGCCGATTTGGAGCGGGCGCCGGCTTCTATCTCGAACTGTCCTGAGTCCGAGGCGGTGTGGTCAACGGTCGTCAAGCTGGTGCCGGCGGCCGCAACTCAGCTCCTCGCGGCGAGGCCCAAGGTCGACATCGTCGATTTCGGAGAGCGCTACCGGATCCGGGTAAGGAGCGATGGTCGAGTGCTCGAACGCGCGTATTCGGATCCGGCGCGGGGCTGCGACAGGCGCGCGAGATTCGCCGCCGAGTTCATCGTGCTTGCGCTGCTGCCGCCGCAGATGTCGGTGGAGGCGAAGGACGCTGCGGGCCCTGAGCCGAGCGGGTCACCCGGCGAGGCGGGGAAGACGGCCTCGGGTCCTCAAGCGCAGCGTTCCTCCCCGCCGCCGCCACCGCCGCCGGCCGAAGCCGAACGCCCGAGCAAGAACGGTCAAGCCCTTCGCGCTCCCGTCGTCCGGATCGAGGCCTCCGGCGTAGGGGAGGCGTCGCCGCCCGTCCTCGGCGCGCCGGGCATTCTGATGTGGGGCGCGGACCTGCGCGTGCGGATCGGCGCGGGCCGCTTCGGGGGAATGGCCGGCGTCGGGTACCTGCCGAGGGTCGAGTTCGATGCGGGCGACTTCCGCGCCGCCGTCACGCGAGTCCCGGCCATCGCCGGAGTTTGGACGCGCCTTTTCGACGGTCCGTTTCGACTGGATGCGAGCGCCGCGGTGACCGGCGCGTTCGAACGCTACGAAGGGGTCAGCCCTCACTCTCCCTCCGTCGCAACGAGGTTGGCGCCGGGCGTCGAAGCCGGGGTCACGGCCTCGACGCGTGCACTCGGCGGGCTTGGCCCGTTCCTGCGCGCGACCTTCGCCTGGGTGCCGCTGAGCCACGAGGTCATCGCCGTGCCGCAGGGGAACGTGGCGACCACCCCCTCGCTCTGGCTTGGCGCGTCGATCGGAATGTCGTTGGAGTTGTGATTCGGGGTCCATAGCGACGCGGCATGCGGCATTGCCCTGCGCCGTGCCTGTATTCTTGGCCCGCGGGCCGCGCGCAAGCGCGAAAGCAGACCTCATGTGCCCTGTCGGCGCCTCGTCCGCGTCGGTCACGTGCGGCGCATCCCCGTCGGCCTCGGAGTAGACAGGGAAGGTGCGGACGCCGAGGCGCCGGCACGTGCGCATCACGCGGAGCGCGATCTCCCCGCGTTTGGCGACAAGCACCGCGTCGAATGGGCGCTCATCGCGGCACGTCGGGCGGCACGGTGCCGCAGCTCGTGAACGACAGGTTCGTGTCGACGCGGAAGTGCGATCCCGTCGGGTGCCGCTCTGCGTTGAAGATGTCGAGGGCGTAGCTGCTGCCCTTCGTAAGGCCGAGCGAGTCGAGCGACACCGAGCTCGTCGCCGCGGTGTGGATGCCGCCGAGGTCGACCGCCAGCGTGTGATCGATGAAAGCCCACACGTCGTCGTCGCCGACGAAGGTGAAGGTCTCGCCCCCTTTGTACACGAAGCTCAGGTGAACCTCCGTCGTGAAGCCGAAGTTGTGCGGCTTGCCGTCGTCGCCGGTCGCGTTGTTCCCCCAGCCGGCGTTGTCGAGCGGGAAGTACCCCTCGCTGTCGAACGTGTAGACGCCGCCGTTGGGAACGAACGCGAGGTACACGAGAAACGGGAGATTGACGCCAGGCGCGTAGCGGTACCATTGGTCGAAGCCCGCCCGCGTCGTCAGCATTTGGCCGTAAGGGCACGGCGCGTTCACGGTGGGGCCCTCGGCGCAGTTGCCGGCGAAGACGGGCTTGAGGTCGCTGCCGAGCGCCCGCTCGACCAGCCCGGTCGTGGGGCCGTACCCGAGGAACGCGTCGAAGTCGGGGTCGCCCGTGCCGTTGCCATCGGACTTGTCCTTGAAGTCCCGGACCACCGCCGTGACGAGGCTGCAGCCGCCGGTACCGTCGGCGTTCTCGACGACGCCGGCGTCCGTGCCTCCCGTCATGATGGGGGGTCCGAGCGCGTAGCCGCCGAGCTCGGTCGCGACGAAGTTCGCGGGGAGCGCAACGGACCCGTCGCCCGAGGTCGGCGCCGGTCCCCCGGAATCGTCGCGGCCGAACTCGACGCTCCCCGCGTCGGGGCTCGAGAATCCTTCCGAAGCGATTGGCGGTGCGGCCTCACCCTTGCTTGCGCACGCGGCGGCGAGCGCGGCGGCCGCGACGAGCGCCGCGACGGTCGCGTTCGACTTGCAGGGGCCCATCACGCGGTTCACGATAGCGCGCGCGCGGCGGCGTTCCAGCCGCGAGTGCGCCACGACGAGCAGAGGCGGCTGCACGACTCCCGTGAGGATCGCGAGGATGCGGGAGCGCCCACGGGCCCGGCCGCCACGGCCTCACCATCGACGAGGTCGCGCGAGCGCACGAATTCCGGCGCCACATGCGCGCTGCCGCGGGGTTCTGCACGTCGGCTCGTCGGCTCGCCCACGTGGGGGGCAAAGAGCGCTACGACCGCCGCGTGTACCCCGGAACAAGCATCGCGGCAAAGCGCGCCGGCGCACGGATCCCTTGAGCCTCCATCGCCTCGTCCGCCCGTCGAACCAGGTCGCCGCCCATATCTCCGCCCAGCAGGGCACCGAGCGCGCGGCGCGCCGCCGCAGCATGCAGGAGCATCTCGGTCTCCTCGCCCAGCCGGATGGCGACGTGCAGCCACTCGGCTGCCACCTGCTCGTTGCCGCTCACGCCGGCTGCCCCCGCGCGAAGCACCGCCGCGAAGACTGCCGCATAGGGCATTCCCTCGCGATCGAGCTTTCGCGCCAGGCGACGGGCCTCGGCGAGACGCGCCGACCGGAGCTCGGGGACGGCCTCGACCGAGGCGATCGCGCAGCGGCCCCGCAGCTCGGCGGTGAAGACGCGGGTGAGCTGGCCCTTGAGGAGGAAGCTTCGTCCGAGGGCGCGAGCGTCCCGCCCGGTGTGCTCGTACGCCCGCTCGGCGTTGCCGACGTAGAGGTCCGCCTCGGCCTCCGTTCGCATCGCCTGCCAGTGCTGGAGCAGGTATCCACGTTGAGACCAGGAGCCCATCGCCTGGCGCGCGTTGCGGCGCGCCGCCTCCGGGTCGTCCGCCGCGAGGGACAGCACCCTCGCCGGCGATAGCTGCAGGTTCACGGCCGTATACAGGTCGCCACGCTGTTCGGCTTCTCGAGACAGCCGTTCGTAGCGTGCGGCAAGCTCGAGGAGCCGTCCTAGATAGGGCAGAGCGTACACGGCGAACAAGTTGGCGTTGGAGTGCCATCCCCCGCGTTGGGTCGGTAGCTCCGCGTTGGCCCCATCGAGCACCTCTCGCGCCTCCGGCCAGCGCCCGCGCAAGAAGAGGCCGACGCCGCGCGTCCCGTCGAAGAACGCGCGCATCTCGGCGCTGTCGGTCTGATCGACCAGCCTCCGCGCGAGCGCGCGCAGGGCGCGCTCGCGGGCCCGTTCCGGGCCCCCCGCGTTGGCGTACTGCGTAGCGACGAGCAGCGCCGCGCGGATCACGTGCAGTCGCTCGCCGGAGCGCAGGGCCATCGCCAAGTATTGCATCTGGATGCAGGCCCCCATGAGCACGTCGACGACCGCGAAGCCGAGCGCCGCGGCGAACAATGCGTCCAGGCGGAGTCGCTCCAGTCGGGGGAGCTCGTCACCCGGGCGCTCCTTGAAGCGCAGTCCGACGAAGCCCACCCACGCGCGATACACGAGGAGCCACAAGATCGCGCGGAGCGGCGAGCGAGGCGTCCGCAACCCGGCGCTGGCGAGCGTCCGACGCAGCACTTCGGCTCCATCGTCGATGCGACCGCACGTCAGGAGCTGCTCCGCCGCGTTGCGTTCGAACTCGGCCCGCTCTAGGGGCGCCGCGCCCTCGGCGGCTTCGAGGTACACGCCCGCGGCCTCTGCGCCGAAGCCCGCCCACTCGAGCATTTGGCCCAGACGTGCGCGCAGGCGCCGTCGATTAGGCGGCGCGGCCGGCGAGCCCTCGAGCGCCATGCGCTGAAGGCGCACCGCCTGGTCGAAGGCCAGGTTCGACACGGCTCGCTCGGCCGCGTGCTCCGCGTACTGCGCGGCGCGCTCGGTCTCCCCCGCGCCGATGAGGTGCACGGCGAGGGCTTCGGGGTCGGAGTCGGGCATGCGCTCCAGCGCCCGCGCGAGCCGCGCGTGATGCCGCCGGATCGCCGGAGCGCTTAAGAGGGCGACGATCGTCTTCCCGATCCGATCGTGCGTGGGCTCGACGACCTCGCGCCCATCTCGCAGGCCGGGACGAACGAACCGGTGGGCGACGAGCGAGGCGACGACGCCGTCGATTGCGTCGACACCCGCTGCCTCGGCGAGGGTCGCGATCGGGAGCGGTCGGCCTGCGACAGCGATCATCTGGACGACGTCGCGCGCCATGTCGGGCAGCTCGGTCAGCCGCGCGCCCACGAGGTCGTCGAGCGTGATGGGGGACCCGGTGGCGTCCGGCATCCGCCGGGGTAAGCCGCGCGCGAGCTCCTCGAGCAGAAACGGACTCCCTCCCGACTCGTGCGCTACGGCGTCGGCCATTTCTCTCGCGAGCGCGTCCTCGGACCCCAGGAGCCCCAAGGCAAGCTGCGTGGCCTCGCGCGTCGAGAGCGGTCCGACCGACACGCTCCGCAGCTCGGAGTCGGCCGGCCACCGCCGCCAGAGCTCGCTCAGGAACGGTGCCGTCTGCTTGTCCTCGTCTTGGTGCACCAGGACGAGCAAGATCCCGGGCGCGTGCGGTGGGCGCACCAGCTCGAGGAGCAGCGCCACGCTATCCACGTCTCCGCACTCAACGTCGTCGATCGCGACGACCAGCGGTTGTCGCGACGCGAGCGCCGCCAGGAGCGCGCGCAGCGCCTCGAACGCGCGGCGACGCAGGCGCGCGGGATCGGCCGTGGCCCCTTCACGGAGCCGACCTACCGAGGGCACGCGTCGCAAGACAGGGAACAGGCGGGCGAGCGCGTCCATGTCCGCGGGAAGTGCGAGGCCGCGGTCGTCGTCCGAGAGGTGCATCAAGTGACGGCTGAGGGCGTCGATCACCGAGTCGACGGCCTTGTAGGGGACCGTCTCGCGTTCGTAGGCGCGGCCGCGGAGGACGACGGCCTCGGCGCGCTCCGCGAGCCCGTCGAGAAACGCACGCACGAGGGCCGACTTGCCCATGCCGGCGCGCCCGCTCACGTGCACGGTGATCGATCGCCCGGTTCGCGTCGCCTCGAACGCGTCGCGCAGCGCTTGCGCATGGGCCTCGCGCCCGACGAGCTGTTCGTCGCGGCCGGCGGGCGCTTCGCGCCGGCCATTCAACCCGGCCAGGATCCGCGGCCCGTTCGGGCGCCTCGTCGGGTCGCGATCCAGGAGCTTGCGGCACAGCTCGTCCAGGTCCGGAGGGACCCCCGTCGCACGCTCCGAAGGAGGCATGGGATCCACCTTCGTCTTCGCCTCGATGACGTGGCTCGCGCTGCCCTCGAAGGGCGGGAGCCCGACGAGGGCCTCGTAGAGCAGGACGCCGACACTGTACCAGTCGGACGCGAGCGTCGGCGTTTCAGATAGAGCCTGCTCGGGGGCCATGTAGCCCGCCGTTCCCACGAACTGTCCTTGTTCGCGGAGGTTCTCGCCATCGACCGCTGCAAGGTCCGCAGCGACCCCGAAGTCGAGGATGACGACGCGACCCTCGGGGGTGACGAGCACGTTGGACGGCTTGATATCTCTGTGAAGCTTGCCCGCCGTGTGCAGCGCCTGCACGCCCACGACGAGCTGGCCCAGCGCCGATCGCAGCCGGTCGAGATCCACCGCCGGAGCGACAGGACTCGGGTGGCGCAGCACGCTTGACTCCGCCGGCGTGGGCGACGACGAGCGAGAGGCGGGCGGCTCGTCGTTCGTCGCGCGGGGCGCGGGCCCACGCACGTAGCCCAGGAAGTCCGTACCGTCCACGAACTCCATGGAAAAGAAAACGCACTCCTCGGTGGCGACGAGCTCGTAGAGCCGCACGAGATTCGGATGGCGCGTGTCCGCGAGCGTCCGAAACTCCTGCTTGAACAGGAAGAGCGCTGTGGGGCTGAAGTAGAGGAGCTTCTTGAGCGCCACGCGCTGCCGCCGCCGTCGGTCGTACGCCTCGTACACGCGGCCCATCCCGCCGCACGCGACGAGACGGAGGACCTCGTAGCGCTCGGTTCCGCTCCAATCGAGGAGCTCCGGCCGTCCCTCGGCATCGACGCTCGAGCCCTGCAACATCACTGCACCTCCGGTGCGAAGCGCTTACTGTCGACCGCCGCGCTACCTCTCGCCCCAGCGGCCCGGGACGAGGGTCGCGGCGAATCGCCTCGGCACACGGATGCCCTGCGCCTTCATGGCCTCTTCGGCCCGAGCCACGAGCTCCGCCCCTTGCTGGTCGCCGAGGAGCGATCCGAGCTGGTAGCGTCCGGCGGTCGCGTAGCCCGCCATGTGCGCGGCGTCTGCGCGGTCGATCGCAATTTTCAGCGCCTCGATCGCGCCGGGGCGATCGCCCTCGGCGTTGGCCACACCTGCTTTCAAGATGGCCGCGAAGGGGGCGCTCCAACCCATGCCTTCGCCCTCGAGCGCCCGCGCGATGCGCCGTGTCTCCGCGAGGCGCGCGGTACGTGCGGCGGGCTCCGCTTCGAGCGACGCGATAGCGCACCGCCCGCGGAGGAACGCCGTCTGCACGCGCATGTGCTGAACCTTCAAGAGGAGGCTCTTCTTCAGTGCCGGCGTGTCGCGGTCGACTCGCGCGTACGCCTTCGCGCCGTCGCCCACGTAGAGCTCGATCTCACCCTCGCCGAAGAGTCGGTGCCAGTGCTGGAGGAGGTAACGGTCCTTCGGCCAGAGGGCCATGGCCTCCTCCACGTTGCGCCGCGCGCCCTCCGGATCGTCCGCGACGAGCCACACGATCGCGAGCGAGCCGTCGCGGAGCTGCACCGACGTGTATCGGTCGCCGCGCTGGTCGGCGTCCTCGAGGATGGCCGCGTGGCGCTTCGCCAGCTCGCGGTGCTCGCCCAGGAAGTTGAGAGACCAGCAGGCGAAGACATCGACGTCCGTCAGCCAGCCGGCCCTGTGGTCGTGCACCTGCGTTCTTGCGGCGCCCTCGAACATTTCGAACGCCGTCTTCCAGTCCCCTCGCAGGTAGAGCCTCATGCCCAGGCCGCCGTCGGCCGCGTCGAGCGCCACGCTCGTCCCTTCTTCTCGGGCGAGCCGCTTCGCTAAGTCTCCGAGCTTGCGCTCCAGTTTTCCTTCCTTGCCGCCCATGGCCGCGTGCTGCCCCGCCTCCACGAGGGCGGCGCGTAGGAGCTGGAACCGATCGCCGAACCGCAGCGCCAAGAGAAAGCTCCAGGTGGTCATGCACGTGGCGACGATCACGTCCGTGAACTTGAACGCGTATGCGGCCCAATAAACCAGGTCGACGCGCGCCCGCTCGAGGCCCGGGATGGCGTCGGTCGGTCGCGGCTTGAACCCGAAGCCAGACCGCGACGCCAGCGCGAGTCGCACGCGATGCACGATCAGCCAGAAAACCGCGCTCAGCACCGATCGCGGAGCCGAAAGGCCCAAGGCGGCGAGCACGCGGTGCAGTACCGCAGCGCCCTCGATCATTCGTCCGCCGGCGAGGAGCTCCATCGAGGCGGCCCGTTCCAGCTCGGCGCGCTCTAAGGGTTGTGCGCCTTCGGCGGCCTCGAGGTACGCGCGCGCGGCTTCCTCGCCGAGCCCGGCCCATTCGAAGACGATCGCGAGCCGCCTCCGTAGGCGCCGCACCTCTTCAGGCGAGGCCGGCGTGTTGTCGAGCGCCATCCGCAGCAGGCGCGCGGCGTGGTCGAAGGCCAGCTTGGCGATCGCCTGCTCGGCGGCCTGTTCGGCATAGTGAGCGGCGCGCGCTCGATCGCCCGCGGCGAGGAGGTGTCCGGCCACCGCCTCCGCGTCCACTTCCGGCTCGGCCTCGAGCGCAAACGCGAGCTGCGCATGATTCGCGCGCAATTTGTCCGCCGACAGCTGCGCCACGATCGTCTCGCGGAAGCCGTCGTGACTCGTCTCGACGATCTCGCACCCGTGGCGCATGCCCGTGCGCAACAGCCGACGGCCCCGCGCCGCGACGATCGCGTTCTCGATTCCGTCCCCGAGCTCGCAAGCCCGGGCGACGACCGAGACTGGAAGGGGCCTGCCTCCGACGGCCAAGGCTTCGAGCAGCCGTCGAGCGTCCTCCGGGAGGCGCTCGAGACGCTGCGCGACCATCTGGCCGAGGGTGACTGCTTCAAGCGTGACGCCCTCGGGCCGGTTCAGGACATTCGCGTTGTGGCGCACCAGCTCTTCGACGAGAAAAGGGCTTCCGCGAGACTCGCGCGCGGCGGTCCGCGCCGTGCGCTGCGCGAGCGCGTCGGATCGTTCGAGCAGCGCCAGCGCGAGTCGCACCGCGTCCGCGGGCTCGAGCGGGCCCACGCCGATGTCACGCGCTTCGGCGCCCTCGGGCCAGCGACCGCGGAGCTCCTTGAGAAACGCGCTCGCGTTCGCCTCTTCGTCGCGACTGGTCATCACGAAGAGGATCGGCGGCGCCGCGGGGGGCCGAACCAGCTCGAGGAGGAGTGCCGCGCTGTCGGCATCGCCCCACTGCACGTCATCGACATAGATGACGAGAGGCTGCCTGCTGGAGAGCGTACCGAGGAGAGCGCGTAACGCCGAGAAGGCGCGCCGGCGCACGAGGTTCGGATCGGTGACCGCGGTCGCGGCGACGCTGTCGATGCTCGGTACGCGTTTGAGAACGGGGAACACGCGCGCGAGAGCGCCGATGTCCGCGGGCAGTGCGAGCATATCCCCGCATTCCTCGAGGTGAACGAGGCAGCGGCTGAGCGCGTCAATGACGCTGTCGACCGCCTTGTACGGGACCGATTCGCGTTCGTAAGCGCGACCGCGAAGGACGAGCGCTTCGCCGCGCTCGATCAGGCCGTCGAGGAAGTGCTGGACGACGGCGGATTTGCCCATGCCGGAGGCGCCCGACACGTGCAGGGCGACGGCGTGACCCGAGAGCACGTGCTCGAAGCCGTCGCGCAAGGAGGCAAGTTGCCCTTCGCGCCCGACCAGCGTCGTGACGCGCCCGGGATCGATGGCAGGCAACGGCGACGCGAGCGGCCGGAGGCTTCGGTTGGCTCCGAGGCGGTTCAAGATCTCGACCCCGTTGGGCCGCTTCTCAGGGTCGCGATCAAGGAGCGCGCGGCATAGCGAATCGAGCTCGGGCGGAACCCCGTCGACGCACTCGGCAGGCGACGCCGCATCGAGCGTCGTCTTCATCGTCAGGACGTCCATCGCCGGTCCGACGAAGGGGGCACGGCCGACCAGCGCCTCGTAGAGAACGACCCCGACGCTGTACCAATCGGACGCGGGCGTCAGCGCCTCGGCCATCGCCTGCTCGGGCGACATGTAGCGGACAGTCCCCACGACCTCGTCCGCGTCGCCGAAGTTTGCGTCACGCGCGCGCGTGAGCTCGGTCGCCACGCCGAAGTCCAGGATGACGACCCGTCCGTCGTCGGCCACGAGAATGTTCGACGGCTTGATGTCGCGATGCAGCTTGCCGGCGCGGTGGACGGCCATCACGCCCTCGACGAGCTGGCGAAGCGTGCGACGAAGGCGATCGAAATCGGCCGGCGACGGCCTGGGCAGAGGCATGTGCCGAGGCGGAGAGGAGCGCGGCGAGTCCGTCGCTCCGACGCTGAGAGCCACCCCACGTGTAGCGATCGTGTTCAGCACACTCGCCTCCGACAGCGGATCGCGATCCGAGCCTGGCTTCTGGACGTAGGTCAGGAAGTCGGCGCCGTTGACCAGCTCCATGGTGAAGAACACGTCGCCTTCGTCGGCGACGATGAGCTCGTAGAGCCGCACCAGATTCCGATGATGGACATCGGCCAGCGTCCTGAACTCCTGCTTCAGAGCGAAGAGCGCCTCCGGAGTGAAGTTGAGCAGACTCTTGAGTGCCACCGCCTGGCGGCGTTCGCGGTCGAAGACCTCGTAGACGACACCCATGCCGCCCTCGCCCATACGGCGGAGAACGTCGAATCGGCGATTGCCCTTCCATTCGGGCGTTCCGGCCGTTTGGGCTGGGGAACGCGCTGTCAGCGTTCCGGTGTCGTTCGGTAACGTGGTTACGGAGCGCGTAGCGTCAGCGCGCCGTGTGCTCATCGCTACAAATATATATCATCTTCCACGAAAGTCCGGGCGACCCGAGGTTTGCTCGCATTTCCTTCTCCACGGATCGGACGAGTGCGCCGCTGTAGGGGCGCGCCCACCCTTTCACTTCGAGGTCGCTCCCTGCCTCCGCAGAGCGGGGTCGGCGCACACTGGAAAAGAACGGCCATCAAGTGCGACTCGGCGCGCACGACACACGCGACCTGCTTCACTTTCAGGCTCACGCCCGCGCGCAGGCGGAGCGCCGTCTATTTAGGCGGCTCGACCGGGGGGGGAGGCGGAATCGAGTCGTCCGTCACGCACGCGGAGAGGTCGAAGAAGAGAAACTCGAGGGCCTTCTCCTGGGCGGAGAGGTCGCCCTGCTTGCACATGCCGGGCACGTCCCCCAGCGGTGCTCCGCCGGCGTGCAGATCCGTGAAGACCGCCTTGCCGCAGTACTGCCTGCCGCCGAGCTCCCCGGCGTCCGTAAGGAGTCCGCCGATCGGCGTCTCGAAGGACATGTACTTCGTGTCGCTGGTGCTGTTGTCGTAGATCCACCGCTGCGTCGTCATCGTATTCACGGACGACACGCTCGTGCCGACGCCTAGCAGGGGGATCGTCGAGCCGGTCGTCGCGCCCACCGTCTTCAGCCATTGGGCAAACTGCTGACCCTTCGGGAAGCTCGTGTCGATCGTACCGGTGCCGTTGACATTCAAGGCGATTGACGACCCGAGCCACGTCGCGACCGTCTGAAAGTCGGGCGGGCCGTACTGGAACCACGTGTAGTGGAAGTGCGTGGCGAAGACCTTACCGCCCTCGTTCAGCCAGTCATGCATCGCTTGCTTCGCGGGCTTCGTGATGTTAGCTCCGGCGCCACCGAAGCCGCCGGGCGCGTCCGGATCCATCGGGCCGCCCTCGCACGCGAGAAGGACGATGTCGTACGCCTCGAGGGACTGCGTGTTCTGCCAGAGCGGGCAGCTCGTGTTGGTGCAGTTGCCGGCGGTGCCGGTCGACAGGGCCGGACCGTTGAAGCCCCCGACGTTCAAGCCCTGGTAGATGGCCAGCCGGCCGGTGCCACCGGGGGCGGCGTACTCGCTGCTCGCGATGCCCATCCGCGTCATGAAGCATCCGAGGTCGTCTTGCCCGCCGGTGAGGAGGGCCATCTTTGGCATGCTCCCCTCATTCTGATTCGCTGGGAGGCGCGCCTGGCCGGGGCCCGACTCGGGCACCGCCGTCGTCGCGCAGTCTGCCACGTTCGCCACGGTGATGGTGCGGCGCCACTTGCCGACCTGAACGACGAGCGGGACGTTCTTTCCCGTCGGCACGTCCGTCAGCGTGAACGCTCCAGTCTGGTCGGTCAGCGCGACGGCCCGGACCGCGCCGGGGAAGGTCGCCGCCACGTAATTGCCAACGGGCGTGTTGCACGTGTTGCAGGTCTTCGTCCCCGTCTCGATCGCCGGCAGCGCGTTCGGGTTCGGATCGCTCGGAACGAAGACGATCACGTTGTAGAGCGGGTTCTTGCCGGCGGGATCGTAGACGTGGCCGGTAAGCGTCGTGTGCTTACCGTTCTTGCACATGCTCACGTTGCAGCTCAATCCCTGACTGGCGGGGCAGGCCTGCGGGGTGCCCGTACCCGGCGTGGACACGAACCCGCTGGAGCTGTTCCCGCTGCTGCCGCTGTCGTCGCCCCCGAGGGGCGCGACGAGGCCACTATCGTCTCCTACCCTCGCCGGGTCGTCTGCTCCCCCCAGGGCACTGTTGGGCTTGCTGCTACAGCCGCCGGCGACGACGGAGACGAAGGCGACGACGGAGACGACGGTGGCGGCCGCGAGCGCCGGAAGTAGAGGACCGAGGCGCGACATCGCGGATCTCCTTGAACGAGTGAAGGAAGCTGGTGAGCGGGAGCGGGACTGCGGGTCCACCGTACGCGCGAGAGACGTCCACGGGGTGGCACTTTGGCGACGGGCTCCATTGTGGTCTGTAGAGAGCTAGCCGGCTACTCGCGTTCTCCATTAACGTTCGACGCGAGATGGCAAAAGTCAGCCAACGCCAAAAAAGGCGTGCGAGAGCGCCGAGGCAGGAGCGATCGCGCCAGACGGTTGACGCGATCCTCACGGCAGCGACTCGCCTTTTCGTCCAGAAGGGCTACGCCGGTGCGACGACGAATCGCGTCGCGGATGCCGCCGGTGTCAGCGTGGGTTCCGTCTACCAGTACTTCCCGAGCAAGGACGCGATCGCGATCGAGCTGCTGAGGCGCTACCGCGAACGGCTGCTCGCGCGCATCGCCGCCCACGTGGGCGAGATGAACGCGGTCACGTTTCGTGGCGTCGTACGGGCACTCGTCGGCGCGCTGTTGCACGACGACGAGATCGACAACTCGCTCCGCAGCGTCCTCATCGAGCGGGTTATGGTTACGGAAGCGCGCGGTGAGATCGAGGGCTTCGAGGAGCGAATCGAGGGCATCGTCGCGGACGCACTGCGGGGCGCTAAAAACCGCGTTGCCATCAAAGACTACGGGCTCTGCGCATTCATCTTGGTCCGCGCCGTACTCGCCGTGATACACGGCGCCGTCGTCGACAGCCCAAAATATAATACGCCTGCGCTCATCGACGAGGTCACACACCTGATCGTGGCCTACATCGAGCGGAGGCGCCGGACGTGAGCGCGCCCGAGCCTCAGCCTCATGGGATTGACTGGCGAACGCGGTCGACGCACGCGCATGCGCCGACTCGAGCCGTGGACCGGAGCCTCCATCCCTTCGGTTCCTGATGTCCATGGGAACCGATGGCCACGCCCCTCCCCCGACCGGGGGGCCCCTTGCCGGATGCCCGCGATGAAACGATCCGCCGCGAGCTCGCTCTTGCCGCTATCCCCAAGGCGCTCGCGCCTCAAGGGAGCCGCCGGGAACACCTCCGGTAACGGAGGTGCCAGGGAGCGTAGGCGAAACAGGACTTGGCGAGCAGGTCCGGCACACCCCGGCACAATTCGAACGCGCACGACGAAGGCCGCGAGCGAACGTCGTTCTCGGCAAGGCTCTGCCTTCACTGCCCCTTTCACGTAGGAGCGGAACAGTTCACCCAGGGGTGCTGTCTTGAGACGGTTGACCGACGAGGAGATGAGCAGTGATTCGCCATCGCGAGTCTTGGTCGAGCTCGTTCGCGTCGTACCTCCCCTCATGGAGAGCCCCCTGGTGAAGCGTAGAATCTTCGCTCGAGTGATGGGATCGGAACGCGACCGCAGGCTACCGCGTGGCTGCCGCGCGCCCGAGGAGAGGATCAGACCGTTCGCGGCGCTGGTGTTACCCTGCGCCGGCTCGTCGCCGCGCCGGAGACCCGGTCGCTTGCGGGCCGAAGGCGGGATACCGACCGGATGGAAGTTGCGCGAGATGACGACGGCCGACCTCGGCGACCGAACGGGAATCTTGTCGTGCACTGGACGCTTCGATCGCAAGCGCTAATTTAGCGCGTTCTCTGAGAACCCGCCGCGGTGATTCGGTTCTGACGGGCTGCGCGGCGGACGATCGTCCACGGGCGAGGCGCCCCTCCATGGCGCGGCTGGCGGATGCCCCAACGCCGCCGAGGGCGGTCTGCGAGAAGGCGGCGATAGAGCGGAGGAGCGGGTGCGCCCCTTCGCGGCACCCGCGCACGAATACATAGAGGGTGCGGTGTGCGCATCCTGCGGATCGACCGCGGCGTGAATTGGTTGGCTGAGCTTGTTGGCTCCCTCGCAGGTGAAAGTGGGGCTAACGTTGTGAGACTGTGGCCTTGGGTCGCCCCAAGGCACGAGAGATGACGAGTCGAAGCTATTCCGGGCAGAGCGCTTCCTCGCCTTCGGTGGCCTGGAGGGGGACGGCACGCTACGAGATCGTGCGCGTTATCGGCGAGGGCGGCATGGGTGTTGTGTACGAAGCGGTCGACTACGACCGCCGACAACGAGTCGCGCTGAAGTGTTTGTTGAATTTCAGCCCTGACGCCCTCTACCGATTCAAGAACGAGTTTCGGACTCTGGCGGATATCCGCCATCGCAATCTCGTGCGCCTCCACGAGTTCGTCATGACCGACGCCAGTCGCGTCTTCTTCACGATGGAGCTCGTGCGCGGAGTCGACTTTCGGACCTACGTATCCCGTCCCGACTTCCGCGATCAGGACGGCCGGCCCGTCCCGATATCGAGCGCGCCTCCCACCCGAGTCTCTCCACGGCCTCCGATCCTCGCAAGCTCCCCCCCCTCGAACGACCGGCCCGTCCTCGGCGAGTCCCCAGCGGATCCGGAACGGCTGCGAGCCGCACTGCTGGGCCTCGCCGAGGGGATTCATGCGCTGCACAGCGCAGGTAAGCTTCACCGGGACATCAAGCCGTCGAACGTCCTCGTGACCGATGAAGGACGTGTCGTCCTGCTTGATTTCGGCGTCGCGACCGAGCTCTCGATTCCGCTGGAGGAGACGGGCGCGGACGAATTCGTCGGCACCGCGCGATACATGGCGCCGGAGCAGGCCGACACCGGGCCGCCAACGACCGCCAGCGACTGGTACTGCCTCGGCGTCATGCTCTATGAGGCGCTGGTTGGACGGCCGCCGTTCACGGGATCCGCGTTCGAAATCCTGTCGCAGAAGAGTACGCTCGAGCCGCCGCCAACGTCGGCGACAGTGACCGGCGTCCCCGACGATCTCGACATCCTGTGCCGGGCTCTGTTGCAGATCGACCCGGCGCTCCGCCCTTCGGGGGCCGAGATCCTGAGGAGGCTGAAGGAGAAGCGCGGCTTGCGGACGATGATCTCGCTGTCCCCGCCCGCCGACGCGGACGCCTTATTTGTGGGCCGCGAGGCGCAACTTGCACAGCTACGCGACGCGTTGGCGGCCACACGCGCGGGTCGGTCGATCACCATCCGGGTGGGCGGCACGTCGGGCATGGGCAAGTCGGCCCTCGTGCAGCGATTCTTGGACAGCATCGCCGAGGCCGTAGACGCCATCGTCCTCCGCGGACGCGCTTACGAACGCGAATCGGTTCCCTACAAGGCCGTGGACGGCGTGGTCGACGCGCTCAGCCGACATTTGATGCGTCTCTCCGAGACGGAGGCATCCGTCGCTCGATTGCCCGGCATGGGGGCGCTGGCCCGCCTATTCCCGGTGTTGCGGCGCGTTCCCAGCATCGGCGAGGCCGAGGAGGAGCGCCTGGCCGACCCGCGAGAGATTCGGCGCCGTGCGTTTTCCGCCCTGCGCGATCTCCTCACCGCCATCGGTCTACAGCGACCGGTGATCCTCTTCGTCGACGACGTTCAGTGGGGAGACGCCGACAGCGCCGCGCTGCTGATAGAGCTCATGCGCCCGCCCCGGCCCGCGCCGCTTCTTCTGCTCATGACGTACCGCGACAACGAGGCCGAGCGAAGCGACTTTCTGACGGAAATGCGCGCGAACTGGTCCGTCGAGGCCGAGGTGCGCGACATCTCGGTCGGTCCGCTCGACCGGAAAGACTCGAAGCGCCTGGCGCTCGCGCTTCTCTCGAGCGTCGACGAGACGGGGGAGCGGATCGCGGACGCGGCTGTACGCGAGTCTGCCGGAAGTCCATTTCTCGTCGAGGAGCTGATACGCAGCCACTTGGCCGCCGAGCCCGGCGCGGGCACGCTCAGCGTGCTCACGATCGAGCAGATGGTGGAACAGCGCTGTGAGCGAGTGCCGGAGGACGCCCGTAGACTTCTGGAGATTGTCTCGGTAGGCGGCCGTCCGCTTCCCGTCCAGATTGTGGCAGACGCGGCAAGCATTCACGATGGCATCGACGAGATCATCGCGCTCGCCGTGTCGCGACGGTTACTTCGGACCGGGTGGCGTGACGGCCACGAGACCGTCGAGATGAGCCACGACCGGATCCGTGAAGCGATCGTGGCGAAGCTGTCGGCGGTGACGCTGCGCGCCTATCACGCCCGCCTGGCCCACGTCCTCGAGTCGACCGAGGGGGCGGATATTGAAGCTCTTGCCAGGCATCTTCTCGGCGCGGGGGACGGCCCCCGAGCCGCGAGGTACGCCGAGCGGGCCGCCGACCAAGCGGGTGCCAAGCTGGCGTTCGACCAGGCGGTACGACTCTATCGAATGACGCTGGAAATGACGCCGAAGTCATCGTCGGCCGCGCGGAGATTGCATCTCCGGCTCGCGCAGGCTCTGGAGTGGGCTGCCCGAGGTGCCGAGGCGGCCCGCGTCTACCTCCAAGCTGCGGAGGACGCCCCTGCCCTCCAGCGCGTCGAGATCGAGCGGGCGGCGGCGGAGCAGCTCCTCACGTGCGGACGCATCGACGAGGGCGTCGCGGTGCTCGATCGCATTCTCGCATCGGTCAAGATGCGCCGCCCGCGCTCGTCGCTCAGCGCGATCATCTGGCTCTTGCTCTTTCGCTTGTATCTTAGGGTCCGCGGACTGCGCTTCGTCGAACGCGATCCGGACGATGTCGATCGGGTCGCTCGTGCAAGAATCGACATCCTCTATTCGGTCGGGATTGGGTTGAGCTTCGTGGACGCCATCCAAGCCGCGTCGATGCAGGCCCTGCACCTGATCCTCGCTCTGAGGTCGGGCGATCGGTTCCAGGTATTGCGTGCCGCCGCCATCCAGGCCACGACCTCCGCGAGCGCTGGAGCGCTCCCGGGCAGACAGGAACGCGAACTGATGGCCATCGTTCAGCGATTGGCGGACGCGTCAGAAGACTCCGAAGGTCGCGCGTTCCTTCTGGGCACGCTCGGAGTCAGCATGTTTTTGCGTGGCCGATGGCGCCAGGCGCTCGAGAAGCAGGATGTGGCCTATGCTCAGCACCCGAACAATCGCGCGGGTTGGCACGCGAATGGTCAGCTGTTCGCCATCTGGTCCCTCACGTGGTTGGGTCGGCTCGAGCAGTTTCGCGAGCGACAGGCGCGGTTGCTCGTCGACGCCGAGCATCGCGGCGATCTCTACACCACCGTGAATTTGCGTATCGGATACTCAAACCTTGCCTGGTTGGCGATCGACGAGCCTGCAACGGCTCGGCGGCACGTCCGGGAGGCGATGTCGGTCTGGTCGCATCGGGGCTTCCATCTCCAGCACTATCGAGCCATCCTCGCCGATCTGAATATCGATCTCTATTTGGGCGAGGGAGCCGCCGCGTACGAGCGGATCGCACGGGAATGGGGGGCGCTGAAGAAGAGCTATCTACTGCGCGTTCAATACGTGCGCGCGGACGCACGATTCGCCCGCGCCCGCGCAGCCATTGCATCGAGCGACGAGTCGCCCCAGCGGCAGGCTCGCCTCGCGGAGGCCGCGCGCCTTGCCGAGACTCTCGCGGCAGAGCGGATGCGATGGACACGACCGCTCGCTACCATGATCCTCGCCGGCGTCGAATCCGTCGAGAATCGACCCGACAACGCGACCAAACTTCTGCAGGTTGCGCTGGAGGAAGCCGAGGCGGCGGAGATGGCGATGCACGCCGCCGCCATCCGGCATCAACTGGGACTACTGCTCGGAGGCGACAGCGGCCTCGAGCTCACTGGGCGCGGGGAGCGCGCGATGACGAGCCAGGGTATTCGGGTGCCGGCGCGCTTCGCTTCGATGCTTGCACCTGGCCGGTGGGCCAGGGCGGCTCTCGATGCCCGGCCGGATCCGAACACGGGCGTGCTCTCATCGTGATTGGCGTCTCGCGCATGGCCTCAAGTGCACATTTTTGGGTTGCAGTGGTGCTCGATCCCGACGGACTGTACGAGTACTTGGGTTTGCTATGCGCATTCGCTTCTTATGGCTAGGTACGTTTTTGTTGAACCTCGCGCTCGTTGGCTGCGGCAGCTCGAGCAACCAGGCTACGCCGGACGGCGGTCCGGGCGCGGCCGCAGAGGCGGGCGCGGCCGCAGAGGCCGGAGCGGCCGCAGAGGCCGGAGCGGCCGGGACGCCGCCGGGTGCCCCCGCGGCGTGCCCCGTCGTCGTGAAGGCGGCGGACTGCGACACAACCCAGCGCCCCATCCTCTTCGTGCACGGCACGTACTCGTCGGGCATGGACATCGAGCACATGGCCGCACTCCTCGGCAGCAACGGGTTCTGCCAGGACCGCATCGCGACCATCGACTACGACTCGGTCGCGGCGACCCCGGGCTTGAGCGGGGGAGGGGTCGACAGCCCGGGCGCAGACTGCACCGCGCCGAACACCCCGTCCGGCTGCGGGATAATCGACAGGGCCATCACGGCGCTGCTCAAGAAGTACCCGCAGTTCACGCAGGTCGACCTCGCCGGGCATTCGCAAGGCACGTTTCACTGTGGCACCTATCTCGGGCTTCACGCCGACAGGGTGGCGCATTACATCAACTTCTCGGGCGTCCCGGCCGTGGGCGACGTCCAGACGTTGAGCCTCTCGTCGGAGCGCGACCTCTTCGGCTTTCCCCACCACGCCACCGGCACGTCGGTTTGCGCATTCCACCAGGTCGCGGACGGCGGCACCGAAGCGGTTCTGCCTGACGGCGGCACCGAAGCGGTTCTGCCTGAGGGCGGCGCCGATGGATCGGCGACGGGCGACGGGGGCGCCGGCTGCAACGTGGTCCAGGTCACGTTCAACCACCAGGATCACTTCGCCGTCGCGGCGTCGAAGGACTCGTTCGTGCAGGTCTACAAATACCTGACGGGCAAAGCCCCGAAGTATACCGACATCCAGTGCGGGGACGACCCCGTCACGGTGGAGGGCATCGCGGAGACGTTCGCGGACAACGTCCCGATCGCCGGCAAAATCGAGATCCGCGAGGTGGGGCCGACGCCGCGCGACACCGCCGCTCCGACGATGACGGTGACGGGCGACGCGTCGGGCCACTTCGGCCCCGTGATGCTGAAGCGTAACGTCGAGTACGTATTCGTCGGGTACGACGCGAGCGGCAAGCTCGTCGGGTGGGAGTACCTCACCCCGTTCAAGCGCGACAACCACAACGTCCGGCTCCTTGCGCCAGCGAGCGGCTCGGACGGTTCGCCGGTCGGCGTCCTGGTCGCCGCGCAGAGCACCGACCACGTCGTGAGCAGCGCGACGACGTCGGTCGTCATCGCGCGCTGGGCCGAGGGCGGCATCCGGCAGGACCTCGGCGCGAGCCTAAAGGTCAACGGTGCTGAGGTGCTCTCGAGCGACAATTCGGGGCTGAACGCCGCGATGACCATGAGCCTCCAGGGTGGCGTCGCGGCCCTCTTCCTCGAGGACGCCAACAAGAACGGCAAGACGGATCTCGGTCTCGCGTACAGCACCACCTTCATCGCGTTCACCGACGCCTTCGTAAGCGCCGCGCAGCCCGCCTTCGTGAACCTGACCTTCACGGGCGGCTCCGAGGATCCGGCCACGGTGGACGTGCCCGTTGCGATCGACAACTACCCGTCGACGCAGGGGCTCGTTGAAGTGGTCTTCCAGTGAGCGGAGCTGCGAACGGCGGAGGAGGCGTCGGCCGCGTTCATCACGATTACGTAGCCGCCCTTGCCGCCGGATAGCACTTGATTGCCGGCGAGGACGACGCCCGCGGACAGGTCGTTGTCGCCGTTCGCGGGCAATCCGTGATTCGCCACGTTGGTCAGCGTGCCGCCGGAGACCGACGCCTTGACGACGCTCATCCCCATGTTGCTCCCGCCCTGCGCCCCGTTCGCCACGCTGAACCAGAGGTCCGTCCCGTCGCTCGTGAGGCCGACCCCGCCTTGCCAGATGGCTCCCTCGGTGCCGGACGGCGTCGTGGTGTACGCGATCTCGAGGGCCGGCGTCTTCGCGTCGTGTCCGAGCACCCAGCCGTGGTAGGAGCCCGCGTCGCAGTGGCTTCCGAACGCGATGTACACGACGCCATTAAGGAAAAGTAGGCCTGGCCGATTGAGCTGGATGTTGGACGTGAAGCCCGTTGGGGGGCCCACGACGGCCGGGGTCACGGCGTCCTGCCCCGTCGTGAGGCTGAGGGCGTGAAGCACGTGCTTGCCCGTTGTCTTGTCGACCACGTAGAGGAGACCGGCGGCAGGGTCGATGACTGGCGTCGACGTGACCCCCACTTCGTAGGTGGCGGCGCCACTTCCCATGTCGGCGCAGCCCGGGTCGAAGATCTGGTTTTGGCCGAGGATGATCGGGGCCTCGAGCGCCTTGGACCACAGCGGGGCGCCGTTCCCGGCGTCGAACGCCTACACCATGGTCTCTTGGGTGTTCGCGCCGGTGCGCGCGTTGTTGTAGCGATTGGTCAGGACGTTGACGTTCGCGTTCATGGCGGCGTCCGACTGTTCGCCGGAGCCCGAGCTGCCGCTGGAAGACTGGGAGGACGACGCCCCTCCCTCGCCCGTTCCGCCGGAGCCGGAGCCGGTCGGTCCCGCTGAGCTGGAGCCCGCGCCGGTCGAGGCCGACCCGGTCCCGGACGAGGCGATGGAAGAGGCCGTTCCCGTCGGTGACGAAGACCCGGAGTTTCCGCACGCGCTTCAACTTGACCTCCTGGGTCGTGCGGACGCTTGCTCATTGAAGCGCCACGGCCGTGGAGGTCGACGACGCCAGCGGAAACCATACCCACACCTCTTGCGCCGCGGAGTCGTAGTACCAGCCGTCCGAAGCCGTCCCGGCGTCGAGAGCCGCGCTCGACGATGCCGGCTCCGGCAGCCCGTCTCGCGTGACGGCCGAGGGGGCAACTGCTTGCCCGTTGACCTTCAGGATGTACGCTCGCGAGCACAGCTGCCCGGAATAGCGGTACCTCGCCGTGAGCTGCGCGCCGATCGAGATCACCAGGTGTCCGCTCGCGTCGTCGCTCGACAGCTTCGTGGTCGAATAGGCGCCGCCGAGATATCCCTCGCTGATCCCGTCCTCCTCGAAGAGCGTGTAACTCGTCGACCCCGAGGGATATTATCTCCGTGTCCTTACCCGGGACTGCCCGTCACTTGACAAGCACGCGACGCGGCCGTGTTTTTCGCCCCTGGCGTTTCCGTCTGCCAAGCACCACGCCGACCGCGACGAGCGACATCGGCCCGACGCCTTCACGGCCCCGCCTTCCTGGCAGTGAGCACCCGCAACCGCCAGTAAGGCTGGCGGGAGTTGCCGTTGCGGACGCCGCGGCGTCTTCGCCGCCAGGGATACCCGCGGCCCCGCCGCTGTCGAGTTCAGCGCCGGGTCCGGAAGCGGTGCCGGAGGGAGCGCTAGTTGTCGGAGACCCTCCGCCGTCCGCGGTGTCGGCTTGCCCAGAATTCGTGCCATCGGCGGCACTGGCATCGGTATGGCCCCCGGAGAGACCCGAACCGCCGTCGACCGCCGGTTCGCCTGCGTCGACGCCCTCCGTGTCGCTCCCCGGATCCCCGCACGGCGTGAGGGGGGTCGTCGATATGGGGCCGGCTACCGGCCAGCCGTCGGTGGACCAAGAGAGCTCGTTCTCGCCGAGCACCGAAACGGCAGTCGGATAATAGTGGTACGTGAACCGCTCCACACCACACGCGCTGTAGACGCCCATGTGGCCAGGGCCATGAATGTCGCCGCTACCCCCATAAAAGACTTTGTCGCCAGCAAACGGCCCAGTGACGTTCTGCGATCGGGCCACCCATATCGTGTACGTGCTCGACGTACCGCTGCAGCAGCTGCCCTCGTTGTAGAACAGGTAAAAGTACCCGTTGTGATAGTGCATGTAAGATCCCTCTTTGCGACCAGCCTCCAAGGGATGTCCTGGCGTGCCCGGGGGCTGGTAAGCGGGATCCACTGTGCCGGGCAAGCCAGTCATTTCGTCCATGCGAGTGGTCCATAGCTGGGAAACGCTCTGGTTCTTCCCGTATCCACTGCCCCACCCGACCCACAGGTTGCCATTCAAGTCAAGTATCGGTGCCGGATCGATCGTCGCGTATTGAATCGCAGCCGTGTTGGCCGGATTCTGTACGACCAGACCACGGTCCGTCCATTTATAGCTTGGCGAGTTCGGGTTGAGCGTCGGCGAGGTCAGAAGGCCGATTACGCAGGCGGACGTCGCAGGTGAGCCGGCGACCGAGTAGTACAACCAGTATTGACCGTTCAGGTAGATAACGTCCGGCGCCCAAACGCCTTGATTGGTCGGGAATAGCGTGGTCAGCCATTGCGGAAATCCGTTTGGAAATAGCGAGGGCCCGGCTGTCCAAAAGAGCGCGTCAGCGGACGACTTGCTGCCCCCACCGGTTGAATAGACATAGAATTTTCCCTCAGACTCGATCATGCGCGAGGGATCATGCGTCTGGTTCGCACCGCTCGTCTGGGCACCGGCCGGCGCGCCGAAGGAGATGACGGCGAGGAGCATAGCGAGACGCAAGGGGACGGGGACGGACATCGGATGGCCTCTTCAGCGTCGCGGCGAGTGCCGTTCGGTGACATGTGTGGGCAGACTGTTGAAGCTTAGAGCGTCGGCTTCACCGGAATGATGGTCCCGTCGGGGTTGAATAGAAGTCGGTCGATGCACACCTGGCGGTGCTCGCCATCTCCGTTCGGGATGGCCAGGCGATGATATACGATGTACCAGTCCCCATTTGGAAGTTGCAGCACGGAGTTGCTGCCCGGCCCGAGAATGCCCAGCGAATCATCTTGTTGCAGGATGGGATTACCGGCCGCTCTTGTAAAAGGTCCTACCGGAGACGTTCCCATTGCGTAGGACACGAGATAACTGGCCGTCGAAGTGTTGCCCTCCGACCACATAAAATAGTAAATGCCGTTTCGCTTGAAGCCGACGCTGGCCTCACGGAAGCCCGACGTGGTGATGTTTTGCGGAGCGCCTTTAAACGAAACCATGTCGCTGTTGAGTTCAGCAACGCGGGCCCCTCCGTTGCCGAAATACAGATAGGCTCGCCCGTCGTCATCGACGAAAACGTTCGGATCGATGGCGTGCGTGCCGTACTGACCCGTCGTGACCAACGGATGACCCAGGGCGTCGTGAAACGGACCGTCCGGAGAGGTCGACGTGGCCACGCCAATCTGCCAGTTCGCCGTAAAATAAAAATAGTACGTACTCCCAACGTGCGCGATCCCGGGACTCCACGCCTCGGTCTTGGCCCATGTGACATCTGTAAGCAAATTGAGGATGACGCCATCGTTATGCCAGGTCGCGAGGTCGCTCGAGGAGAACACGCTGAAAGAGGTAGATGCCCCGTTCGCGATCCCATCCGTGGTTGGGTAGATATAAAACGTTCCGTTGAACAGGGCGATTTGCGGATCGGCGTTGAATCCCGGGAGAATCGGGTTGTGGATGTTGCCAGTGGCGACTGATCCGCCTTCCGCCATGGGGGCGATGGCGGCATCGGGCTCCGCGTCGCGTGTTCCACCGTTGCCGCCTTGTGCGACGACGGATGCGTCGTTCGCGGCGGAACCCGACGTCGCGCCGTCCTCCAGCGGCGGCGCGCTGTCGGCGGCGGGCGACGGTCCGCTCGAGTCTTGCGTGCCGGTCCCGTCGGGTGGATTCGATATCGTGCCATTACCCGAGACTTCTTTCGGGACGCCGCCCGTCCCGCAATGGAGCGCGGCGGCGGCGAACGACGACAGAACCGCGGCCGCGAGAGCGCCACCGGAAATCGTTGCGACGCCTCTCCTCCGGTTCAGTCTCGCGCTATTCATGTGGGTCTTCTCCACCGACGCGCTTTCCCAGCGGATGGGGGGAGGCCGCCGAGCGATCGCCTCCGGGGCCACGACGTTCCGACACGGAATGATCAGGGGGAGAGCGACCGGATGCTTCTCCAAAAGCTTCCGATCTGGCGCAACGGAGACGGAGTGGAGACTGGCTCCAGCCGTACTCAAACGCTGGAGGTAGCACTTCTTGAAGCGTTCCGTGTGGCGAGAGAGCCTAGCGCCTTGCGAGGACGCTGATTGGAGCCGGCGATCTAGTTCAGAGGGCGTTGGGCGTGCGCGGACAAGTCGGTCCCGTCGGGGAAGTATTGTCGCAGCAGGCCCGAGCCGGAGGTCCACCTAGCGTTGCGCGCCCCGACTTCTTCTTCGGGTCGACCCGCCAAATGGAAGAAGGCCTCAGCGAGCGCGTGGAGCGCGCCAAGCCCGTCATCGAAGTCCTCGCCTATGGCGTCGCTCTGGGTGGCGTTTGCAGCTGCTGGTCGGCGATTGCAGCCGCGAATTCCTCCCGGCGGGCGACGCCCGAATCACGAAGGTGGCACGCGTCACCGCGGCTCCGGGGCAGCAGCGCGTCGTATATGACGTCGCTTCACCACGAAGCGCGCCGCATGGCGCGTGAGTGCGGCAAAGGCGACGGAGGGGATCACGGGCGGGGGCAATCGCCGGCGGACGGGGACGCGCCGGACGCGTGTCACGGAGCGCTCTCTGCGCTCGCGACGTACTCCAGGCTGGAGGCCGACACGCCCTACCGTGTGAGCTGCATGACGGGTCCTGTGGCGCCCGACGCCTGCTACCGCCTCGGCGTCCGCTTCACCGGACAGCGCTCGCTGCTGCTGTTCGGGAACCTCTTCTCCGGCGCGCCGACAACGGCCTCGGCGGAGGCGACATCTGTCCAGCTGAACCGAAGGGGGAGCAGCGATGAGCGCAAGCCGGGATCCCCGCCCAGCGCCAGGCCGCATCTGTGCGGCGCTCGCCTTGCTCGCCGCCTGCGGAGGAGCCGGGCTCGAGCAAGCGCTGCCACCCGCGTCTCCGCTACTGCCACCACTGGAGCTGGAGGTGCCACTGTGGGGCAAGGTGCGCGGGACCCCGTTCGATCGGGCGAAAGGCGAGGATCGATCGACGGACAAGCACACTTGGATCGAATGACACGCGCACTTGGATCGAGGGACAAGCACGTGGCGAGGAGGGATGCGCACACTTGCATGGAGGGATCCGCGGGGATCGCTCCATCGATCCCCGCTCGGACGACAGGGATGAGCGGTCTTGTATGGAGGGACAAGCGCACTTCCATGGAGAGACACGCAGGGATCGATGGATCCAAGTGCGGACTTGCATCGAGGGACAAGCGCGTGGCGCCGATGGAAGTGCGGGGATCGATGGATCGATCCCCGCACTTGCATGGATACAAGCCCGCTCGGGACGGAGGGACACGCGGGGATCGATGGATCCAAGTGCGCGGATCGATCGAACGATCTGCGCGTGTCCCGGGGTCCCGAGCGCGCAGGGACGCTCGTAAGGAGTAGGATCGACGAACAAGGCGTCGGGGCGCTCGGATTCCAGCGCTCGATGGAAGGCCACCCAGCGCGCCGTGTCCGAGACGTCCTCGATGAGCGGCGTCGCGGGCGCGCTCATGCTGCGCCCCGCGACCGCATCGCAGCCCGCATCAGGGGCGATGGGGGACTGAGCCGGGTAGCCATGGCGCCACAACCTGGACGACGGCACCAGCACGGCGACCGAAATGCCGTGCATCTCGATCGTGGCGAGCGCGAGCGGAATCCCGTAGCAGGACTCGGGAGAGCCCGACCCCCAGAGTAAAGGCCTGCCGGCGGTGGTCAAGGACGCGGGGCTTGGGCGGGCGCGCTTTCTTCCGAAAACCGAAGGGAACTCTCGCGGCGGCTTGGCTGTCTGCCGGGCGATGATCGACGACGGCGTGCGGGCGCGGCGCAACGACGTTTACATCTTTTTCGGGCTGGCATGCGGGATCACCTGGGCGCTCGACCTGCCCCTGGCGCTGGCGTGGGCCACGAACACCACGCCGCCCTCGTACGCGATGCCGATGGTGGGACTGGGCGCTCTGGGGCCTTCGCTCGGGGCGTTCATCCTGGCGGCGCGCCGAGGTGAGCTACGCGATGTCTTCGGGAGGTGGCGGACCCCGCCGATCTGGATCGTCCTCGGGCTGATGCTTCCGATGTTGGTGCAATTGCCGGCGACCGTGATCGAGGTCGCCCTCGGTGGCCACCCGGCGCACTGGCTTTACCCGCCGGTCAGGCCCGAACACTTCGCCGCGCTGGTGATGTTCCCCTTGGGAGAGGAGTTCGGTTGGCGCGGCTTCGCGTACCCCCGCCTGGCGCAACGCCACGGTCCCGTGGTCGGCTCGCTGATCCTTGGCGCCGTCTGGGGCCTCTGGCATCTGGGAATGCTGTTCGCGCCCGATCCTCTTCGCGCGCTGCCCGCGACGACGATCCTCGTGTACATGCTCGACCTCGCGCTCTGGTCGGTCGTCGTCGCTTGGATGTTCGAGCGAGGAAGCCGAAGCATCGCCGTCGCGATCGCGATCCACGCCGGCGGGCATCTCGACAACATCAGTCGCGCGCCCGAGACCGAAGTGCGCCTGCGCATCCTGCGCATCCTGGTTCTCGCCGTCGTCGCCGGCTTCGCAGCGCATTCGTTGACGAGAGCGAAGGACGGCGGCGAGGTGGCCCCGGCGAGCTGAGTCGGACCGGCGCCCGATTACGTTCGCTTCGACCCGACCCTGGCCTTGGCAATGCGCGCCTGGAGCAGCTTCCGAACGAGAGAGGCGGGCAGCGGCTTGTCGGGACCGAAGTGAAGAGCGCTCTTGGTCTTGCTGTAACCCTCGATGTCGCCCGCGAGCGTCTTCAGCGTCATTCCGCTGAAGGGGTAGTACGAGCAGCCCGCCGAGGTCGCCTGGAAGCCCGCGATGATCTTCCCGCGATAGCGGAACGCCGGCATGCCGTAGCTGATGCACTCCTCGACCTCGGGGACGAGGGCGTGGATCGTCTTGCGAAGCTTCTGGAGTAGGGCGCGGCTCTTCGGATTCACGTCTTCCAGGTACTCGTCGATGGCGGGGTCGCGCCGCATCGGGTCCAGGAGCTTCGGTGGGATGGGACGACAGGCACAGCGCTTCTGGTGTTCCCGATGCCAGGCGACCCGCTCTTCGAGCGAGGCGCCTTTCCGGAGGACGTGTTTCTTGTGCCACTCCGAGTTCATATCTTCTCCTCGTCTCACTGAGACGCGAGCACCCTGTCGAGAGCCGGCTTCTGTGGTTTGAGGTGGATGACTTCGATGCTGCGGTCAAACGCGCTCGTGCTTCGAAGGCGGCTGTCGTGCGCAAGCCGCATGTCAATCCGGCGCCAGGGCACCGGGGCACCGGGGCACCGGGGCACCGGGGCACCGGGGCACCGGGAGATGTGGATTCGGGATCCGGACGGGCCTCCCCCAACGACGAACTTGACAATACCATGATTGGCGCGCTTTTATCCCCAATCATGTCGACGCTCCGCAGCAGTCTCAACGACCTCACCTCCGCCTTCGCCTCGTCTGTCCTCGCCGCTATCCGAGGTGCCTCCTTGCAAGAGCTGCTCGACAAGACGGATGGTGTCGCACGAAGGGGACCGGGGCGTCCGCCGAAAGCGAAAGCCGCTCCGACCGCAGCGACAGCACCGACGGCACCGACAATGTCGAAGGGAAGAAAGTCCGGTCGGCTGCCCCGTCGCTCTGCGGACGACATCGCCAAGGCGCTCGATCAGGTGATCGCCCTCGTGAAGAAGCACAAGGACGGGCTGCGGGCGGAGCAGATTCGCGAGCAGCTCAAGATGCAGTCGAAAGAGATGCCTCGCGTCCTGAAGGAGGGCCTGGCCAAAAGGAAGCTGAAGGCCAAGGGCCAGAAGCGGGCGACGACGTACACGGCGGCGTAACCTCGGCGGTCGTCCTTCGAGAGCGGTCCCTTCCGCTGCTGCTCGTCGTGGCGGAAGCGATTGCCACCCTCGAAATGATAGGCTTGCCCAGTGAAGCACGTCTTTGGAGCGGGCTTGGTGGCGTGCGTCCTGGCGGGGCTGCGGAGACAGCCACTCGTGCTCTGCCGTCTACCCGATCTGTAATCAGACTGCCGTCACGCTGCAATCTCCCAGCGACGCCTGGGCGGCGGGGAACTACACACTCGCGTTGACCGTGGACGGCACGCCGGGGCAATGCACGATCGACGTGCCCGACCCGCTAGTGCTCCGCAACGTCGGCGCCTGCGATCTCGTCAGCGTGCGAGGCATCATGCACGCTGTCCAATGTTCTCGTCTCGCCGATTTCCAAGGGAGTCTCATCCTTTGCGACTGGCAAGCCGCGGGGGCCAACGCTTCGCGCCTCTTTGCCGGGACACGCGCGGAGCACCTCGCTCGCGCGTGCGCCCGGATGCAAGCGACGGTCGACAGAGACGCGACCGCGACCGTCGTCACGTCGTCATCGAAGGGGGGGTCGCTCGAGTCCCGGTATCTGTCGCGCGTCGTCGACCCGACCGGCTCGCTCGAGTACCGTCTGGCCGCTGGCTTGCTGGGGATCCGCGCCTGCTTCTTTTCGACGAACTACGAGGGCGCGATGCTCGCCGCGGAGGTTGGACTCGATCTCCTCCGGGCGGCCGGCGGTCGCCTCGACGAGGCCGCCCTTCTCTCTGCGTGGGATGCGCTCGACGATCCGAGCTTCGACATTCCGATGCTGGAGCTCGACCGGTCGAGCCTAGGGGACGCCGAGCACGTGCGGGGGCTACTCCTCCTGCACATCGGAATCAGTCACGTCTTCAGCGGGCACCCGCGAGAGGGCCTCGACCTCTTCGGTCAAGCCTTGGAGTGCCGGATTTCCCCCGAGTTCGTCTCCGACCTCAGGCTGTACCGTGCGCTCATCGAGACCAAGACGCTCCGGAACATCGGCGGCGCACGCGCGGAGATTGCCGCGGGACTGTCGTGCCCCGCGATGACAAAGGGCTTCCATGGACACCTGTCTGAGCCACGGTGTCTGGGCTCCAGTCGTGTCAACAATGCGACGGTCGGGCCATTCGGCCATGAAGGGCTCGCAAGAGTTCGGTCAAGAACGACAAGGGGAGCTGCGCGGGCCAAGTTGCCGGAGGAAGCTTGTCGATGACACAGCAAAGAATCGAAGACGGTGAATCCCCATCGCATCGCTCCCACACCGCGCCGACCACCCGGTGGGCCGCGCCCCGCATTCATCTTTGGATCTCGGGAAGAGCTTGAAGGCGCCCCTCCGAACCGAAGCGCATCGTCATCGTCTTTGCAGAAGTCGAAGGCTTCGGGCCGGCGACACCGCGCGCGCTCGCGCTGCGGCGACGGACTACGCGCGAGAATTCCCAGTGGGTTTCGGGCGCCCGAGCTCCACCGTCTAGTCGAGGAACCGCTTTTGCCAGCGGCACCTTCGCAGCCCGTTGACTGTATACCCCAAAAAGACCCGCTATGTGGGCCACGAGGTTGAGTGCTGGCGTCGAACGGTCAGGCGAGCAGGATGCGGCGCGCGGCGCGATTTTTCTCAATATTCAGCGTCGCGTGGATAGGCTGCAAAGCCGACCCACACCCCGCCCAAGAGAACAGCGCGACTCCCTCATTGGCGATCACGCCCGCTCGTATCGGAGAGGGAAGCACCAAGCCGTCAGAAATCGACAACGCTATCGAGGGCTCCGTGAACGGGTACCGCTTCACCGGGGCGGTGACCGCGCTCTCGGTGTTGAGTGACGGAGCCGGCGCGAGGACGATCGTCTACCTCTTCTCGACCCTCGTCACGTGCACGGACCTTTCGTTCACTGGCTGGGACGAGCGCGTTCCCGAGGGAACCGGCGTCGTTTCCCTCCAGCTGTTCGCACCCACGCCGGGCGAGTTGACCGTGGTTCCGACGGACGCATTGGCCGCCGGACAAGCTTCGGCCACCTTCACCCGGACGTCCCGCGCAAAAACACCGATTTGGATGACCGCGAAACGCGGGATCGTGACGCTCGGCGCCTCGGAGCACCTCGTTTCAGGGGAAATCGTCCTGTGGTTCGGTGGCGATCACTTGGCCGGTTTCTTCAAAGCGACACGCTGTCCCTTAGGACATGAGCCGTAGTCGCCATTTTACGCCCGCCAGGGCGAGGCCATGGGCGAGGCCTTCGAGTACTACGCAACGCGCCAGATTCGAACCAGCGTGATGCCCGCTCGCATCCCGCCGAACGCGCCGGCCCGCAGAACTCCTCCAACTCTCAACGGGCGGAGGTGCGGCCGGTTCAGCGTCCGCCGCCATCGGAGGCGCCGGTGGGTCCTATTGCGGCGCGGGCGGACTCGGCGGTGGGCAGACCATAGGGGGCACAACGTATGGCAGCGCCGCGCTTCGCCCGCTCATCGGTGGCTCCGCGGGCGGCGGCGGCGCGGTCGGAAGCGGCGCGGGGGGCGGAGCGACCACTCTCTTGCAAGCGACCGGATGGGAGCTCGTGAACCTTCAGGCGGGCGTCGACTGCCGTCTCGCAGCGGGCCTGCACCTCGGGCCGTTCCTTGCGCTCACCGCGGCGGAGTACTCGTCGAAGATGGCGACAGGATCGTCGCCGGAGAGCTTCGACGGCGCCCTCGCCCTCCATGGCTGGCTCGTAATAGGAGTGAGGGGTGCGTTGGACATCGGTTGGCGGGCCAGCGCCGGCGAGTGAGCTGCGGCGCGGGCAATCCCGGACGCCTTCCCCTGGAAGCCTGACGAGGCGGCGCGGCTGTTGCCCGAGTCGCCGGACCAGTGGTTGTCCGCTCTACGAAGTCGCGTGCGAGATGCCATCGGAGAGGAACTGGCGGGATCAGGCTTTGACGCGAACTACGAGCCGAGGTCGTGTCGGTCGATTGCTCGAACGTTGGTCTCCCCCTTCGTCAACCTCGCACCGTCCTTCCTGCAGAAGACGACGCCACCGCGAAGATGGCGATGATGCTTCAGAGCGACAGGACAAGTCGTCGCCGAGGGGGATCTCGCGCGACTTGCCGTTCTTGGGCGTGGTGATCTCGCCTCGCGCTCGCCTCGCGACAAGTTGCGCTAGGGGCGTCCTGAGGCGCCGAGGGCTACTTGGCCTGGCACGACGTCTCCGAACGAAAGTTATAAATTGAATGCGGGCAAGGGGCACAGCGATGTCCCCGCCAGGGTGTCGGCGACTCTGGGAGAGGAGACTCGCCCGCCATCCCTTGCACTAGGCGACGTCTCGTCGTACGGGGAAGCACCAACCAACGCACCACGCTCGCACCGATGAAGAAACCGCACCAACTCAGAGCAGAAGCGCGCGAGAGCGGGGTTCGGTCGGAGCCCAGCCAGCGGCGACGAGCCGGCAGCGAGCCTCCGCCTTCGGGACGGGTCGCAGCGACCGACTACCAACCCTCGGCGTTCGACGACGACCTGAACAATCCCTTGGCGGTTGTGCTCACCAACCTCGACTTGCTAGCGGAGCTGATGGGCCGGCTGCGAGGCGATGCCAGCCAGGACGGGAGCCTTGATGCGAAGACGGCTCTGGCAGCCCACGTCGCCGAAGCGCAGAGCTGCGTGGACGATGCCCGCGAAGCCGGAAGACACCTCCGCGCAGTCGCACGCCGCGTGAAACATGCATCGGCGCTGCCTCCCCCCATGGGCGATCCGGTACCCGCGCCTGACAAGAACGTCCTCCGCACAGCTCGCATCCTGATCGTGGATGACGACGAGAGCTTGGTCCGGGCTCTGGAGCGTGTGTTCCGCGGCTACGATGTGGTGGTCCACGGAAGCCCTGTAGACGCGCTGCAAAAGCTGACCAGCGGAGAACGTTTCGACGTCATCCTGTCCGACGTCGTGATGCCGGGGATGTTCGGTTTCGAACTGCATGCCGAGATACGGCGCTTCGCTCCAGCGCAAGCCGAGCGCATGGTGTTCCTTACGGGCGGCTGCGCCAAGGACGACGACGCAAGGGCTCTCACCGCCACCGGGCAGCCCGTGCTGTCCAAGCCCTTTGACGTAAGACAGCTTCGCGCCTTCGTTGAGAAATTTCTGGAGTAGGGGAGCGACCGCGCCAAGCTGACCCGCTGACGCACTTTGATTGTCGTGAGCCACTTCCCTGGCAGGGCATCCTCGAACGAAAGTTATAATCTCAGTGGCAACCGGCTTGGGAAACGAGTGCGTGATACCAAGTGCAGCGAGGTGAGAAAGCAGCATCGGTATCGCTATTGCCGTGTCGACGGCTCCTTGCTCTTGAAGCAGTCCTCTCGATGTTGTCGATGTCCAGCCGAAGCCCTCGACCAGAGAGGGCGCCTCGCGCGAGGTCCGCAGCCGCGCGGAAGGCAGCGAGGGGATTCTCACCGTGCCCGCCGTACTGGCTCCCACCCACGTCAAAGCGAACCCGCCACCCCTCTCCGTCCTCGTTCAGAGACACGAGGATCTCCAGCGCAATCCGGCATCACGTTGCGTGCTTTGTGCACCCAACAACGTAACACCTTCGCGCTCGGGAACGCTTCGTGGAACGCGTCACCGAGGCCGGGCAAGCCGTCCATGACGCCCACGCGGACACGCGGACACGCGAACCGTCGAGCCCGCGCTCCTTGAGATCGACGAACACGGCCTCCCATGCCGCGCGGCTATCCTTGTCGCCCTGGACCATCGAAAGCACGATTTTTCTGCCCGTTTCGTCGACTCCGAGGACCACCAAGGTCGGCTCGATGTCGACGGTCGTGCGGCGCACCCGGAAGTTGGTCCCATCGACGTAGAGGTACATCCACGTGCGATCGCTGAGCGGCCGAGAGAGGAACGCCTTTGCGGCGGGCAACCGCAAGAACGGGTCGGTCTCGCACGCCGACATGGCAATCGGAGAGGCGGTCTTCTCCGTCACCGAGGAGGCTCGCGCCTGGAACTCGGACGCGCCTCCGTCGCTCGGTGGCTCGCCCGTCGTGCTGCAACTGCGGGTCGAGAACGTGGATGCCGCTTTCGAGACGATGTGCGTGGCTGGTGCGACGGTCGTCTTTCCAACTGTCGGCTCTGGGGAACCGCGAGCCCGAGCCCTTGTCAGTCCGGGCATGCCCTTTGATCCGATCGACGCCGCCGCTCACGTTTCGACCCCCGCCCAGTTCGAGCAGCTCGCCTTGGAGTTCCTCGGTCGTGCCGTCGGCTACGACGTAGCCTTCATGGGCCTGCACGGCGCCTCGATGACGTCCATCGGTCTAACGCCAGACGCGATCGAACGGGCGGTCAGATCGGGTAGCGAGTACGAAGTCGAGCTGGCGCCGGTCAAGCAGGCTGCCCTCGCCAGGCGCGGGGTGGCGGTGGATATCGAGGTGCTCGGCGAGTCTCGGGTCAGGCAGACCGCTTACTTCCGCGACCTCGCGCGTCCCCTCGGCGGCAAGCACAGCCTGCTCGGCTACCTCGTGCTGCGCGGTCGGGTCATCGGAAGCGTCATGCTCGGGCGAACGGGCGGTCCATTTCGTGAGGACGACGTCGGTCGGGTCGCCGACCTGCTCCCGGCTCTCGCTGTCGGTCGGGCCTCCTACGGTCTGCCGGGGCTCACACGCGCTCCGCTTCGACCGGCGAGCCCCAAGGTTCGCTGGCCCTGGGGAGAGCAGGTTCTCGCTCGACGGGTGATGGGTGAGATCGAGGTGCGGGTACGCGACGAGCGGGGTTACCGCGAGATGGTGGCCTGTGATCCTTGCTCAGGGCGGGAGATGATCTGGACGCGCGCCGGTCTCGACGACGGTGCGAGATCCGGCTGGCCCTACATCGATCTTCTGCACGTTGCCGCCGGTCTCGCCCGCCGGAGAGAGCGTGCGCTGTTCATCGGCTGTGGAGGTGCTGTCGGACCCCGGCAATTCGCGGTCTGCTACCCCGGCATAGAGATCGACGTGGTCGAATCCGAGGACCACGTGATCGACCTGGCCAGGTCGTACTACGGGCTCGACGACATCCCCCGGCTGACGGTCCACCACGCCGAGGGCGCGTCCTTTCTCGAAGCCGCGACGGAGGGCTCGTGGGACATCATCGTGGTGGACGCCTACGAGGGCGATGCATTGGGCGATGGTTTCTCCGTGGTTGCCTTCTTTCGAGCGCTGCGAGAACGGCTTCGCCCCGGCGGAGCCTTCGCTTTCAATGTCGTCGGCACCCTGGATGGGTCGGGCGCCGTCCGCTCGGTGGTCCGTGCAGCATCTTCTGTCTTCGACGACGTCCGCATCGTCCCGGTCATGACCGCCACGGAGGGGTACGATCCAGCGAGCCCACGCAACGTCGTGGTCGTCGGTGTGCGGCGCTGATCCGTTCGTGCTTGGAGGCGATCGCGCGCAGTCGGAGACTACGTCCGGCTAGAACCGACGGCTGAGAACTTGACCCCTTGCGACTGCAGCGCTTTCCTTGCAGCGAAATGCCGACGCTCCGCAGCAGTCTCAACGACCTCACCTCCGCCTTCGCCTCGTCTGTCCTCGCCGCTATCCGAGGTGCCTCCTTGCAAGAGCTGCTCGACAAGACGGATGGTGTCGCACGAAGGGGACCGGGTCGTCCTCCGAAAGCGAAAGTCGCTCCGACCGCAGCGACAGCACCGACGGCACCGACAATGTCGAAGGGAAGAAAGTCCGGTCGGCTGCCCCGTCGCTCTGCGGACGACATCGCCAAGGCGCTCGATCAGGTGATCGCCCTCGTGAAGAAGCACAAGGACGGGCTGCGGGCGGAGCAGATTCGCGAGCAGCTCAAGATGCAGTCGAAAGAGATGCCTCGCGTCCTGAAGGAGGGCCTGGCCAAAAGGAAGCTGAAGGCCAAGGGCCAGAAGCGGGCGACGACGTACACGGCGGCGTAACCTCGGAAGTCCTCCTTTGGGGAGGGTCCCCATCCGCTGCTTCGCTCGTTCTTGCGTGTGGCGGAAGGCGATTGCGCGATGGTAGCATTGCCGGGTGAAGCACGTGTGGGGAGCGGGCGTGGTGGCGTGCGCGCTGGCGACTGCTGCTTGTGGGACTCTCGCCGGGCACTCGTGCGAGGGCGTCTACTACATTTGCAATCAGACTGCCGTCACGCTGCAATCTCCAAGCGACGCCTGGGCGGCGGGGAACTACACACTCGCGTTGACCGTGGACGGCACACCGGAGCAGTGCACGATCGACGTGCCCGATCCGCCGCCGGTGAGCGGCGTTCAGGGAGCCTGCAGCTTGGGCTCGAACATCACGCTGGCCCTGGTCTCCGTGGAGTCGTGCCCCCCGGTCGTTTGCAACGGCACCGCCTGTCAGGGGATGAGCTGCACACCGATCCCCGGTCACTTTCAGATGAATATCGTCGTTCAGGGCGTACCGACGCACCTGGGTCTGAACCTTTCGCTCAACGGCAATCATCTGATGAGCGAGACGATCGCTCCCGAGTCCACCACCACCGAGCCGAACGGCGCGGGCTGCGGAATGTGCACCCTTGGGTTCGCGACTGTCTCGGTGGCGGGCGAATGAGCCAGGTGGTGCGAACGCTCTCGCACGGGAACACGCTGGATGTTGGAGGAAGGCACCGCTGGTTCTAGAGTCGGCGGCATGAGCGAGCCCGACCGCATCACGCAAGCCATCCAGGTGGACTCAGGCGTCGATCTTGCGGTCTTTCGTCTCACGGATGAAGAACCCGCCGACGACGAGCGTCAGCGCGCAGATCGCGACCGGATAGATGAGCCCCACGTAGATCGAGCCGCTGCCAAATGTCTGTTTCGCCCAGGCGGAGGTCGTCAGCGAGGTCGCGATGAGCGGGAGAAACCCGCCGAACCAGCCATTGCCGAGGTGATACGGCAGAGACATCGAAGTGTAGCGAATCTTGGTCGGAAAGAGCTCGACCAGGAACGCCGCCACCGGTCCGTAGACCATGCACACGTAGACCATCTGCAGGACGAGCAGCCCGACCATGGCGGGCGCGTTCAGCTGAGCCGGGTCGGCGACGGGCAGTCCGTCGGGGTTCGAGAACGCCTTCAGGCCCATGAAGATCGGCAAGTACGTGAGGCCCCCGAGGAGGCAGCCGGCGAGCATGATCTTCTTTCGGCCGATGCGATCGGAGAGCCACCCGAAGAAGAGAAAGAGCGGCGTCGTCAGCGCCAGCGCCACCGACATGAGAATGTAGGCGGTCTTCCAGTTGATCTTGAGTGCGCTCTGCATGAAGGTCAGCGTGTAGAACTGGCCCGTGTACCAGACGACCCCCTGGCCGGCGGTGACCCCGAAGAGCGCGAGCAAGACGTAGCGGAGGTTCACGGGATTCGTGAAGCTCTCTTTGATCGGGTTCTTCGAAGCCTTGCCGCTCGCCTTCAGTTTCGTGAAGAGCGGCGACTCGCGCATGCGAACGCGCATGTAGAGCGAGACGGCGAGGAGAAGGAACGAGAGCAAGAACGGCAGGCGCCATCCCCACGCTTTGAACTCTCCTTCGCTGACCGACGAGCGGGTGATTCCGATGACGCCCATGCTCAAGAAGAAGCCGAGCGTGGCCGTCGTCTGGATGAAGCTCGTGTAATATCCGCGCTTGTCGTCGGGAACGTGCTCGGCCACGTACGTGGCCGCCCCGCCGTATTCGCCGCCGAGCGCCAGCCCCTGGAGGAGCCGCAGAGAGACCAGGAGCACCGTGGCGAGGAGGCCGACCTTGTCGTAGGTCGGCAAGATTCCGATGAGCGCCGTCGAAATTCCCATTGTCGCCATCGTGACGAGGAACGTGTATTTGCGGCCGACGAGATCCCCCAGGTGGCCGAAGACCACGGCGCCGAGCGGGCGCACGCCGAAGCCGGCGCCGAACGTCGCGAGGCTGGCGAGGAGCTGCGCGGTCTCGTTGCCTGGCGGGAAGAACCGGCTCCCGAAGAACAGCGCGAGGCTGCCGTAAAGATAGAAGTCGTACCACTCGAAGAGCGTACCGACGGACGACGCCGCGATGACCCGCGCGAGCGTGGACCGGTCGTACACCACGGGAGCGGCGTCCCCTTCTGGGCTTGCTTCCGAACGGACGAGGTCGACCATCGCCCTCAATTTATCCTCCGCGGCCCCGCGCAAAGTCAACAGGGGTCTCCCCCGGGGCACTCGTGGCCCACTTCACGCTCGTCGCTGGGTTCGGCATCGTCATGCACGCTCGAACCCTCGTCCGCTCGCGAAAATTCCCGCGATTCCTACGTCACGATCGGATCTACACCCTGTCGTCACGGTGTAGTTCTCATCATGACGCTCGCAGTCGGCGCTCGGCGCGGCGCTGCCCGTCGGCATCCTAAAGCCCGTCGGCAGCGTCGCCCACGGCCTCGACGCTCTGCGCGTCGCATCGACCGACGGGCACGTGGGATGCCCCGACCGACACGGACGGCAAGGCTCGGTTCACCCGCGCGTAGGTCCGCCCGCTGGACTCCGGACCTCGGCCTTCGGAGCGCTGAACCTTCGCTCATCACGGCGTGTGGCTCGGCCCGAGTCGTCTGGCGACCCGGTGGCTACGGCTACGTACCCACCGATCCATCCGCAGCCTATCGGGGCGTCGTCCACCTTGCCCGCCAACGAGTCGCGAGCGCGCGCAGCCGCTCCTTGTCCACGATCCCTTGCGGGAGAAAGAGCACGGCGACGATCAAGAGCCCCGAGTACGCCGCATACGAAAGAACGATTGGCGCGTAGCTGGGCATCCCGCCGAGCGTCGCCACCTGGTTGAGCGACTGAACGACGACAGTGACGAGCGCGGCGCCCACGAGCGCCCCTTCGATTGTCCCGAGCCCACCGACGACCGCCATCACGACGTACTCGAACGACAGCAAGACCGGGAAGGAACCCGGCGCGACGTAGCCGACGTAGAATGCGTAGATCCCACCGGCGAGCCCGGCGAATCCCGCGGCGAGCGCGAAGACGGCCAGCTTGTAGCGCCCCACGGGGACTCCCGACGACTCGGCTGCGACCTCGCTCGTCGCCAGCGCGCGCAGAGCTCGTCCCGGCCGAGAGGTCATCACGTTGTGGGTAATCAGCACGACCAGCGCCAACGCCGCCCAGGCGAGATAGGCGTAGTTCCGGTCCGCGTGGAGCACGAACGGCCCGAGGGTCAGCGGCGGGATCCCTTGCAGTCCAATGTCCCCTCCGGTCAGGTGCATCCGTCCCACCATCGAAAGGTAGATGAGCTGGGTTGCCAGCGTCGCGAAGGCCAGGTGATGGCCGCGCAGCCGGAGGAGCGGGATGCCGACGATCAACGCAAAAACGGCCGCCACGATCGGCGCGACCAGCAGGCCGATCCCGGTCGGAAAACCGTGTAGCGACAGCAGCGCGGCGGCGTTGGCGCCCGAGGCGTAGAAGGCCGCCTGGCCGAGCGAGACCTGCCCGGCGTATCCCATGAGCAGCGAGACGCCGACCGTGACGATCGCCGCGAGCTCCAGCAGGATGTAGACCGACAGCGCGCTCTCGCGGAGCACGGCGGGCAAGACGAGCGTGACGACGGCGACGACGGCGACGACTCGATGCGTGCGGGGCGGGCGCTTCACTGTCCCTCCGCGTCCAGGGAAGGACGGCGCGCTGTCTGTCCGATCATGACGGCGAGCATCAGGACCAGGGCGACGTCCGTTTGGTAGGACCCATTGACGTAGCCAGCCACCATCGCTTCGGCGACGCCGAGCAAGAGGCCCCCCATCAGGGCAAGAATGGGCCTTGTCAGCCCGCCCAGGATGGCGGCCGCGAAGCCCTCGATGACGAGCGAGACATCGGAGTCGAACGAGGTCGGGCGAAGCGGGCCGAGGAGCACCCCGGCGAGTCCCCCGAGCGCTCCGCCGAGCGCGAACGCGAAGAGCCCCATGCGTGTCACGTCGATGCCGACGACGCGAGCAGCGTACGGATTGCTCGAGCAAGCGCTCAGCGCCTTGCCGAGGTACGCGCGCTCGAAGAACAGGTCCAGCGCGAGAAAGATCGCCGCGCTGGCGACGACCACGAGCAAATATTGCTCCTGCACCCGCACGTTCGCGATCTCGATCGCACCCGGCAGTCCGGGGAACGAACGCGGTTGATCGCCCCAGGTGAGCACCTCCACGGCGTAGGCGAAGATGCCCACCGCGAACGTGATGATGAGGGAAGACAGCGGCGTCGTCCCCCGGCGGCCGATCGCAACGAGGCCTGTGAGCAGTCCGGCGACCACGGCCACGAGGACGGCGCATAGCTCCGCCACGCCGTGCGGCAACCCCGCGGCGAGAAAGGTCGCCGCGGACAACGCGGCCACGACCGCGTACATCCCCTGGCTGAGGTTCACGACGTGCGTGACGCGGTGGATGATCACGAGTCCGCTGCCGATGAGCGCGAATCCGCAGCCGACTGCGATGCCGCTGACGAGATAAGAGAGAAAAGCGCTCACGCGGACTCTTCGATGGATCCGCCGAGGTACGCGTTCGAGAGTTCGGCGCTGTTTGCAAGCTCCGCGCAGGGTCCCTGCGCGACGATGCGGCCGGCCTCGAGGACGTACGCCCGGCGGCACATCGAGAGCGCCAGGCGGGCATTCTGCTCGATGAGAAGAACCGCCAGGCCGCGTGACGTGTTGAGCTCCACGAGGTGGCGAGCCAGATCGGACACGATGATCGGTGCGAGGCCGAGAGACAGCTCGTCGACCGCGATCACGTCGGGCCGCGACATGAGGGCCCGGCCGAAGGCGACCATCTGTTGCTGCCCGCCGGACAGGGTCCCTGCCCGTTGCCTGCGCGTCTTCGCGAGAGCCGGCAGGAGCTCGTAAACCCAAGACGTGTCACGATCGCGAACCCTCCACGCGCCGAGCTTCAAGTTGTCGTCTACGGTGAGATCGGGGAACAGTTGCCGGCCTTCCGGCACGTGCGCCAGCCGGCCGCGGACGATCAACTGCCCGCCAGCGGAGCGCACGATGCCTGACAGCGTGTTGACGAACGTCGACTTGCCGGCGCCGTTCGGTCCGACGAGCGCGACCATCTCGCCTGGTGCAACGGTGAGAGACACGCGATCGAGCGCGGTCGCCGCCCCGTATCGGACAATGAGATCGCGCACCTCGATCACGGCGCCGGCTCTCTTCCCAGGTACGCCGTGATGACGTCATCGTTGCGGCGGATCTCCTCCGGCGCGCCCTCGGCCAGGATCTCTCCGAGGTTGAGAACCGTGAGGCGATCCGCCAGGTTGGAGACGAACTGGACGTCGTGCTCGATGAGCATGATCGTCAGCCCGCCGCCGCGCAAGCCTTCGATGAGCCGCGCGAGCTCGTGCCGCTCGCGAGCGCGCAGACCGGACGCCGGCTCGTCGAGCAGCAGGAGCGCTGGCTCGCCACAGAGCGCTCTGGCCACCTGCATGGTTCGTTGCTGGCCGAGGGGGAGCGCCTCTGCGTACCGGTCCGCCCAATCGGCGAGGCCGACCCGCTCGAGCGCGGCGTCAGTGCTCTGCCGGATCTCGCGCTCTTCGCGCTTGTGGAGAGGCGTCCGCAGGGCAGCATCGAGGAAGCCATGCCGTGTCCGCGCATGGGCGCCCACCATGACATTCTCCCGTACCGTCATGCCGCGGAAGATGCGCGCACCTTGAAACACGATGGCGATGCCGCGCCTGGCGCGCTCGTGCGCGCTCAGGCCTTCGATCCGCTCGCTCCGGAGCGTGATCCGACCTTGCGTGGGACGCAGGTGCCCGCTGATGAGATTGAACAGCGTCGATTTGCCGGCTCCGTTCGGCCCGATGATCCCGCGGAGCTCCCCGTCCGCTACGTCGACGCTCACGTTCCGAACCGCGTACACGCCGCCGAACGGACGGCTCAGCCCCTCGATCCGGAGCATCGCGCAGTCCATCACTCCGCGGCGACGGTCTTCATCAGTTGCTCCTTGGCCCACTCCGTCGGAACGAACTGCCCGTCCTTCACGACGTTCACCGAAATGAACGCCGGGCCGAGGCCCGAGTGGTCCGCCTCCGTGTATTGAAACTTGCCGTTGGGCGTGATGAGCGTCATGTGCTCGAGCGCTTGCTGGATCTTGGTTCGGTCCGTGCTCTCCGCCTTCTTGACGGCCTCGAAGAGCAGCAGGCACGCGCTGTAGCCGTCTTGCGCGAACTGCGGCGGCGCATAGCCATATTTCTCCCGATATGGCGCCGCGATCTGATCGATGATCTGCTTCTGCGGGCCATCCGGCAGGGACGCGCCGACCACGCCGATCGCGCTGAGGATCGTGATGCCCTCCGCCGCCGGCCCGACCGGCTCCAGCCAGAGGTTGCTCGCCTGCGACCCGGTCAGGAAAAGGGGCGTCTTCAACCCCGAGGTCGCGTATTGCTTCGCGACGGTCACGCCCGGCGCGCCCGTCCCCCAGAAGACCAAGGCCTGGGCCGGCGACTCTTTGACGTGCGTGAACGCCGCGCTGAAGTCGCTCGTGGTCGTCTCGAACTCCTCGTCCTTGACGATTTCGACGCCGTACTTCGGGGCCAGCGACGTCATGGCCGCGTGCCCCCCGACGGCATACGCGCTCTTGGTGTCGTGGGCCACCGCGATCTTGGTGAGGTGCTGCGACTGCATGTACTGGAGATAGCGCTCGGCGTACATCGCCGAGAGTGCCGGCACGACGAAGACGTACGACTTGATCGGCTCGACTTGCTCCTTGGCCGGGGCGAGCGAGAGGTACGGAATCCCCTCTCGTTGGGCCAGGGGCTCGGCGGCCAGCGCCGCGTTGGAGAAGACAGACCCGATCATGGCGGCAATGTCCGTGCCCTTCAAGTCGTTGAAGGCAAGCACGGCCTGGTCGGGCTGGGTCTGGTCGTTGCGCGTCACGAGCTCGACCCGGCGGCCGAGCAGCCCGCCCGCAGCGTTGATTTGCTCGACCGCGAGCTCCACCGCCTTCTTGTCTTCGCTCCCCAGCGCCGAGTAGTTCCCCGTGAGGGAGGTGATGAAGCCCACCCGGATGGGACCCGCGACGGGCGGCTCTTCATGACCGTGATGGTCGTGGCACCCGACGGCGGCAACGGCGATCGCCACAACGGCACCCGAGAACGCGTGTCTCACGCGAGCGGTGCTTGATCCCAAAGAACCGAATGACCACAGCATCTGCGTGCCTTTCGCCGCTGCTCACGAAGACCGTAGCGATGGGGCAGTCGTACTCGCCGTGCACGGGCGCCGCAAGCATCGGCGCGCCCAGCAGCACGCGGCCTCGGATGGTTCATCAAAAGGAGTGGCAGTCCTTGTCGGTGCCGCATGTTGACAAGATCAGTGAAAGCGAGACGACTAGCTCGGTCGGCCGCGATGTGACTGGGACCGCCGGATGGGGCTACGCTGGTGCTCCGCAGGACCAAGAGCCAGGCCCCGATGACCATGAACTTTGGCGTCTTCGCGTTTACCGTCGCAGCCAGCTTGACCGGGGGGTCGGGTTGCGGAGGAACCCCTGTCGGAAGCGGCGCTTCCCCGGATGCCTCCAGCGTGTGTACCGGCGGCAACTCCGTGTCGGCGGGCGTTCTTGCGACGGGGCAGCACATGCCTTCTGGGCTCGCGGTGGATTGCGCCAACGTCTATTGGATCAACATGGGGACTCCCCCCCCGCCTACGGGCGAAAAGCCGGCCGGTCCTTACACCGACGGGCAAGTGATGAAATGCGCCATTGCGGGCTGCGACAACCATCCGACAGCCCTCGCGTCCGGGCGACAGCAGGGCCTGACGCACGGAACACCGCTGCCCATCGCGTTGGACGCGACCAGCGTCTACTGGAACGACACCACGCCGTTATCGAGCGATCCCGCGGGCTCCGCGCATCTCTTCAAGTGCTCCCTCGGCGGCTGCAACAACGCCCCGGAGATGCTCGCACCCGGGTTCGCCTACGCGCTCTCCGTGGACGGGTCCAGCGCCTATTGGACGACGTACGACACTTCGCAAATCGCGACATGCCCCATCGGCGGTTGCGCGAGCCCCACCGCGTCGACCTCACCAGCGCTCCCGCCCACGGGCATCGCGGTTGACGCCGCGAGCATCTACTGGGCCGTCGAATTGGGGGGTCTCATGAAGTGCGCCATCCATGAATGCAGCCGCAGTGTGACGACGCTCGTCACGGGCTTGAGGGTCGGGCCACCCATCACGGATCCCAGCGGAATGACTTACTCTGGCGCCGTCTCTCTGCTCCGGCAGATCGCGCTCGACGACGCGAACGTCTATATCGTCGATAGTTACGGATCTGGACTCGGGCGAATCCTCAAGTGCGCGAAGAACGGGTGCAATAACAGCCCGACCACGCTTGCATCGGGTCTAAGCGGAGCTGTCGGAATCGCGGTGGACGCCGACAACGTGTACTGGACCGAGGCGGGTGACAACATCGTTGCAGGGCAGATGGTGGCGGGCACCGGCAGGGTGGCGAAGTGCGCTATCGGTGGCTGCAATGACAGCCCGACGGTGATCGCGGCCAACCAGGCGGGTCCCACGGGGATCGCAGTCGATGCGATGCACGTATATTGGGCGACCTATGGCGGCAGCGCGACCGACGGGAAAATCACCGTGGCCGCGAAGTAATCGGCCTCGGTCCAGGGCCGCAGCGCTCGCCGGGGAGAGCACCAGGGTGACGTACGACCTCGACCCCGACGCTGGTCCGACACCTCTGCGATTGACGCATGGACAGGATCGTGACCAGCGTCGACGGTGTGGGGGCGCCATGAGGACTTTCGGCATTGGCTCCGATCACGCTCCGGACGGCTGTCCTCGGACGAGCGGCGCACGGACGGGACGAGCCGAACGCGGGAGCGCCGGCGCGGGTGGGTGGTTGGACGTTCTGTACATTCTGTCTAGAATGGACATCCGAGGTCTCGAATGAAGGATTCCACGGCACCGGCCGCGCTGAAAGACGTTGCCCCGGCGAGCCCGCCCTCCCCGGCCAGTTTGCTTCGCGGCGCCCTCGCCACGTTGCGCAACGTCTCGGCCAAAGAGGTCGAGCTCGAAGAGGTCTCGGCGACCGAGGCGCGGAACGAGTTCGCCCACATGATGGAGACGGCCGCGCGCCGCGGTGTGGTGGTCATCCACAAGCAGAACACGCCCAGGGCCGTTCTGGTCTCCTTCGACGAGTTCCGCGCGCTCGTCACCCGGCCCGACCACACCCTCGACGTGCTAACCGCCGAGTTCGATCGGTTGCTCGCCCGCATGCAGGCGCCCGGCGCGCGAGCGGGCATGAAGGCCGCGTTCAACGCGTCGCCCGACGATCTCGGGGCGGCGGCGGTCGCCGTCGCCCGAAGGCGACGAAAGGTTGGCTGAGAAGGGCCGCATCTTCGTGCTCGCCGGCACGAACGGTGCGGGGAAGAGCAGCATCCTCGGGGCGATGGCGGTCCGCGCCGGTGCCGTCTACTTCAACCCCGACGACGCGACGCGCCGGATCCTCGCCGCGAACGCCCAGGCGACGCTGCCGGAGGCCAACGCCGCGGCGTGGCGGCAGGGCAAGCGGCTCCTCGAGCGCGCGATCGCGGCGCGCCTCGACTACATGTTCGAGACGACCCTCGGGGGGGAGACCTTCGCGGGGCTGCTGAGCGGAGCGGCGGCTGCCGGGCTCGAAGTGCGGGTCTCGTACGTGGGTTTGGCGAGCCCGGAGCTCCATGTCGCGCGCGTGGCGGCGAGGGTCGCCAAGGGCGGCCACGGCATCCCCGAAGCCGCGATCCGGCGTCGCTACGACAAGGGCCGCGAGCACCTCGTCGAGCTCCTGCCGGCCCTGACAGAGCTCAAGGTCTACGACAACAGCGTCGAGGCCGATCCGGACGCGGGCGCGGCCCCCCGTCCGACGCTCGTGCTCCACCTGGCGAAGGGCCGCATCAGGCGAATGTGCAGCGCCGCGGAGGTCCCCGAATGGGCAAAGCCGATCGTCGCGGCGGCGCTGAAGCGGTAGGGGCGCGCCGACCGAAGGGCAGATCTGCGCGGGGTGCGCCGCGCCTTAGAGGGGGGCGATTTCACAGGTCGAAGGCTCGCCCGCAGGCACTGCCCTGTACAAGGCGAAAAGGACGCGACGCGAGGGTCGGACCCTCAGCTAAATGTTCACGCGTCACTTCACGAACGACTGGACCAGCGCTCTCATGGTCCCGGCGTCGAAGGGCTTCGCGATCCGTTCGTTCGGGACCCGATCGAGGAACGCTCTCGCCGCCGGCGTGAACGCCCCTCCGCTGATGAAGACCATTCGTTCGGCCGCTCGCGGGCGGTGCCGGGCGACCTCGTCGTAGAACTCCATCCCCGACATCTCTGGCATCATGAGATCCGAAAAGACGACGTCGAAGTGCTTGCTCGAGAAGACGAGGCTGAGCGCCTCCCTCGCGGTGTTCACGATCGTGACGTCGTGCTCCCGGAGCACTCGGCCGAGCGCTGCGGCGACCGCCCGCTCGTCGTCGACGATGAGAACGGCGGCGCGGCGCCCGGTCGCCGGGGCCGCTGGGGTCATGACGGCCGGGGTGGGCCGGGGACGAGAGGGCGCCGCCGGGAGCACGACCCGGAACGTGGAGCCGCGCCCCTCCTGGCTGCTCGCCGTGATCTCGCCGCCCATACTGGCCACGATGTTGTGACAGATGAAGAGTCCCAGCCCGGTTCCCACGCCGATCGCTTTGGTCGTGAAGAAGGGGTCGAAGATGCGTCCGATCACGCTCGCGGAGATGCCGCAGCCCGTGTCTCGAATCTCGACGACGGCTCGACCCACCGCGTCGGTCGACGTGACGACGCGGATTTCGTTCGTCTCGTCGTCGCCCTCCGGCAGGGCGTGGACGGCGTTGACGAGGAGGTTGATGAAGACCTGCCCGAGGCGGCCGTCGTCGCCCTCGACGTGCGGGATGTCGCCGAAGTCCCTCACGAGGCGAGCCCGGTGGCGGATCTCGTTGAAGGCCATCGTGATGGCCAACTCGAGCGCGGGGTTCACCTCGATGAGCGCCCGCCGCTCCTCTCCCGCGCGAGAGAACGTGTCGAGACCGCGAACGATCTTCCGGATCTTTTCGGCTCCTTGCCGGGCCTCGACCGCCATCTCCACCCACTCCCCGCCTGAGGCCCCCGAGCCGAGCGTTCGTGCCTCCTCGATCATGAGGTCGAGGTTCGCGACGGCGTAGGCGAGGGGGTTATTGATCTCGTGCGCGACGCCCGCCGCCAGGGTGCCCACGGACGCCATGCGATCCGCGAGAATGAGCTGCGCTTGCAGCCTTTTTCGAGCCTCGTTGGCCGCCTTCTCGGCGCTCATGTCCCGGAAGACCAACACGGCGCCGCTCGATCGCCCGTCCGCGTCCATCATGGGCGTACAGGTGCTGGCGATCGGCAACGCGTTGCCGCTCCGCGCGATGAGCAGGGTCTGGTTCGTCAAGGCCGCGGGGACCCCTTCCCGAAGGGTCCGCTCGACGGCGAGTCCCGCGCCGGCGCGCGTCTCGGCATCGACGATGTTGAACACCAGGCCGATCGGCCGACCCCTGGCGTCTGCGTGCGTCCAGCCGGTGAGCTTCTCGGCCACCGGGTTCAGGCGTGTCACGGCCCCATCGGCGTCAATCGCGATGACTCCGTCCGCGATGCTGTTCAGCGTCGTCGTGAGGTTCTCCGTCATCTCCCGGAGCACGCGCTGGGCTTCCTTCTCGTCGGTGACGTCGCGCGCGACCGCGTAGACGAGACCTTGCTCGACATGCGCCACCGACTTCCATTCGAACCAGCGGTAGGTGCCGTCTTTGCACTGATACCGATTCACCAGGCGGAGCAGCGGCACGCCCGCCTTCAAGCCCGTGCGGCTGGCGAGCGTGGCCTCTCGGTCCGCGGGGTGCACGAAGTCCAGGGAGGGCCTCGCCATCAGCTCTCCTGGCGACCACCCGAGCGTCTTCGTCCATGACGCGTTGACTCGCTTGAAGTACCCGTCGAGCCCCGCGACGCAAAGGTGGTCGAGGGACCTCTCGAAGAGATCCGCAGCCGGCGAGGCGACATCGTGATCTCGAAGCTCGTCGACCTCCGACCCGCTCCCGATGAAGCCGGCGTAGGCGCCGGCGGCGTCCGTGTAGGGTACGCCACGATGGCGGATGGACCGATAGACGCGGTCGTGGCGGCGAAGCCGGTACTCCATCTCGAAGGCTTCGCGCCGTTCGAAGTGAGTGCGGTAGTGGATGACGCAGTGATGGAGATCGTCGGGGTGAACGGACTCCATCCACCCGTCTCCCAGCTCACGCGGAAGAGGACGCCCGGTGAAGTCGAGCCACCGGGCGTTCACGTAATCGCACTTTGCATCGATCCCCACTCGCCAGACCATCGTCGGCGTGTGCTCGACCAAAACGCGATACTGTTCGAAATTGGGTGGGTCCATCCGGCCGCGCTCGGGCCCCGAAGCCTTGCTCCAGGCGGATTCCCCGATCGTAACACACGTGTCCAGGAGACACGCGAGGGCCCACGAGCACTGCGTTCGGAACAGGGCCAAGTGCACAGAAACGCTCGAAGAGATGAGGTAGCAGCAGCAGAATCGCGGCCGGGCGACGGCGTGATCGCATATCGCCGGCGGAACACCTGGCACGGGCGGCGCGCCCGATCAGATCGCACTCGTGGTCCTCAACTTCTCCGATGCGTCACGCTCCATCACCCTCCCCGCCCCCGCGCCGGGCGTTTACCGCGAGCTGCTCGACCGTCTCAACCGCCCGGGGGGTCAGGAACTCGAACGAACCGCGACCGGCGTCGGAAGCCCGCTCACCATAGATGTCCCGGCGAACTACGGTCAGGTCTTCGTGACGCCGGCCCCCGGGCTCTAGCGCACCGCCGTCGCGATGGAATCAAGCTGCGCGTGGGGGGGTGCACGGCTGAATGCTTGATCGCCTCTCGACGGCGGTGCATTAGCGTACGCGCATGCCATCGACGAGCACCTCCACCGCGCCGCGCGCGCGCATCCTCACCGGCGACACCCCTTCGGGGAAGCTCCACATCGGCCACTGGGTCGGATCGCTCGAGAACCGCGCGCGGCTGCAGGACGCGTACGAGTGCTACTTCCTCATCGCCAACCTGCACGCCTTCACGACGCGCGCCGATCAGCCCTCCGAGATCGCGCGCGACACGCTCGAGATCCTCAAGGACTGGCTCGCCGCGGGCATCGATCCCGAGCGCGCCACGGTCGTCGTGCAGAGCGAGGTGCCGGCGATCACGGAGCTCACATGGCACCTGTCGATGCTGCTGCCCTTCAACCGGGTCATGCGCAACCCCACGCTGAAGGACGAGCTCGACGTGAAGGGGCTCGGCGACAAGTACAGCTTCGGGTTTCCCCTCTACGCGGTCGGGCAGTGCGCCGACATCCTCACGTTCCGTCCGGCGCTCGTCCCCGTCGGCGAGGACCAGCTCGCGCACATCGAGATGTGCCGCGAGGTGGCCCGGCGCTTCAATCACACCTACTGCGGGGTGGATCCGGCGACGCCCGACGCCGAGCACGTCGCGGCGGGCGGGCTGCTCCCGATCCCCGAGGGGCTCGTGGGACGGGTGGGCCGCCTCGTCGGCGTCGACGGCACGCAGAAGATGTCGAAGAGCCTCGGCAACGCGATCTACCTGACCGACACGACGGCGCAGATCAAGAAGAAGGTGGCGCAGATCTACACCGGCCGCGTCGACACGAACGCGCCGGGCGACACGAACAACGCGCTCTTCCAGTACGTCCGCAGCTTCATCACCGATCCGGCGCGGGTCGCGGAGCTGGAGGACCGTTACCGGCGGGGCGACGCCATCGGCGACGGGCACGTGAAGGTCGAGGTCGCGGCCGCCATCGACGCGCTCCTGGCGCCGATGCGCGAGCGGCGCGCGAGGTTCGACGCGCCGGGCCGCGAGGACATTCTCCACGACATCATCCGGACGCACTCGGCGCGCGCGAACACTGCCGCGGCCGAGACGCTCGGCAGGGTGCGGGAGGCGATGAAGCTGCGGTTCGTGCGCTAGTGACACGGCGTCAGCGTGAAGGTGTTGCCCTCACGACCTGACTCCTTCGGGGAGCCTTGGACGTCGCCAGCAAGCACGGATGCCGCGCCGTCGACCTGTAGTCGATGCCGACCACGGGAAGCTGGGAACGGGTCACTTCGCCGCGGCGGTCCCCTGCCCGGCCACCGCCGCGTTGAGCTTCGCCAGCATCTCGGGGTAGTCCTCGATGGCGTAGACGTTCGCCGTCCAGATGCGCTCGAAGGCGAGCCCCGAGGCGTTGAACGCCTCGCGGACGGCCTCGGCGTCGGGGGCCTCGAACTCGCAGATCATCCGCAGCTTGTCGAGCGCGAGGGAGCTCCGTCGCCAGTGCCCGTTTCGAATCTCGAGGCACGGATCGAGCGCCTTGGAGAATGCCTTGTAGCGGTCGTCGGTCAGCGGCTCTTGAAAGACTTGTTCAGCCAGTACGCGTGCCATGGTTCACCTCCTTGCCCCTATGAATGCCGCGCGCCCTTGAACGGGAGCGCTTCGGTGTGGCCGTTCATCGTGCGGTTCACCGTCCCGTCGACGGCATCACCCTTGACGCTCCCGGTCCAGTCCATCGTCGTACCGGAGGGGTGGACGGTCTTCACGTGAAAGGTGGTGGCGCCGGCATCCTGGCGCGCGCCGTAGGGGGTCCACCGAGGGAAGCCGAGGCCCGTGCAGGCCGTCGATTCGAACGCCTGGTTGGCGAAGCGGAGGGTGTCCTTCTCCGCGGGCGCGGCGGGGAACTCGAGGACCACGTCGTACGACGTCCCGTCGAGCGCCCCGGCGGTGCTCGGGGTCGCCGGAGCCGGACCGCTGGCAGAAGCGCCGCCGCATGCGGCGAGCGCGACGAGAAACACGAGTCCGTGGCGAGCTTGGAGTTTCATGGGGAATTCCTCTTTGCGGTTGGGTGTCTGGGTTGGCGCGGCGCCTCCGGTGGGGGGCGCGACGTCGAACGGCGTCTCTGTGACCCACCTTCGGCGGGCGCCGTTGGAACGAGCGTTGGAACCGCCGTGGAAAATGGGGCTCCCGATCGATCACCCCGACCGACCGCGGCAGCCCCGAACTGAGCGAGCGTGCGCGGCCCAAGCGAAGCCATTAGCGTTCATTGCCTGTGCAACGATGGGCAGCCTTCGCCGGAGGCCTTACACATGGATCGCTTCATCGACCGCGCGGGCCGCTACGGCACCTGCTCGGCCAGCGCGCGGTACTTCGGGCAATGATGGACCACCGAAGCGATCGCCTCGCTCCCGGTCAGCATCGGCAGATTGGACTCGCACGTCGCCGGATCCTCCAGGACGCCGGGGATCGACCCCCAGAAGCCGTATTGGTAGATGTTCTCGGGGAGCCCCGGATCGCCCGTCAGGCTGAAGTGCATGAAGAGCGACGCACCGAAATCCTTCTTCCAGAGCGCGAGGTACGCCTTGTACGCCTCGTACATTCGCTCGTCGTGCTGCGCGAGGTGCTTGATAGGCTGGTTCTTGGTCCCGGTCAGCGACTGCCCGCCCTCGTAGGCGACGATGCCGACGCGGTATTCCGCGCCCAGCTTCGCGAAGTCCTGGAACGTGGCATCCATACCCGCGATGTTGGTCTCCAGGGCGGGAAAGAGCGTGTCGAGCGAGCCGGTGGTCGTGTCGTCGGCGGTCGAGAAATACGGCGCCTGCGCGACGTAGCTCACGTAGGTCTTCGGGTCACCGTAGTTCGCCTTGATGAACTGCAGCCCCTCGTCGCTGTACACGGCGCCGAGGGCCCAGCCCGAGAGCACCGGCGCGATCGCGGTCGCCTTGCCGACGGCGGCGAACGCCGCGCGGAACGCGTTGCCGATCTGCACCAGGCGGTCGGCCTCGTACTGGGCCACCTTCATGAGGTCGCTCGACCCCGACATCCACGAAGGCCCGTACGCTCCCGTGTACTTGCCGGAATAGCGCGTGGACATCGCGTTCGCCGCCGCCAGGAACGTGGCATACGCGGTGAATCCCTGATTCCAGGTCTCGTTGCTGTTCTCGACGATGATCTGGAACGGCGTGGTGAACCCGGCCTGGGCGCGCGCCGCCCCGATGCGCGAGAAGTCGAGGCGGGCCGCCATGAACTGCGCGAACTGCGTGATGAAGTCGGGCGTCGCCATCTCGGGAATCGTGATCCAGCAATCTTTCCCGGTCTCGTTCACGAGCTCGGCGATGTGCTCGTAAGGTTGGCCGAAGCTCGATTGACCGAAGCGCGCGGCCGACGGGCGGTCGGCCCAGCTGGCGAGCTTGCTCCCGTTGGTGCTCTCCCAGTCCATAAAGCGCATGACCCGGAACGGAGCGAGGATCGAGACGAACTGCGGAAGGAACGTGGTCGTCGAGTCGTAGTCGAAGCCGGGGTAGTAAATATGAATCCCCTGCACAGTCTGGCTCGCGCCGTTGGTGATCGCGAGCGTGAGAGAGTTCCCGAACGCGCCCGGGGTGCCGGTGACCTGCACCGTGTTTCGATGCTCGCCGTTCACCGCCTGCCAGGGGCCGCCGAGCTTGCCGATCCCCGAGACGGCCAGCGAGCCGGCCCCCTGGTAGGAGATCTTGTACGTCCCGCTCGGGAGCACGTAGCCGATATCCGTCGAGCTCGTGCCCGACGCGGCCGCGACCGGGTAGCCGTTCGCGTCGAGCTGCGCCGCGGCGGTGTCGAACGGGTTCAGCTGGTAGGTGATGTCGACGCGCGGAAGATCCGCCGCGATGTTCGTTCCGAGCCATGACGAGACGGTGGGGTGCGGGTTCACGACAACCGCCGCGTCCCCTCCGTCGATCGCCGTCGCGTCGGTGCCGTTCGCCGCGTCGTCGCCGCCCGAGGGACCGCCCCCCAAGCCGGGGTCCGTGGCCCCCCCCGCGTCATCCGGAGATTCGCCGTGCGCGCCGCCGTCGCGCGTCTCGGTCGACCCGCCTGGAGATGCGGAGCCGGGGCTTCCGCATGCGGCCACTGCGATGGAGAGCGCCGCCATACACCAACCGACTCTCGCCTGTCGCATGAAGAGTGTCCTCCTTCACGGAGTGTGCCCACGGCACGTCACCTCTCGCTCGCTTGCCCCCCGTCGAGCCCTCGCGCGGCGCTCGGGTCGGGTTGACCGAGGGCCCGCTCGACCGCCGGTTGGCTTCGAGCCGCGGCGTAGGCGGTGAGCGCCGCTACGACCGCGACCGCGACCAGAGCCACGCCGGCGCGGGCCCAGAGCTGCGACGACCGCGGCGAACGGGCGGGGCGGGCCTTCTTGCGGTGGTCTGCGAGTAACGGCGTGGCCCTCTCGTCGCTCGCGCCCTCGAACGATTCCTCGGTCGGTTGCGCGCGCCCGTAAGCGTCGGCAAATGCTGCCTGCATGGCCCTGGCGCTCGGCCAGCGGTCCTTCTTGTCGAACCGGAGAGCCCGGTCCACCACGTCGATGATCGCGCGTGGCAAACGGGGCGCCACGTGGGCGAGCGAGAGGGCCTGCCGCGAAGCCGTGAGCACCAGCATCTCCTCCGGCGTTTCGGCGTCGTGAACGAAGCGTCCGGACATCAGGGTGAACGCCGTGGCCCCGACGGACCACACGTCGGCGCGCGCGTCGATCTCGCCGATCTTGCCGAGCATCTGTTCGGGGGCCATGTACGGCAGAGTTCCGACGATGCTCCCGACGCGCGTCTCGGTGAGGGTCCCGGCGAGGAGGCGCGCGACGCCGAAATCGAGCACCCGCACTGTCCCGTCGCGCTCGACGAAGAGGTTCTCCGGTTTCACGTCGCGGTGAACGATCCCTCGCTCGTGCGCGGCCGACAGGATGTCGAGCACCTGCCACATGAGCTCTGCCACTTCCCGCGGCGGAACCCGACCGCCGCGCTCCCACAGGGCTTGCAGCGTCTCGCCTTCGAGCAGATCCATGACAAGAAAGAGCGTGCCATCCTCGGTGATGCCGTCGTCGAGAACGCGAACCGTGCCCGCGTGCCGCACGCTGTTGGCGGCATAGCCCTCGCGCAGAAAGCGAATCCGAACGTCACTGGTGGCTTCGACGGCGCGGTGAAGAACCTTGACCGCAACGCGATTGCCATTCCGCAAATGCGTGGCCGCGAACACCGAGCCCATGCCGCCGACCCCGACGACGCGGTCCAGTCGGTATTTCCCCTCGAGGACAGTGCCGATGGGCAGGCTCGCCCGGACGCCGACGTTCTCGTCGATGTTCGCTTCGGGTGTCGTGGGAGCTCGACTCTCCGACGGCCTGCGACGTGCCTGGATCATGGTTCGTGAATCGGCAATCCAGTCGGGCCCGATAGGTCGAATCCGCTTTGCCCAGTTGCCCGCCACGGGCCTCAGTGAGCAGCAACCGTGCCTGGGTGCGTCAAATGGGGCCGCTGGGTGCTCAGCAACCGAACCGAGCGGCCCGAGTGCCGCTATTTCGTGCAGCGCGCCAAACCAAGAGAGCGCTACGCCCCAAGCAGCCGCGGCCGCTCATCCTCGTCACATGCGACGATCGCGCGTCATGCGTCGTGGGCCGAGGGAGACAGGCCGGTTCGCGGCCCGACCTCATGTCGCCACGGTTTCATGGACA